>Ga0194113_10001173_pt1 | contig 35989 bp, 39 predicted proteins | sample TA2MahC200mmetaG_FD_146193 | JGI IMG/M metagenome (GOLD analysis project Ga0194113, IMG submission 146193) | Freshwater microbial communities from Lake Tanganyika, Tanzania - TA2015017 Mahale Deep Cast 200m | ecosystem: Environmental > Aquatic > Freshwater > Lake | place: Tanzania: Lake... | reverse complement strand
TTTTATCGACGATGTGGTAAGCAGAAATTGTCATGCCCGTTAGGATACCGAGTTGCGAGTCTTTCTGGGTCAATGAACGAATCGGTTTAAGCAAAGCGGAAAACTGAAGTAAATGCAGGTGAAGAATATAAATCCCAAAAACCACGATTGAAATGCCTATGATTCCGGTCAAAGATAGCCGCTCATTCAATAGCCAAATCGCGCCAATCGTGATAAAAACCGGAGCCGAACCGCGACTCAGCGGATATATAATTGACAAGTCACCTCGTTCATAAGCAAACGCTAACAGCACGCAATATGCCGCTTGAAAGAAGCCGCTCACAATCGGCCAGAACCAAATTTCACTCAAAGGCATACTCGACTGGCGTAGATACCAGAGAAACAAAGGGAAATATATGAACAGGATGGCTAACATCGACCACCAGATAAACGCTAATTTATCGCGGCTCTGTTTCGTCAAAAGATTCCAGAGGGCATGGATTATTGCGGAAATCAGGATGAGCAACAGCGCAATGAGGTTCAAGGTAAAAAGGTCCTCTCATAGTCAGAAACCGAGTTTTGGCGAAAAACTCGGTTTCTATGTGCAATGAAGTTTAATGCAAAAAGGTTCTCTCGTAGAGTTGGTAGATTCGTTTTAATTCCTCAATTGGTTTCGTGTGGTCATCTACCCTCAAGTCAATATATCTATCGTTAAAACCGCCAAAGCCCCCGTTTTTCCGAACAACAAGAAGCGCCGCGGATTGTTGACCGCGTGTATCGCCGCCCGCTGCTTGCCCGGCTTCTAAAGCCGCAAGCAATTTCTCAGCTAATGGTCCATCTGTCTTCTCGAACGCTTCGCCCATCGCTAAAACAACCTTTTCGCCCGCTAAAATATTTCCTTGCGCAGTATAATTCTTTCCGATGTGATGTCCCGCCCACGCATTGGTTTTGGTGCCAGTATAAGCAGCGGCATTGCCGTTGGCGTCGATAATACCGACTTGCCGATGCGCTCTGTCATCATCAGCCTGTACGAGTTTATCCAGGGTTTCCTGAACACTTAATCCTGACTCCAATAATTTTAACCCATTTGGGCCGTAACTTGTATTAGCACTCGCTTGCGTCGCAATTGCTCCTACCCCCGCCTTCGCCCACGGCACAACCGCGCCCACCGCTAAAAATCGCGATTGGACGGCAACGCCGAGGTCATTGGTTTCTGGGTCATAAGCAACAATTGAAAACGTCGCAACGACGGGCGGATTTTCAATTGGCATCGCTTGCATTCCACAACAAAGTACCGGGAATAGCAGTAAATTAATAGTCCTCATGATGTTTCCTTTCGTACCATAAGTAATTATGCAGTTACTTCTTTAGCATGAAACGGGTAAGAGGGCAAGACGGCAAGACGGCAAGAGGGTTAATTAGCCGCCATGCCGCCTTGCCTCTTGGCCATTTAACGATCGTCGTGGCGTTTGGTCAGCAATGTATAAAACCAATTTCATAGTTACTGAGTGGTCCTTTTCATAATTTTAGAAACTAAAGGAGCGGGACAGAGAACGTCCGCTACTGCGTCGTAGTATCGCCTCTCCGTCCGCGACCTTCGCTGACTCTATGCGAGCTTAAAAAATAGACCACCAGGCTACGTGATGGTAGGTTGATTTCAATATTCGCTAATAAGCTCGCACGACGTAGTTGAGGGTTATCTCGCTGTTAATAGTCTAGTACACACGGGCGTAAATCCGGCTACCATGCAATCCGGAGGCAATAAGAATTATCTATTGATAGAATCCCGCACCTTCTTCGCCTGCGTTAGAATCTTTTCAAGTCGTGATTCATCCTTATTTGCAAGTATCTTCTTGAATGCCTCCAACTTTTCCATCAACTTTTCGACCATGGGAATCAGCATATCGGCATTTTGCATAAAAATCCCCTTCCAAATTTCAGGAGAACCGGCAGCAATTCTGGTAGTATCCGCAAACCCCGTTGCCGTGAAATCCAGAGCATTGCCGGCGCGGTTGCGAATATCACCGACTGTTTGGGCAAGAAGGCATGCAGTTAAGTGAGGCAGATGGCTTGCGGCGGCGATGAGGAAATCATGTTCCGTTGGCGACATTACTGTGACATTAGCCCCGACGTTTCGCCAAAGAGATTCTATCATTTTAAGCGCTTTGGGGTCGGTTTTCTCGGTGGGGGTTAAAATACAGAGAGCATTTTCAAACAAGTCTGCTCGTGCCGCTACAACGCTGGATTTTTCTGAACCTGCCATCGGATGAGCGCCTACAAAATGCACGTTTTCCGGCAAAAAACTTTCGATGCTTGAAATCGGCATCCGCTTGACACTCCCAACATCTGTGATAATACATCCATCCTGAGCATATTTTGCGACTTGCTCTGCCATAGGAGCGATTAATTCGACAGGCGTTGAGATGACAACTATATCCGCCGATTCAATCGCTTCGGCGAAATCGAGAGTAATTCTATCTACCGCGCCTTTTTCTAACGCAATTTCAAGAGTGCTAAGACGCCGACCTAATCCCATGATGGTTCCCGAAAATTTATGCTTCTTGAGCGCCAGCCCCAGTGAACCTCCGATTAAGCCGACGCCTAAAATCGTTATGTTTTTAAAGTTATCATCCATGCTGAGATTCCTTGACCCTGGTAGATACCACGGACTTTATGGACGTACGCACCTCACCCCCGGCCCCTCTCCACAAGCTCGTGGAGAGGGGGAAGGAGATGAGGTATCCGCGTGCGTCCATTAGGTCAGTGGTATCATAATACTTCCCTCAAAGACTCGATAAACCGCTGATTCTGCTCCGGTGTGCCGATGGTCACCCGAATTGAATTTGGAAATTTATACCCTGCCACCGGACGCACGATAACCCCCAATTTCAATAATTCATTTGTCACCTCTTGTCCTGACCGCTTCAGATGAATGAGAATGAAATTCGCTTCCGAAGGCACGTAGTCTAAATCCAATTCCTCCAACTTGCTATATAAATACTTTTTGCCTTCGCTGTTTGTACGACGACTTTGTTCAACGTGCTCTGTATCTTGTAAACCCGCTTGCGCCGCCGCTTGAGCGATTAGATTGGCATTGAACGGCTGTCTAACTTTGTTCATCACTTCAATTATATTTTCATTCGAGATACCATATCCGATGCGTAAGCCCGCCAATCCGTAAATCTTTGAGAATGTGCGCAACACAATGACGTTACGTCCATCGTGGACGTATTTTAACGTCTGTGGGTAATCATCGCGTTCGACATATTCGTAATATGCTTCATCAAAAGCGACCAGGACATCATCTGGCACGCGTCGCATGAAGGCTTCCGCCTGTTCAGCATTGACCATCGTGCCTGTCGGATTATTGGGATTCGCTATGAATATCACTTTAGTTTTGTCAGTAATACAATCCGCCATTGCTTCTAAGTCATGGGTGTAATTTTTCAGCGGCGTTGTGACGGACTTAGCGCCGCAAACATTCGCTACCAGCATATATACGACAAACGCCTGTTCTGAGTAAATAACTTCATCGCCCGGCGAAACGAACGTATCACCGATTGTCGTGAGAACTTCATTGGAGCCGTTGCCCAAAATGAGGTTTTCGGGTTGGACATTTAGATGTTTAGCAAGGTCATTCTTCAGATAATAACAGTTGCCATCTGGGTAGAGATTGACCTTTTCCGCCGCGGCTTTGATAGCTTCAACAGCCAACGGCGCGGGGCCAAGTGGGTTCTCATTGGACGCTAATTTAATAATATTGGTAATGCCAAGCTCACGTTCGACTTCTTCAATCGGCTTTCCGCCTTGATATGGTTGAATAAATTCAATACCTGGTCTTGCTTTCATTTTGTAACCTCAATTTCCGTAGGGGCAAATTGGCAAGATGGCAAAACGGCAAGACGGCAAGCTGGTTTTTACCTCCTTGCCTCCTTGCCTCCTAGTCTTCTTGCCCCTTTACCTCTTTCTTCATTTTAATCGAAGCCATATCCAATCTATTAAGCAGATTGGAGGAATAGGAATACGTTATCTGGCTTTTTTCTTTATTCACTTCAATAGCTAATTCAATTAGCTTATCAGCCAACTGGGAAAATTCAATTTCAGCACGTTCCCATAAATAGAAACTAAATGAACCAGGGATTGTATTGATTTCATTGACATAAGGTTTCTCAGTTCTCTTATCAACAAGGAAATCTACTCTGGCAATCCCTTTGCAATCGAGAACTCTGAAGGCTTTTTTCGATAGTTCTTGAATTTCATTTGTGAGTTCGGCAGAAATAGGAGCTGGAATTACACGTTCAGCGCCGTTCATCCCGGAGGTTGCTCCATCCTCATGAGTATATTTATCATCAAAGCTGAGTAATTCTCCTGTCGAAATCGGTTGCTCACAAACTGATGTAACTAAATCGTAATTGCCCATTACTGAGCAATTAACTTCGATAACGTCTTCTACGCCTTCATCAACAATTATACGGCGGTCATATTGACTGGCAACATCAAGAGCAAGTTTCAAATCTTCCGTATTTTTCGCTTTCTTTATCCCAATGCTGGAACCCGAATTTGCGGGTTTCACAAAAACAGGATAGTTTAGAGCATCTTCAATTCTTTTAATAATTTCCATCGGTTTGCTTTTCCACTCATTTGTAGTACACCAGATATAGTTGACCGTCGGCAAATTATTTTCCCGGAAGATTGCTTTCATAACGATTTTATCCATCCCAACAGCCGAACCTAATACACCAGCACCGACATAAGGAATACCCGCCAACTCTAACAATCCTTGTAGAGTGCCGTCTTCTCCATGAGGCCCATGCATAACAGGAAAAACGACATCTATGGGAAGACGTTTGCTACTCCGAAACAAACCTGATTTTTCTCGGACTACGCATCTATCCTGTGGCGACGGCGATATGTAAGCTTTATCAAAGGTCACTGGGGTAGGAAGGCTTTTGGTAAAAGCATTTATATTGAGAAGTTTCTCACCGGTCAGCCAATCACCGTCTTTAGTAATGTAAATGGGTATAATTTCATATTTATTTTTGTCCAGGACGCTGATAAGCTGATGAGCAGTTATAATCGAAACTTCATGTTCAGCCGAACGGCTTCCGAATATTACAGCAACATTTCGTTTTGGCATTTTTTCACCTCTAATTAGAATTTCTTCTTGACACAGCTTTTCCTTGGGGTTATACTACTATTCAGCCAGCGCCAATTATTAAAAAAAGGGGGTTGAACAATGAACCGATTAATCGTTGAACTTCCTGAATATGCCTATAAGCAATTAGTCAAACGGGCGGAGAAGCAACAAAAGCTACCGGAACAGCTTGTTGTGGAAAAACTGATAGCAGAATTTGGCATAGCAGTCCGAAGCAAAAGCCAGGCCAAACGTATTGCTAAAGATTTTCTTGCCTCCTGCATTGGGGAGGCGCTTGTGCCGCAAATCCCTTCCTTTGACAGAAAACGCGCTGTTTGGCAAGTGCCAATCGCTATTGAACTGCTTGCCTCCTCTCCCCTTGTAGGGAAGGGGCCGGGGAAGAGATTGACAGAAGTTGGCACATTGGAAATAGATGCAAAAACAGGATGTGTGCTCACCGAATCGCCTTCCTTTTCGGCATTATGGAAGCAGTTTAGAGCGCTTTTGGGAATCGAAGATTTTCCAACAGAAAAACAATCACGTTTGAGCGAACTGCTGGACTTAGGAAATCAAGGCGAACTGACCGAATCTCTGCAAGCGGAGTTAAAAGCCCTCTTTGCGGAAAGTGAAGCCCAGGAGACTGCAAATTTACAACGTTTGTCAGAGCGTTTACCTGCTCGGAGGAAAAAATGACAGCGCACACGGAACCATTCAGACGCTTAGTAAGCCAGCGAGCAGGACATCAGTGTGAATACTGCCATTATCCTGGGTCCGTTAGCAATGCACCTCTTCCCGTCGACCACATCTACCCACAGGCAAAAGGGGGGACAACCCAAATAGACAATTTGGCACTTGCCTGTTGGCGTTGCAATACTTACAAGTTAGCAAAAACTGATGGCATTGACCCTCTTACCGGCGAACGCGTACGTCTTTTCAACCCGCGTTTGGACGATTGGAATATCCATTTCCATCTGAATATTCGTACAGGGGAAATCGAAGGGCGTACTTCTATCGGCAGAGTAACCGCGCAAGAACTCTCCATGAATGAACCTTTGGCAGTAGCAAACCGCTTGCTACTCATAGAAAGAGGGCTATTTATCGTCCATAATAGACCTTGACTGTTCAGATTACCAATTCTTTGCTTACTGCGTTTTCTTTATCCTTCCCCAAGTCGTTGTGAGTTTGCCCCTGGGTTTAACGATAAAGGGACTATCCATACCACCAGGCCCAGTATTGGGGACATCGGGACCCGTAATGATAACGTTGTCGAAATGATATTCGCCAGGCCATCTTGTCCATAGCTCAATTTTCCCACTTTTTGGAAGTGGTTGGTTGCTCCAGTCAGCGGATATCACCAACTCATTATCGAGAAAGAGATTAAACTGAGCTTCATTCACAGTAACCTTAAAGTTATACCATTCGCCAAGTTTCAATGAAAAGTTGTATCTTATCATACCGACATTATTTTCGTCAACATAAACACTGGCTTCTATGCGCTCGCCCGCGCCGCCAAGTGCTATACAATAATACGCATTAGCTGCTTTTTCTTCATCCCATCTTATAATCCCACCAAGAGCATACTGACCTTGGTGGGATTTTACCTTTCCATCGAATGTTACTGCATAATTTCTCCAAGTTGCTTTCCCGATATCCAGCCAGGTAAAATCATTATCATTCTTAGACACCAGCACACCATCCCTGACTTCCCATTCACCGGAAGGATTTGTCCAACCTTCCCAATTCCCATCCTCAAAATCATCCCGAAGCGTCCCTGCCAAAGCGGGCAGGGACATTAGGCAAAAGAATAACATCACAATTGTTTTCATCTTGTTCACCTCCTTGTACTTCCAAATGGTAAGGTGGGCATTGCCCACCAAAGCGCATCTTTGATCTGGTGGGCGGTGCCCCATGCGCGTCAAGTTAAGGTAAATCACATAGGCATAATGCCATTCCTCCCCCTTGATGGGGGAGGCTAGGTGGGGGTGAAATTAAAACCGTGGGCATAATCTCACCCTCCCCCTCCCGTCAAGGGAGGGGAAAGGGGAGGGTGCTTAGCTTGACGCCTATGGGGCGGTGCCCACCCTACTGCGAATACCATAGGTCAACGCTTTCAGGTCATCAGGCGCTTGAATTCTGACTTCAGTGCCTGTTTCAACGTTGCTAAAATAAGTAACGCCCGAGGAAATAATAGGATATTCCCCCTCCATCCGCAAAGTTACCTTTTTATTTGCCCCCATTATCTAACCTCAATAAATTCTAATTTTTGGCATTCTCAAGATTTTCAGTTGGAGTTTTTTGCCCTTGATGAAGGGCATTTTCTCCAGAGACTGCATCGTTTGCCTGGCGAACTCGCCACTTATGCCCATCCCAAGCACAATAACAGTATCCTCATCTTTATAATACTGAATAAATATTTCTGGAAATTGTTCGGTCGGAAAATCTTTCTCGGTTTTTTTGAGGAACTCATCAAATTTGTCCACCGGTATTTCTTTAGGTATGTCTTTGACTTCCAATAAAGGCATTGTGTTCACCTCCTATCTCACGTTTCACGTTTCACTCATTATAAGTATCCGGCAGGTCATTCTCAAACAATACAACATCCCCTGGTTTTACTATTTCCCTCATACGTTCCGACGCTTCCGCAAGGCTCTTTGCGATTATTATTTTCTCTTCTGGAAAACCAGCTTCCCTTAGTCCTTCAAGAATGGGTTTTGTCCTCGTAGGCCCGACCAGGATGACTAAATCACATGCTTTTGCGGCTTCAGCGCCAAATATTTTGTTTTCCTTAAACTCCATTTCGCCAAGTTCTACCATCCCTGGGGTAATCAAAACTTTTCTACCATTTTCAAAACTCCCCAGCACCTCAAGCGCGGCTTTGGCGCCGACGGGATTTGCATTAAAGCCATCGTCAATAACAGTAACATCGCCACTGCCGGGCAGCAATTGCAAACGGTGCGGTATTGGTTCAAGCATCCTGACCGCTCGGCTAACTTCATCTAAGGTCATCCCACATTCCAAAGCTACTGCGGTAGCGGCTAAGATATTGTAAACGTTGTTTTTGCCTAAAAGTTTGGTTTGAAATTGCGCCGTTCCGCCGGAACTATCTTCAACAGTAAATGTCAATCCACGACTGGTATTTTGAATATTTTTCGCGGTCAATTTAACTCTATCATCCGACGTATCAATTCCATATCTAACGACTTTAATCTTGGTTTTATCAGCGAGGCTTCTGCAAATTTCATTGTCATTATTGAAAACCGCTACTCCATTCTGGGGCAAAGATTCAATGAGTTCATATTTGGTTTTAGCAGTGTTCTCAATGCTTTTAAACCTTTCTAAATGTTGCGGTCCCACTGCTGTAAGAATCCCTATTTCTGGTTGTGTCAGGTCACATAATTCCTTGATTTCGCCTTTTTTATATGCGCCCATTTCAACGATGAATACTTCATGTTCAGGTTTAAGTTGTCCATTGATAACTTTACAAATACCCATTGGCGTATTATAACTATCCGGGGTCATCAAGGTATTGAACTTCTGACTGAGAATTTTTTGCAGAATATATTTTGTGCTTGTTTTGCCATAGCTCCCCGTAATTCCAATCACCTTAGTTTTAAGTTTCTTAATCTTTTCCTTTGCCGCCCTAAAGTATCTGGCATTAATCGCTCTCTCCACTGGATAGATAAGCAAATTAGCCAATGTCAAATTGATAGCGGCCAACTGGTTAAAAACAAATGTGAAGGTGAATAGAACTATAAATTGAAAATAGAGTTGGTCACTGCTAAGCTGCCAGATAAATAGTCCTCCAGGTTGCAACATTACAACTACAACCGAAGCTATTATCAGAAATATGGCAAGCCTGAAGAGTCTTGACGCCCTTGCGGTGTAAACGAGAGGTTTTTTCGCCTGGATTGGTTTGTGCGTCATGATGAAATATACTTCAATGGCTATCCAGAGTAGAATAAAAATAGGCAAGGTCAAGGTTTTTACATTGAAAAAATAGGCGATTAGTGCTAAAATCAAAAGGTCAGCGATGGCAATAAGTTCTTTTATATCAAGCATTTTCGTAAGATTATTCACTAACCAATTAAGAAACCTTGCGCTTTTATATCCCTCCAGTTGAAGTATATGAAGTGCGCCGTTGGTCCGGATAACGGCTCTTGTTATCCAGACCAAAACTGCAGGAATGAGAAGAATCCATGTGTAATTAGTAATAAAGTTCAGCATTTTCTTATCCTTTTAAAAATTCTGAAATAATACGACAAAATTGTGGAAATTCGTCCAAATAGGAAAAATGCCCCGCATTTTTCAGGACTACTAAATGAGCTTTTTTTATCTTTTCTTCCATTATTCTCGCATGCGAAACAGGAGTTTTTTTATCTTTGTCTCCCCATACAAGCAGGGTTGGAACTTCGATTTTGGGTAATAAATCTCTTAAATCTTCATTAACGACTTTAACAAGAACGTCCCGCAACTCACCCGCGTTTCGGTAATCTTCAGAACCTACGAGATAATATAGAGCGTTTTTAATCTGCTCTCCATATTTGCCCCAAATACGGGAAGAAAGTAGAATCTTGCCTATTTTAGCAAATGTTACGAAAGTATAATATTTGACTGTGCGTTTGGGTCTAATACCCGCGCTGTTAACCAGAATTAACCTATCCACCACTTCTGGAAAATTTGCCGCCAGCACTATCGCTATTCTTCCGCCAAAAGAATGCCCAATTATATGAGCTTTTGTAATTCCTAATTTAGTGAAAAATTTTGCAATAAACGAGGCGTAGTCAAAAGTGCCCCACGTATGAGGCGGTATGTCACTGCGTCCAAATCCGGGCAAATCCAACACATATACCCTGTGGCTTTTGACTAAAAAATCGAAAACCGGTTTGAAGCTCAATGTCTGTCCACCCCATCCATGGAGGAGAACCACGGGCTCGCCTTCGCCTTTAGATTCATAATAAATTTTTAAACCGTCTATTTCGATGAACATTTTAGTACCTAAAAATTAGTGATAATCGAAAAACCTCTGCTCCGATTTAACAAATTGGTCGAAGAGCATTTTGCACAAAGTTCTTAACCGATGTATAGATATTGATAAGCTCGTCCACTTCCCTTTTGCCAAGCTCTCCAAGCATTGAAGTTTTTACTACTTTTGGAACCATAGTAGATTTGTTGATTGTCTTTTCAATAGTTGGTAGCATGTGAAATCACTCCTTTTGATGATATTGCAAAAGTTTTTTAATTTTTTGAAGCGCAATAGCCCTATGGCTGATACGATTTTTTATCTCTGGTCCCAATTCAGCAAAAGTTTTTCTGTAGCATGGCACAATAAAAACCGGGTCATAGCCAAAACCCGTATTGCCTCTTGGTTCAAAGGCGATACTCCCTTCGCAGACGCCTAAGACTATGTGCGTATTGCCTTGAGGGTCGGATAATGCCATTGCGCATTTAAAACGCGCGCTACGTTTGGATTCTGGGACATCTTTGAGCAGATTCAACAATTTGCGGTTTCTGTCTTCGTCCGTTGCATTCTCGCCGGCGAACCGGGCGGATTTTACTCCCGGTTCGCCATTGAGAGCATCTACTTCCAATCCAGAATCATCCGCTAAAGTCAAGAGCCCCGTATGCCTGGCAATTATAGACGCTTTTTTGACCGCATTTTCTTCAAAAGTGCTCCCGTCCTCCGTAACAACAGGAGCATCAGGAAAATCCTTCAACGATAATATCTCATATTTGTTTGCCTTGTGCTCGTCAATGCGCCTTCTAGTAGTATCTGACATGAGTCCAAGGCAAACGACATTTTGCCCTCTAAGGATGGAAACAATTTCTTTTATTTTATGTGGATTATTAGTCGCGACTACTAATTTCATTTAGATTACTGAGAAGTAATTTCTGTTGTAAGCCAATCAACTGTCGGATGCCGCTTGTCGCCAAATCAAGCAAAATGTTAATGTCCTCTCGCGAGAATGGAATCTCTTCTGCTGTGCCTTGAACTTCGACAAATTTACCTCTGCCTGTCATCACGATATTCATATCGACATCGGCATTTGAATCCTCCACGTAACACAAATCTAAAACTGGTTCACCCTTCACAATACCGACGCTTGTAGCGGCGATGAAATCTGTTGTGGGTATATCAACGATTAAATCCTTATTTTTTAGTTTGGTTAAAGCGTCAGAAAGCGCAATGAATCCGCCGGTGATAGCTGCGGTTCGCGTTCCTCCATCAGCCTGGATGACATCGCAATCAATCCAAATCGTCCTCTCGCCCAGCATATTGAGGTCAACAACAGCACGTAGCGAACGACCTATTAAACGCTGAATTTCCTGGGTTCGCCCGCCAAGTTTCCCTCTGGCCGCCTCGCGAATCATGCGCGTCGAAGTCGAACGGGGCAACATCGAATATTCAGCAGTAACCCAACCTTTGCTTGCAATAAATTGCTCTTCCATAAACTTGGGTTGTTTTTCTTCCACAGAGGCGGTGCAGATGACTTTGGTATCACCAATCGTTATCAAAACAGAACCCTCTGCATATTTGATGTAGTCCCTGATAATTGTCACCGGACGCAGTTCATTTGGCTTTCTACCATCAATTCTTGCCATATTTATCTCCCTTATTGATTTTATTTCGTCTCACCGTAGATAAGGTTGTACTTAGCGTCACTTGCCCAACAACTCTCTAACATGCTTTACTACATCAGCCGCTGAAAAGTAAATTTCCACGCCAACATCGGCAAGTTCAGCTTTGACCTCCGGTACATCGAAATGGGCCTTGTCGCGTTCGAGAAAAATCATATTCAAATTACTCGCCTGGTTTTGACGCGCAAAGTAAAGAATGGATTCATAAATTTCTAAATCTTTCACATCGTGCGGCGGACGTCCCCGCACACGCCGCAACCTGGCTGCTATGTCTATTTCTGGTGTAAAGGCAATCTGAAGAGTAACAGCATACAAAGCGTTTACGCCGTCGCGGGCTTCTTGCAGAGAATCGCTAATAAGCGCGATGCAATCGTCAAAGGTATTCAGGCGCTGAGTATGTGCTTCCCTCTGTCGCCGCGATGCTGGCAATTCCTCAAGAACCGCCTTCGCTTTTTCAAACATATTGAGCCAATAGACTTCGAATGAGGCTAACTTAGCTTCCACTTCAGCAAAGGCATATTCAGGAATAACCAGTTGCAGTTCTTCCGCTACCGCTAAATCGCGTAGATAAAGACAATCTTTATGCCGTTCGAAAGCTGCGTCTAACAAAAAGTTACTCTCGCTGATAAGTAGAACCTTCTTCTTGCTCTTCATGAAAAAATTCCTTAAACCATTCTTCTGGGATACCAGCTCGTTTGAATGAACCAGTAGCCTTTTTCCATAGCCGCTTGCGTTCAGCCTTTGTCAAAGGCTTATGTTTTGGGACAATCCCTTTTAGTTCAAACTCTTCTGGCAATCGCATTCGCGTTGTTCCTAAATCATGGGTAGAATGCGGCATAAGATATAAAACGCGAGGACTTATTGTGAATTCGACGCATGGCAAATGGGCGAAGAAAGTTATTATAATGGAGCCTAAAGGAAACCATTCAGAGCGCGGTAAATCCTTCTTCAAATTTAAACTGCCTTTTTCTACCAACGAATTCCAATATGGCTTAAATTTTTGTCGTGTCAGTATTCTTTTATTCCCAGACCTGGACTTTTGTGAAACCACCGTTATACTGTCATCAGTTATAGAAACGATGTGGTTTGATACTTGTTGGGCAAGAGTTTTAATCTCTTCCTTTTGTTTAGCTACTTTGAGAATATCTTGCCAGGCTTCATCAAAATTCTTATAATACATTTTATCACCCCTTTACACTGTATTCGCTTAACTTAACTTGTACTTCATCAATCAAATCTAAGCCAATAGTCAAACGTCGATGTATCAAACAAATAAAGTATCATGGATTATTCCTCAATAGACTTCCAAAGTCTCAAAGACTTCGGAAGTCTAAATTATCTACAGAATCCGTTGACGGCGTTTTTCATCAATCATAGCTTTAACTCTCAGCGGCAATCCCCAAATCTTGATGAATCCTTCAGCGGCGGTGCGGTCAAACATATCGCCTCTATCATAAGTGGCGAGGGAATAATCATACAAAGAATATGGCGATTCTCTGCCGACAAGGGTGCAAGCGCCTTTGTATAACCGCATCCTTACGCGGCCGGTGACGTTTTCTTGAGTTGATTTGACGAAGGCGTCCAACGCCTCACGTAACGGATGGAACCAAAGTCCATAATAGACCAATTCAGAATATCTCGGCGAAACCATTGCATTTTTATAGTGCAAAGTTTCGCGGTCTAAAGTCAACTCCTCCAAACCTTTGTGAGCAGCAAACAAAATCGTCGCGGCGGGGCATTCATAAATCTCACGCGATTTAATGCCGACCAATCGGTTTTCAACTAAGTCAACGCGACCAACTCCGTTTTCACCGCCAATTTTATTCAATGTTTGAATCAATTCTACGCCATCCATCTCTTGTCGATTGAGTCCAACAGGAACACCGTGATTAAAGTAAATCTCAATATAGCACGGTTCATTCGGAGCTGTCTGCGGCGAAACCGTCATCTCATAGATTTCCTCTGGCGGTTCAACCCATGGGTTCTCCAAAACGCCGCATTCGATGCTTCTCCCCCAGAGATTCAAATCTGTACTGTACGGACTTTCCTTAGTTACGGTTATCGGAATCTTGTGTTCTATAGCATATTCAACCTCTTCTTCACGGGATGTCATAGACCATTCTCGCACAGGGGCAAGCACTTTAATATCGGGATTCAACGCCGCGGAGGTCACATCAAAACGCACCTGGTCGTTTCCTTTGCCCGTGCAACCGTGAGCTATCGCATCCGCGCCCTCTTCCTTCGCTATTTCAACAAGCCGTTTCGCTATCAGCGGGCGACCCAACGCCGTCGCTAACATATATTTTGATTCATAGACTGCGCCGGCTTGCAAAGCAGGAAAAACATAATTTGTCACAAATTCTTCTTTAAGATCTTCTATGTATATCTTACTTGCGCCCGTTTTTTCCGCTCTCTCTTTAGCAATTTCCAAATCGGCGCCTTGCCCTAAATCCGCGGTAAATGTAATAACCTCCGCGCCATATTCCTCCTGAAGCCATTTTAAAATTACAGAGGTATCCAACCCGCCGGAATAAGCGAGTATTATTTTTTCAATTTGTTCCGACATAAAATAATGTTGTTTACCCTGACCTCGGCAACGCCCCCCCCCCTCCGCGACGGGGGGGAAAAGGGAGGGGCTTTGATGAGCACAAGGCAAACGAAAAAGAGGAAATGTAAATTTCCCCTTATGCCTCCTTAAACTGTTTTGGAACTTTTATCTTCCTATTATTTCTTTTGATCAAACTTTTCTTTCTAAAAGAAAAGTTTGGTTATAAATATATCACCAATACTTGCCGTTGTCAACCTAATTTTTCTTTAGCTATAAATCCACGGTAACGCAAACTGTTAGTTTGCACTTGCACCTCACCAACGACTTCGTCTTATGGTTACATCTGGGGAATTTGTGTCAAAGAACAGTTTTGTTGCAAAAAATATTCTTTTATGATAAGGTATATGTGATTTCTCAAAAAGAAAAGCTGAAGGAGATAGTTATGAACGTAAAAATTACAAACGTTGAAACCATTACGGTTGATGTGCCATTTCTTGAACGTCCGAGATACCACATGGCGCGGCAGTTAGCCGGATGGTCAGTATTTGAGATTTGTAAAGTCACAACCGCTTCTGGCATTATCGGCTATGGCGAAACGATGGTAAACTATACCTGGAGGCGCGTTGGGGATGACCAAATTAAGCGTGTAATCGGCGAGAACCTATTCGAGTTTCTCTGGGATGATTCACTTGGGGCTGGACTTCAGATGGCGATTTATGACGCCGCCGGCAAAGCGCTTGAGGTCCCGTGTTACCGCCTACTGGGGGAAAAAGTACGCGATGAATGCCCCATCTCATGGTGGGCGATTGATATGCCACCTGATGATTGGGCGGCGGAAGCCAAAGAAGCAGTCCGACAAGGTTACAAAAGTTTTAAAATAAAAGGGCGTCCGTGGTTTGATATAATCGAACAGGTGCAGGCGATTAGCGCTGTTGTCCCAGAGGATTTCAAACTCGACGTGGATTTCAATTCGTTTCTGCTAAATGCGGACAAAGCGTTGCCAGTGTTGAAAGAATTGGAAAAGTTTGCACGAGTCTCAATTTTCGAAAGTCCCATCCCGCAAAGTGATATCGAAGGGAATAAAAAGATCCGAGCAAATATCACCCATCCAATTGCGATGCACTATGGCAGTCCGCCAATTATGGCCGCGTTGAACGCGGAAGTATGCGATGGTTTTGTTATCGGCGGCGGCGCCACAAGCGTTATGCGGCAAGCTACAGTAGCGGCAGCGGCCGATAAACCATTTTGGCTGCAACTTGTCGGCACCGGCTTAACAACGGCGTTTTGTGTGAATTTAGGCGCGGTTTGCTCACACGCGAAGTGGCCGGCCATTACCTGTCTGAACCTGTACGCGGATGATTTGCTTAAACAACCGATTGAAATTGAGAATAACTATGCCCGCGTGCCTGAAGCGCCTGGATTAGGATTTGAAATTGATGAGAATGCGTTAGAGAAGCTACGAGTTGAACCACCAGTCGAAAAGTCAGAACCCAAATGGGTGATTGCCGTAGTATGGCCAAATGGACGCCGCACTTATTATGCCAACTCTGGCGAATATCACAAGGATTTCTCTGCGGGTAATGAACCCATCTTTGAGCGCGGTGTAAAGCTGGAAGTCATCGAAGACGACGGCAGCAAGAGTTTCTCAGATTTATATGACCAGGTGCAAAGCGGTCCCGTCCGTGCCGCAGCATAGCCTTCGCTTTAGAAACCAGGTTTTTCCCAAAAACCTGGTTTCTCTGAATCATAAATTTCAGCCTCAGAATGCTGGGCTTGTAAATCAAGGGTTGACAACTTTCCAAATATTTGTTATACTTTATACCCGCGCGAATTTTCTATATAGATAAATGTGGCGCGAACAATCAAAAGAAACACTAAGGAATATAGTCAGGAGAACAAATAATGTACGCAATATGTGACATAGGTGGGAAGCAATATCAAGTTGCCGTTAACGATTTAGTCGATGTTGAAAAACTCAATACGCCTGTGGGAGAAAAAGCTGAATTTAATGATGTGCTTCTGTTTGCGGGAGATGATGGCAATGTGCGAGTGGGTTCGCCATATTTAGAGGATATTGCAGTTGTCGGCCAGATCTTGGAACATGGTAAAGATAAAAAAATTATTGTTTTCAAGTCGAAACGCAGAAAAGGTTATAGCCGGAAACTTGGACACAGACAACAGTATACCCGGTTGCGCATTGAGGAAATTAAACAAAAGGACATAGCAGTGGTAGAAGCTGCACAAGAAGAAACAGCAGCGGTTGAAGAAGTTGCATAAGAAGTGGCAAATTGGCAAGAGGGCAAGGAGGCTTACCATCTTGCCCAATTACCAGCCGCCGAAATGTCAACTATTTTCTGAAACATGCCTAAGAAATAAGTAACTTTTCTGAAAGGTTGTTACGCTGTTGTATATAATTGTATTGGAGGTGAGTAGAAATGGCGCATAAAAAAGGCGGCGGTAGTACCCAGAATGGAAGAGATAGCAACGCTAAAAGGTTAGGTGTAAAGCGATTTTCTGGCAATTACGTTACAACGGGTAGTATTATCGTTAGACAGCGCGGGACCAGATTGCACCCGGGTAAAAATGTGGGTATAGGTGGCGATGATACTTTGTTTTCAAGAATCGACGGTTACGTGTGGTTTGAACGAAAAGACAAAAGACGCAGGCAAGTCAGTGTTTACCCGGAGTTGCCAGTTGCGGTTTAATCATATAGAAACCGAGTTTTTTGAAAAAACTCGGTTTCTGACCTGAAAGCCCCATAACTTCATCGGGGCTTTTTTTTTAGATTGAGGGGCTAAGGTAGTCACCATTTATTATTTTGGTTTTGCAAAGAAGGAAAGGGGCAAGGTGGCTCAACGGCAAAACGGTTAAACGGCTGATTTTCCCTACGACCGTCTTGCCGTCTTGCCATCTTGCCGTTTTGCCACTTTGCCATTCACATTACAAACAAAGTATTGGATGGTGGGCACTATAGCTGAAAGAAAAATGGATATCGCTAAAATATACGTCAAAGGCGGAGATGGCGGCAACGGTTGCATCAGTTTCCGGCGGGAAAAGTACGTTCCCAAGGGCGGGCCGAATGGCGGCGATGGCGGAAATGGCGGAAATGTAATTCTTCAAGCCATAGAAAACCTTACGACATTAATTGACCAGGTTTATACCCAACAATACAAAGCGACGCGCGGACAACACGGGAAAGGCAAACTCATGCACGGCAAGGACGGTGAAGATAAAATTGTCAAAGTACCGGTGGGAACTATCGTCCGAGATGCGGATACCGGTGAATTCTTAGTTGACCTTTCAGAGCCAGGTATGCAAATTGTAGTTGCTAAAGGTGGACAAGGCGGTAAAGGCAACGCACACTTCAGAAGCAGTACGAACCAGGCGCCGAGGGTTGCGGAAAAGGGCGAGCCGGGACATGAACGCTGGCTCAATTTGGAATTGAAGCTTATCGCCGATATCGGTTTAGTCGGCTATCCAAATGTAGGCAAATCATCACTGTTAGCGCGGACTTCCTCTGCCAGGCCGAAAATCGCAGATTATCCTTTCACAACGTTGTCCCCGAATTTAGGAGTAGTGCGTCTTGATTACGAAAAAAGTTTTGTCCTCGCAGATATTCCCGGCTTAATCGAAGGCGCGCATAAAGGAGTAGGCCTGGGAGATGATTTCCTGCGCCACATTGAACGCACTAAAATGTTGATTCATGTTATAGATGCCGCCGCGCTTGAAGGGCGAGACCCAATCGAAGATTATAAAAAAATCAACGAAGAGTTACTACTTTACGACCCAAAACTCGCCGAATTGCCGCAGCTTATTGCCCCCAATAAAATGGATATGCCCTCCGCTCAAGCCAATCTGCTAAGATTACAAGCATATTTTGGAGAAAGGAAAATCTATCCCATATCCGCACTGACAGGCGAAGGAGTAAACAGTTTGATGAACGCTGCCTTCAGCTTGCTACAGAAGATTAACCAAAAACGAAGCCAAGAAGAGCAAATGAAACCTCGTCAAGTAACGCCAATAGAATATACATACAAACCAGAGATTGAAATTACTCAAAAGGGCGGCAAGTTCATCGTCAAAGGCGAGCAGGTGCGCCGCGCTGTCCTTATGACGGATATGGAAAACCCAGAAGCGCTCATTTTGCTGCATCGCAAGCTAAAAAATATGGGCATTATCAACGGACTTTTAAAAATGGGAGTCAAAGATGGAGACACAGTACAACTTGATGAAATCGAATTTACTTTCAGTACAGACGGAATACGGGCAGGAAGTTAATCGCCGAGAACTTTTTCAATCTGTGAAACGAATAGTCGTAAAAGTCGGAACAAGCAGTTTAATCACGAAAGATTTTGAATTAAATAAAGAACGTATTGACCAGTTTGTCGATGATTTAGCATCAGTCAAACAATCGGGGAAAGAAGTAATTCTCGTAACCTCCGGAGCTATCGGCACAGGCGTAGGACGCATTGGATTAAAATGTCGCCCACAAGATATCCCCAGCCAACAAGCCGCCGCAGCCGTCGGACAGAGCTTACTGATGTCCGCTTATGAAGAACGATTTCGCCAGTACAATCTGCCAATCGCACAGATGTTGCTGACCCAGGATGACCTGAGAAATCGAAAGCGCTATACCAATGCGAGCAACACGTTACATGCGCTTTTGCGATACGGCGTCATTCCTATCATCAACGAAAACGATACCGTCGCAGTTGAAGAGATTAAAGTTGGAGACAACGACACCCTATCGGCTTTGGTGACGAATCTCGCAGACGCCGATTTATTGCTCATCCTTTCAGACACCGATGGCTTCTACACAGATGACCCGCGCAAAAATTCGGGGGCGAAACTCATCAACGTCGTGCCGATGATTAACTCGGAAATAAAACAAGCAGCGGGCAAAAAAGGCAGTTCAGTAGGTACCGGCGGAATGGAGACCAAACTCAAGGCGGCTCAAATCGTAACCGGTTCAGGTGTGAACATGGCATTAGCGAATAGTTCTATCGAAAAAGTCATCAGCAGAATTTTAGATGGTGAAGAAATTGGCACGTTGTTTCTAGCTGAAGGGGAAAGAAAATCAGGATGGAAACGGTGGATAGCGTATTCACTCCCAGTCAAAGGCGTTTTGCAGGTCGATGCAGGCGCATACCATGCCCTTACAAAAAACGGAAAGAGTTTACTGGCGTCCGGATTGATAGGCGTCACGGGTAATTTTAAATTCGGCGATGCAGTAAGTTGCATAGACGATGATGGTAATGAATTCGCAAGGGGGCTTGTGAATTACAGCGCTAATGAGGTCAATAAGATTAAGGGTAAAAAAACTATTGAGATTGAAGGTATCTTAGGGTATAGACATTACGATGAAGTAATTCATAGGGATAATCTGGTGATTCTCAGAGAAAATTTTTAGTCTGACAAATTCTTTTTTAGAGAGGTGTTGGTTAGGTTGGAAGAATGGAAGGAAAGGAAGGAAGGAAAGGAAAGGGGGGAAAACAGTATAATGAGCGCCATATCTTATGAGAAATTTCAAGAGGCTTATAAAAAGATTACAGGGTGTAGCATAAATTTTAACGACATAACCGAAAGCCTTCAAAAAGCCCTGAAAGAAAAGAAAACTGGGGATACTAAAGACTTTGCGAAACTTCCTCTTGAAGAAGCGGCGGCTTACCTGGAAGCGCATAGACTGCCCAAAGAAGAAGTGTTCGCAAGGCTCACCAACGCCAAAGGCTTATGGATAAAAATGCTGGAAAAGGAATTGGCTGATTTTGAAAATCAGTATGGTATGCCATCAGATGTTTTCATTGAAAAATGGCGTAACTTTGCACTTGATGAGAAATATGATTTTTTTATATGGGAAAGTTCGTACCAAAAGTATCTCCAATTTAATGACTGAATATGAATTATTAGGAAAAATAGTGAGGTGAAAGGCTATGCCTGCGAATCTCCCGCCGCAATATCTCAAGGTAAGAAGACGATATGAGCTTGCTAAAACCAATGAAGAAAAAATAGAAACTCTAACTGAAATGCTCGCACTCATACCTAAACACAAGGGCACGGATAAACTGCGGGCTTCCCTGCGAACAAATCTATCAAGGATAAGGAAGGAAGAACAAACAAGCCGCAAGGCGGGAAAACGGATTGATGAATATCACATCAAAAGACAGGGCGCTGGTCAGGTCATTCTGGTGGGCGCGCCAAATGTGGGAAAATCAAAAATTTTAGCTGTTTTGACAAACGCTAATCCTGAAGTCGCGGATTATCCGTTCACAACCCAGAAGCCGATTGTGGGAATGATGTCCTTTGAAAATATCCATATCCAGTTGATAGACCTTCCACCCGTAATCGGCGGTTCCATACAGCCACAAATTATGGATATGATTAGACATACAGATTTAGTATTGCTTGTTGTCTCCCTGGGCAGTGATGACGCTCTGGAAGAGATAGAATCTATAAGAAGTAGCCTGGAGCAAGCTCACATTAAACTTACTTTAGAAGCGTTTGAAGAGAAAGAAATTGAAGAATATTCCGAGGAAGAGTTGTTACTAATCCACGTTAAAGCGATGATTGTAGGAAATAAAAGTGATTTGGAAGGTTCATCGGCGCGGCTGGACGTATTAAGAGAATTGTATGCCGAAGAATTTCCTGTCATTCCAATTTCTGCGGAAACGGGCAACGGATTAACTCAGTTGAAAGAACAAATATACAAATCACTGGATATTATTCGCGTCTATACAAAAGCGCCTTCTAAACCCGCTGATAAGACTGAACCAATAATCCTCCCTAAAGGAAGTACGGTCATCAAAGCTGCGGAAGAACTACACAAGGACTTTGTCAATGAACTGAAATATGCCCGAATATGGGGTAAAGGCAAGTATGATGGCCAAAGTGTGAGCCGGGAGGAAGTATTAGAGGATGAAGATATTGTAGAATTTCATCTGTAATTGAAACGCTTAGGGTGAATTAAAACGCCAAAACCTCGTAGAGCTTGCCCTGAGCGAAGCCAAAGGGATGGGCATCGCCCATCAAAATTGGTTCTCGATTTACAATTGATTTTCAGGGGAATGTTATTTACCCAAAATAAAGGGGGACAAACTGTTACGATGGATGTTGATGTGATTTATTACAAAGATGCTCGATATATGACGGAATTAGAAGATAATTCGATTACTTTGATTGTTACTAGCCCGCCTTATTGGAATATCAAAGATTACTCTTTAGATGGCTATCAAGAACAAGCCAGGACAGACAAAATCGAAGGGCAAATTGGTGATATCGATGATTATCAAGAATATCTAACACAGCTAACGGAAGTATGGAAAGAATGTGAACGAGTCCTACAACCAAATGGCAAACTGTGTGTGAACGTGCCACTGATGCCTGTTTTGAAAAAACATCTTTCTACCCATTATACTAGAGACATTTTCAATTTGTATTCAGATATTGAGCATGAAATCCTCCAAAATACCAGGCTGTACCTGCTGGATGTGTATATATGGAATCGGATGAATCCAACGAAAAAACTGATGTTTGGTTCATATCCTTATCCTTCTAATTTTTATGCTCAGAACACTATCGAATTTATTGGCATTTTCGTCAAAGACGGCGAACCGCCTAAACGGACACCGGAAATTAAAGAAGCTAGTAAGCTAACTCAAGATGAATGGGTTGCTTACACCAAGCAGGTTTGGGATATTCCCATTCCTAATAAGGGAGACGTTGCTTATGGGATTCATCCTGCAATCATGCCGCTGGAATTGGCTTATCGGTTAATCCGACTATATTCATTTGTTGATGATATTGTACTTGACCCCTTTATGGGTTCGGGAACAACAGCTTCTGCTGCCGTGAAAGCCAAACGACACTATATTGGCTATGAGATTGACCCTTCGTTTGAAAAAATCATAAAACAGCGATTGGCACAATTGCCTCTAATGACTTCTGGCTGGACCAGAAAAGATAAAAGAAGGTGAAAAGCAGCGAAAATCATCGTATTGTAAGCACAACTCGGCATATTGTAGATTGTGGAGAAGATGATAAAAAAACTAATACATGCAAGTATAAATCTGTGATTATATCTTCTATTACGTTTTATGCATTGCGTATTACATTCTTCTTATTTCTTTTGATCAAAATTTCCGTTAAAGAAGAGTTTGGTTACGTTTTTCTACACAATCCGCCAGCAACTTCCCTGTTATCGGTGCCAGTGCGATGCCATCGCCTTCATGTCCCGCCGCCACTAAAAAGCCTTCCGGCCCGCCGATATAACCTAAAAACGGCAATCCATCTGAAGTATACGGTCTAAGCCCGGCAAAACTGCGAATGATATGGACATTGCTCAAAATCGGCAGGATATTTTTCGCATGGTGGGCAATTGCTCGCATGCCTTCGATTGTTACGCGCCTATCATAGCCGACAAATTCGCGCGTGCTGCCGAGGAGAATATTGCTGGCGTGATGCTGTTCTAAGACAGTTCCAACGCCTAATTGCGAATCGTCGGTAAGATGTGAATCTACCTTGCCTTCTTGCCCTCTTGCCTTCTTGCCCTCTTGCCAATCAACTTTGAATTTCGCCGCGATGTAACAGGCACAGAGCATGATGCAATTTATCAGCGGCGGCAGAGGTTCAGTGACTAAAATCTGACCGCGACGAGGGATGATGGGAATCTCAACTCCGACCATCATGCCGATGAATGGCGCATAAACTCCGGCGGCGTTGATGATTATTTCTGCGGCTATTTTGCCGCTATTGGTTTGAACACCCTCGGCTTTGCCATTTTTCACTGCAATAGATGTAACTTCTGTATCTGTCAGAATTTGCGCGCCCAGGCGTTTGGCAGCCGCGGCGAAGGCGAAGGTGAGGCTCAACGGGTCAACTTGAGCATCCATCGGAGAATAGGTCGCGCCGACGAGTTGAGGAGATAAATGTCGCTCTATCTTCAAAGCATCCTCAATCCCCAGCAACTCAACCTCCAGACCGGCGTTTTGTTGCTGTTGTGTAAATTGTCGCATAGTGGCAAGTTGTTCTTCTGATTCAATGAGAATCATGCCGCCTGATTTTTTGTATCCAATATCGCAGTCGAGTTCGTCAGGAAGGGTTTGATACAGTTTGGCGCTTTGCAAAGCAAGTTCAAGATGTCTGCCAGGCTTTTTGGATTGCATAAATATACACCCATCGCACGCGCCTGACGTACCCGAGGCAAGGTCATTTTTCTCGACGAGAATCGTCTTGATGTTGCGTTTGGATAAATAGTATGCAGTGGCGGCGCCAATGACACCGCCGCCGATTATGATGACATCATTCGTAAAACGTGAAACGTGATGCGTGAAACGTGAACTATCATATATTCTCATGGCGTGAGATTAAAGTTTTGAGATATTTCCAATGCCGTGCGGGCAATGGTCCAAGGCAATGAACATTTTCTTCCAAAGATTCATAATACTCAACTAAGCCTACACAAAGGTCAGACAGGGCTTCCTCTAAATCTTCCCCATGCGCATCAACTTAAGACAATCTTCACAGCCGTGACGCTGTTCCTCCCCCTTGACGGGGGAGGTTGGGTGGGGGTGAAAGGAGAAAGTAAATTTCTCGCTTCCTTATTTATCACCCTCCCCTAACCCCTCCCGTCAAGGGAGGGGAAAGGAGAGGATGCTTAAGTTGATGCGTATGGGGCTTCCTCTAAATCTTCCTCTAAATCTTCCCCTACCCCGTATTCTTCGACGTCGTAGAAGGATGCAATAACTGTATCCTCGTCGTATTCGATGGTTACAGGTATTGACGTATTCAAACGATATTCATCGCTACGAAGGTCACCAATGAAAATCGTTGTTCCATCGGCCGGATGACGCAATGGTATCTGTATGCTTTGTAATAATTGTTTTACCTCGAAAATTTCACGTTGTAATGCTGCTAATTGGTCTTTTGTCATAGCACTCTCCATTCGTTTCTCACAAAATATCAATCTTCAAAGGACGCAAAGGTGGCCGACGTGTCTCAGACAAAATATCATCGGGCGGAAGACCAGTTTCTCTTGCCAAAATGCTTGCGACCAAACGCCGGCATGTGCGTCCCTGACACAATCCCATTCCTGCGCGGGTTCTGCGTCTGATTCCAGCAATACTGCGCGCCCCAGCGCGGATAGTTTCGATAATTTCCTCTTCAGTGATTTCCTCACATCGACAGATGAGCATTGCTTTTCTCCTTTAAGTAGTTGGACAGTAGTTGAGACTTCCAAAGTCTCCGAGACTTCGGAAGTCTAACTATCTACTTATTCATCTGCCCTACCGGACAAACGCCCCAGCAGTAACGGATAAAAGGCAGCTTCTCACCGGGATTGGGACATCCGGGGTCTAATTGCAACTAAGGAGTTTGGCGACTGGCATCTTCTTGCCCCCGACGTTCCATTCCTCAATTTCCCCAAAACAGGGCGTTTTCAAACACCGCCCGCATTTTTTGGCGCCCAGGCAAACCTGCTCTTCCAGAATAGGGTCAGGTGTCAACGGCGCGGTTGTAATGACAGAATTAAGCCGAACTCTGGGACCATACTTGGGCGTCAAAAGGAGATTGTTAAGGCCGATTGTGCCCAATCCTGCCAGCATGGCGGCATGCCTGTGAGAGAATAGCCCATGACGACCTAAGGGACCTCCTGCCCAACCTGAAGAGGGCAAAGGCATACTGGGATACCCTTTTTCGTGAAGGAAATGAGCGAGATGTACGCCTATCACCTGCATTTCCGAGTTAAGCGTATCATACATGAAACGAAACATGAAGTTACGAAGACTGCTTCGATTCTCCTCAGAGAGAATCTCTGAATCCTTGCAGAGGTGGTCGTTATCAAGAATTGTTTGAAAGTATCTCATGCCGATGACAACTACCGACTTAGCAGAAGGAAGTAGGTCCTCGGGATGATGTCCTTTGGGGGCTCCTTCAAACCTATCCACAGAGGCAATACCAACACTGTGAGCGCCCCTGTTTTTTGCAAAATCTTTGATTTCTTCAGCAAGTTCTTGCATAATATATCTTCTCCTATGTAGTTTTCAAAAATAAACTGGCGCTTTTGTAGTAACGACTTCAGTCGTTTTTCCGGCGTGCCAGCAAACGACTGAAGTCGTTACTACAATGACGCACACTCTTAAAAAGGAAACTTTAATATTGAAACTTAGTTAAATAGTTGGAATAATTATTTTTATATTCACTGCTCCCGATGGATTGCCAAATCCATCGGAAATACGCGCGCAGACAGGCTTGGATTTGCCAATCCAAGCCGAGCAGTATGAACTATTATATTTGTAATAATATGTAATCCCTTCACCTCTAACGCAACTTGTTTAGGCACTACGATTGAAACAAGCGCGGTGCCCGCAAAACTTTTGGGATTAAGGATTCTGATTACTTTAGCTTTGCAGAGTGTCTCGCCATGTTGGTTCACGGCATCGACTTCAGCACCTACTTGCGGCATTGGTAGGTATTCGTAAGGTATTGTGACCAAAGCTTCGGTATCTGAAAATGTCATATCAAGCAGGACAATCGCCAATCCCGGGCAACAAGCGACACATATTCCACAGCCGGTGCATTTATCAAGGTCGAGTTTTGGCAGATTGGTGATGGGTTTACCGACGATGATGGCATGTGAGGGACACGAAGTTTCGCAAGGGTTGCAGGGAATATATTGTGTGCATTCTATTATGGGTATTGGCCCCTTGGTCATAAATTCTGGAGTGAGAAATTCCGTTTCCCACCCTTTCTTCCCTTCCTTCCTTTCCTGTTGTTTTAGCTCAAACAACAGGTTTCTATATCCTGTTTTGAGGATTTCGGCTTTTTTAGGTTCAATGTATCCTAAACTTTCCGCCGCCGCTATTCCTGCGATACGTCCTTCTTCCATTGCGATGCTGGCTTCATCCACACCTGCTGCGTCGCCGGCGACGTATATGCCCGGCAAAGTAGTTTGCATATTTTCATCCAAAACAGGTACGTGTCCGCCGCGTCCTTTGGCGTATTGAAATTCACAACCTGCCATCCATGCAGTTTCTACATTTGGCGTTAAACCGACCGATAGGCAAATTGTATCAACTTCAAATTCCTTCTCTGTTCCCTCAATAGGTCGCCAGCCGGCGCCGAGTTTCGTTATGACGGCTGATTCAACATGAGTTGTGCCACGCGCTTCTTTTATCGAATGAGCTGTCAGGATTTTAACGCCGGCTCGTTCCAGTTTTGCCGCATGGACTTGATAACCGCCGATTTGAGGCGTTGCTTCAACAAGCGCAATGATTTCTGCACCCGCTTGCATCAGTTGATATGCCACAATCAACCCCACATTACCGCCACCGACCATCAAAACGCGCTTGCCGGGCAAAACTCGATGGATGTTCATCATCGTCTGCGCCGCGCCTGCAGTCATTACCCCCGGCAATGTCCAGCCGGGGAACGGCAGCGCATTCTCCGTCGCGCCGGTGGCAATGATAATCTTTTCCGCCTTGAGCAACATCGTTCTGTGTTCATTCATTAGACCAAGCACACATCCTTCAAATAATCCATAAACAGTAGTATTGAGCAACAGCTCTACGCCAAGTTTTTCGGCTTCTTCACATAATTCTTGCCCGATTTGAAAGCCGCGGATACCTGCGCCGTGCGCTTGTGAACCAAAAAATTTATGAATCTGCTTGAACAGTTGTCCGCCGGGTCTGGCATTTTCATCAATGAGAGTCACGCGCGCGCCAGCTTTTGCCGCTTCAATCGCCGCCGCTAATCCTGCTGGGCCCGCGCCGATAATGGCTATTTCGGTTGTTTTTAGATTGTCCATTTATAAAACGAATAGCCGCTGATTTTAAGACCGCGCCGATTCTGGTTTTAATGTAATCAGCGTTGTCTGAAAATTTGCGGCTCTACAATTAGTTTGACTTTGGTAAATAGAAATGTAGCCTAAGATTCGATGCTTTTGTATACGCCGCCATCCGTGCCGGCGTAAAGTATGTCGGGAAAATCTGGATCGATGGCTATCGCCCTAACGTCAGGATGGATTCCATGAGTAATATCTGCCCAACTATCTCCACTGTCGTAACTTCGATAGATACCGTCCTCCGTGCCGGCATAAATTATGTTGGTGGAAACAGGGTTGATGGCTATTGCATAAAATGTTTCGGTAACTATCCCGTTAGTAATATCTTCCCAAGTTTCCCCTCCATCTATGCTCCGATAGACGTAACCACCGCCCATATCTCCCCCAGTATAAATTATGTCGGGAAAATCGGGATTGATAGCTATTGTCCTAACATTAGTAAGGTCACACTCAGTTCGCACCCAACTATCACCGACGTCTGTGCTCGTGAATAAGTCATTCATCGTTCCAGCATAAATAATACTTGATTCTGAGGGATTGATGGATAAAACCAAAACAGGCAAGGTAAACAATCCCGTTGGCGTCCACTCACCCCCTCCGTTTATGCTCTTGAATAGAGCATCCGGATTCCCCCAATGCCCGGCGTAAATGATGTTAGTAAGTGAGGGGTTGATAGCCAAAGTAGAGAACATTAAGTCAGAAATCTGCGTCCAGTTATCTCCACCATCTGTACTTTTGAATCCACCGGCGTAAATCGTATTAGGGGATTGTGGGTCGATTGCTAATGCCTTAACACAGTCGTTAATCATATCTGAACTAACCCTCGTCCACAAATTGCCTTCATCCATGCTTCGGTAGACCCCCGCGAGAAATGTCCCAGCGAAGATTGTAGTAGGCGTTTCAGGATTGATGGCTAACGACCAAACATCAGTGTTATCCAACCCAACGTTTTTCGGCTCCCAATCTCCACCGTCTTTTCTTTGATAGACACCACCATCAGTTCCCGCGTAAATTGTGGTGGGAGTTATAGGATTAATGGCTAAAGCTCTAAGATCAAAGTTAGTCAAACCTGAATTTATCTCCACCCAGTTATCTCCATTATTTTCGCTTTTGAATACACCACCGCCATTCGTCCCAGCGTAAATAGTACTGGGAGTTATGGGATTGATGGCGAGGGCAGAGACATAAAGGTTAGTCAATCCTTCGTTAATTTGCTCCCAGTTATTTCCTCCATCCACGCTCCGACAGACGCCAGCGTTATCCGTCCCAGCGTAAATTGTGCTTAGGGTTTGGGGATTGATGGCGAGCGCCATAACAGTACGATTTAATATCCGCGCCCAGTTATCTCCGCCATCTGCGCTTTTGAAAAGAGTGCCTTCTGCAGTTCCAGTATAGACAGTGCCGTCATCAGAGACAACTAATTGCATTAACATGTACACCATAAAGCCCGTCGCTTTTAGGCATCCAGACGCCAGGTTCCGCGCCTGCTATGGATGCGAATAACAGTGTAAGACAAACGATGGTTGATTGTAGAAAAAATGTTCGTTTCATGATTTCCTTCTCCCTTTTGAATTTTGGGCATCACAAAGATGCTTGTTTTAATGGTAGCATATTTCGGTTAAAAGTTCAAATAAAAATTCACTTGACATTGAAAGTTTAATGATGTAAACTCTGAATAATTTTGTTGAAATGATACAAGTTGGAGGCATGGGATAATGACGTGGATAAATGGTTTACTGATAACTGCTCTTGCTTTCTTTATAGTTTTTCCTTCTGAAAGCGGATTATGCCTCTGGCCAAATGTACCTGAACAAAACGTGCCAGTATGTGTTGCTGAAGATGTTCAAGAGTTTCCAGTTCTCGTTGAAGATGGCAGCGGCGGAGTTATCGTGGCCTGGCATGATATCCGCAGTGGAAATCGCGATGTCTATGCGCAAAGAATCAATGCTGATGGCGAAGTGCTATGGGCTAAAGATGGGATACCAGTTTATACAGGTAAAGGTGAACAAGGTTGGCCCATAGCTGTGAGTGATGGAACAGGAGGCGCAATTATCGCCTGGATGGATAGTCGGTATAGCATTCAAGATATTTACGCGCAACGGGTCGATGCAAATGGAAAGTTGCTTTGGGATGCCGCAGGTGTTCCCGTGTGCGTAGATGATGTGCTTCAAGAGGATGTGATGGCAATTGCCGACGGTTCAGGCGGAGTTTTTCTTACGTGGGAAGATTGGCGCAACGGAAATCAGGACCTCTATACCCAGCATCTCAATGCAGATGGAAAACCTGTTTGGGCAAAAAATGGCGTGCCCGCTTGTAAAGCAGAGGGTGACCAGTATGACCCATCTGTGACGACAGACGGTAAAGGCGGAGCAATTTTTGCCTGGTGGGATATTAGCTCACCTGACTGGAATATTCGCGCGCAACATCTTGATGTTAATGGCAATCCCGTTTGGGGTGAATCGGGCGTCGCTGTCTGCGATGAACCCGGCGCTCAAGGCAATCCTTTCATTGTCAGCGATGGAGCCGGCGGCGCTTATGTTATATGGGTGGATTATAGAAAAGACGAAATGATGATGTTTGCCAATGGCGATATTTATGTCCAACATCTGGACGCAAACGGCACTTTGCTATGGCCTAAGGGCGGCATACCTCTCTGCGATTTGCCTTCGAACCAGCAACAGCCTGCTATTATCAGCGATGGTACAGGTGGTGCGATTATAACCTGGTGGGACGAAAGAGATGTGTACTCGGATATTTATGTTCAGCGTATCAAAGGAACACGTCTGCCGAAGGCAGACGTGAGTGGCAATGGCAAAATGTTATGGCAGGCCAACGGTCTGCCTGTCTGCGTCGCCGAGGGATTACAACGCGAACCACAGTTAATTTCGGATGGCGCTGGCGGTGCTATCATCTATTGGAACGACTATCGCCGAGATTACGGTGAACAAACTGCTGATGACATCTATGTTCAACGTCTCAACGCCACAGGAGAAATTCTTTGGGGACACAATGGCGCTGCTGTTTGTACCGCCGATGGTCCGCAGATTACTCCATACGCCGCCGCCGCCGGCGAAGGCGGCATATTCATCGCCTGGACTGATAAACGTAACGGAGAGGAAGATATATATATTCAGAGAATATCGTTTAAGTAACTTGACTTTTGTAAACCTTGGATGGGTAATAAACCGCTTCCGTAGGTATTCCAGCGCTTATATTATTAGCTTTAAATGATTTTTCAACAGATCTAGTTATACAAGGAGCTGATAAATCTGAGTCTTATTTTCATTACAGGTGGCGCGCGTAGTGGCAAAAGCCGTTACGCGGTCGAATTAGCTAAGCAGAAAGGCGGCAAGGTCGCGTTTATCGCTACGGCTATTGCCGGCGATGAAGAGATGACGCAAAGAATTCTTTTGCATCAAGCGGCGCGGCCTTCAGATTGGACTACAATTGAAGAATCAATCAATGTATCTCAAGCGATTACTGATGCAGTCTCTAATCACGATACGATTATTGTCGATTGTCTAACCTTGCTCATTACTAATTTAGTATTCGAGCCGCCGTATCAAGAGGAAATCAATGACGAGAAAGAGCAAAAAATTTACGCCGCCGTTGGACAAATCATCGCAACGACGGAAAATCTTGCCGCAACAGTAATTATCATATCCAATGAGTTAGGGATGGGCCTTGTGCCAGAGGATGCCTTAGCGCGACGCTTTCGAGATATCGCCGGGCGAGCAAATCAATTGCTGGCAGAGGCGGCAGATGAAGTCTATGTGTGTATTTCGGGGATACCAATGCGGATTAAACCTTCGTGAAACGTGATGCGTGATGCGTGATGAGTGATGAGTGAATACTGGTTCTCTTTGATAATGAATATGGATAAGCATGAATTGTTGAAAAATGTCAATAGAATTCTCGTCATCAGGATGGGGCCATTGGGTGAAACGCTTCAGATAACCCCTGTATTAAAGGCGTTGCGGGCGCGGTTGGAAAAAGCTTACCTCGCCATGATGGTCACCGTAGATAGAGTCGAACTCGTTTCTGCCAATCCGCATCTTGATGCTGTGGTAATTTACGATAAATCTGTGTTCAAACTGATTAACAAGCTCCGCAAACACCGGTTTCAGATGGCTTTAATTCTTCAGCCAACCTTTCGTTTAGTATTGCTGACGTTTTTAGCGGGGATAAAGTATAGGGTGGGTTTTGAGACGAATGGCGGCGGTAAACTATTGCTGACTGCGCCGGTTAGAAACAATCAAAATCAGCATGAGACCGACCGATATCTGGATGTCATCAGGGCGATTGGGATACAGTCTGTGAATAGAGAGATAGAGATGGGAGTAACTTGTGAAGCGGAAGCATGGGCGCAAGAATTTCTCATACGCGCGGGCATATCACCACAGCGACTTCTAATAGGCATCAATCCTGGTTCATTCTGGATGTATCGCCGCTGGCCAAAAGAGCGCTTTGCGCAAGTAGCTGACGAACTGGTTGCGGAATATGACGCTCAGATTCTGCTCACTGTTGGTCCCAGCGAAGTCGGACTCGGAGAAGAAATCGCCAGGCTGATGCGCCATAAGCCTGTAATTTTAAGCAATACCACCCCTATGCGTATTGCCGCCGCTTTTAAACATTGCGATTTACTCATTAGCAATGACACTGGTCCAATGCACATCGGCATAGCAGTTGGCACTCCGACTATCGGTTTGTTTGGAAGCTCTAATCCTGACAAATGGGGGCCGATTGCATCAAAGCATTCGATTATCCATCGGAATGGCATGGAGGCAATTACAGTCGAAGATGTCATGGAGGCAACGTACAGACAGTTAAAATGTGCCAATATGCAAATGTGCAAATATGCAAATGGGATTTTGGAAGGGGATTAAAATGTGCAAATATGCAAATATGTTCGCTATGCTTAGCAGTTTACTTCGTAAACCGCCAAATAGGTTTATTTATTTATTTGCTTATTTGCTTATTTGCAGATTTGCTTATTTTCAACGATGTTCAGAGATATTAAAAAAATCTTAATCCTGCGTCCTGATGGAATTGGAGACTTACTCAATTCTACCCCCGCTATTTCTCTGCTTCGCAAAAGTTATCCTGACGCTCACATCACCGTGTTCGTTCGACCGTTAAATGCTGAAATACTCATCGGCAATCCTGACGTTGATGAAGTATTGATATACGATAGAATGGGCAAACATAAGCGGTTATTGGAAAGATTGAAATTCTTCCACCGATTGTGGAAGGCAGGTTATGATTTAGCAGTTGTAATGTATACGGCGTCATGGTATAATCTTTTAGCTTATGTTTCCGGGGCAAAGTACCGAGTCGGGCGATATCAAAAACGATTCAAAAGCACTTTGACACATCCATCCAGACAGACTTATGCCAAAGGAACGGTTCATGAGGTTGAGAGAAATTTAGATTTGGTGAGAAGGATTTGCGATGACGAGATAGCATCGCCTTCGCAAAAGACAAAATCGTTTGATTTAGTATTGAATCTCTCGGTGGAAGAGAACCAGTGGGCATACGATTTTATCCAAAAGTTCAGTATCTCGGAAGATGATTTCCTTGTCTGCATTCATCCCGGCGGTAGCTCATTCGACAAACTCTGGACTGAGGATGGTTATGCGCAGATAGCGGATAGATTGGTCAATAAATTCGGGGCGAAAATCTTGATGCTTCATGGGCCTTCCGAAGCTAAATTAGCTATTGATATTCAACAGCGGATGACTCATGATGTCATCCCCGATACAATCGGGATGTTCCACATTTATGCGCCTGAATCATTACGTCAATTAGCTGCGTTGATTAATTGCTGTAAATTATTCATTTGCAACGATTCTGGCCCAATGCACATAGCGGCGGCATTGAATGTACCTATTGTTGCAATTTTTGGCCCGACAGACCATGTCCGCTGGGCGCCGCGTAGTCCAAACGCCCAAATAGCGCGCCGTGATATGCCGTGTTGGCCCTGTAGCGCGCATAAATGTAAAAATAATTTTGAGTGTACGAAACTTTTGCCGGTGGAAACAGTATGGGAAAAAATAGAGACATTGCTGAAATTTGAAACGTAAAACGTGAGGGGGCAAAGATGAAACAAGCAGAAGGCTTCATTTTGTCTTGAAGAAAAAGTAAGTTTTTATCTTCCTTTTCTTTTCTTTTTGATCAAACTTTTTCTTTTAGGAAAAGAAAAAGTTGGGAAGGAAAGGAGCATTGGACTTGAAAAAAATCATGGTTGTATCCATACTATTGATATTCATCACAGCAAATTTGGCAATAGCAGAATTAACTAAGCAAGATTTGAAAGAAATCGAAGCATTACTTGATAAGCAAGAGAAGCGCATCAAAGAATACATTGATTTGAAGATTGATGCGGTAAATTCAAGAATCGACGCAGTAGAAAAAACAGTAAATGCAAGAATTGACGCAGTAGAAAAAGTAGTAGAGGAAGGCCAGGAATTTCTAAAATGGATGATTGGTATACTTACCGCCGTAGTCGTAGTAGGGATAACACTTCCACCGATCTGGCAAGAGCGGCGAGAAAGAAAGGCTTCTTCGTTTACCCAAAGCGTTATGGCGAAATTAGATTCGCTTATTCAGCGTGTTGCACAATTAGAGCAAGAAGTTGCTGATTTGAAAAGGCCGAAGATTTATTGATTAATACTTACTTAACCAAGGAGATAAAAAATGGACAAACTAAAAATCGCTTTAGTTGGCGCGGGAAACAGGGCTTCAGGCACTTATGCGCCTATCATCGCAACATTGGACGATGATTTGGAATTTGCCGCCGTATGCGATGTTGTAGCGGAAAAAGCTGAAGCTGTCGGTCAAAAGTATAATATTCCTGCATTCACCGATGTCGTAGAAATGGTTGAAAAGACGAAACCTGACATTGCGGCGGTGGTGATTACACCGAGCAGGAATCACGAAGCTGGCATTCCTTTGTCAGAACATGGTGTAAGTTATTGCACTGAAACTCCCATTGATACTGACTTAGGATGGGCAGATAAAATGATTGCAACCGCCAGGGAGCATAATACCAAATTGGAGGTCTGCGAAAATTATTATCGTGTGCCAGGCGAACGGATAAAACGCGCGCTGATACTCGAAGGCGTGTTTGGCAAAATCCTGACCGCTTACAACGACTTCAACGGACATGGCTATCACGGCGTCGGCTTGATTCGCAGTTACATCGGCTTTGATGTTGAAGCCGTCCGCGTAATTGGCATGACGAAGAATTTCAAAGTTCAGGAACATCTATTCCGACGAGGAGAGCCGATACGTTCCGATGAAAACTGGCAACATGGGCTTATTGAATTTGAAAACGGCTCCGTTGGCGTGTTCAACTTCAGTAGCCTATCTTATGGTTCGCCGTTGCGGTGGTACAACACCAGCAAATTCTACGGTGAGCGCGGTATGTGTGTGGGCGATGGGCAACGAAGCTGGACAGGTAAAGAACAGATTGCCATTTTGAATAAGGAAGCCAATGCTCGTTTGCCTATCGTCGTCGAACGCCGCACTACAAAAGCGAAAAATGGCGCTGATGTTCTGGATGCGCTCATCGCGCGCACTGACCCGGACACTGGACTCGAAGTTGCGTGGAAAAATCCATTGAGCCATTATCCACTCAGCGATGGACAACTTTGCGTCGCTTCGGAAATCATGAGTGTTGCCAATGCCGTTAGAAATAACACCGAACCCGAATATGGCGCGCTCAACGGTCGCATAGACCGAGAAATCGACATCGCAATATTCCAATCCGCAGGCAATAACAATCAGCCAGTGGAATTGCCATTGCCTGTTGAAGCGAGATAAGTACATCTTAGAAACCGAGTTTTTCCGAAAAACTCGGTTTCTTTTGGTAAAAACTCGGTTTCTGATTCTTTCGTGAAACATGGAAAAGGAGGCTGAAATGTTACGGCTTTTGAGAATTTTGCTTGCGCTGGTAGTAATTGGATGTACTACAGGGCAACAAAGGCCGCCAGGTACTACCATGCCTGAATCTGGCTCAACAGTCTCTACATCATCAATGGATGAACAGGCGCGGAAATTATTCAATATGATTGCGGAAGGGCAAACAACTATCGACCAGGGAACCTTTTTGAACTATTACCGCCGCCAAGTCGCCGAACTTGCACATTCAGGCAGTGTCAAGATGGGAAAAGAAGAAATAGCGCAAAGTGGAACATTGTTCTTTCGTATATTAGACCGTAACCATGATGCAAAGATTACTGAGGAGGAACTAAAATTTGCGCTTGAAGTTAGGGCGCGCGAACGTAAGAAACTTCAGCATATTAATCCACGGGAGTGGAATTTGTTGGACGATGCGTTTTAGGATTTAGAGTCGTTGATATTCAGAAAGCGCTGATTATTCTGAACTCCAATTACATTCTTCCTCTTATTTCCTATGATGGAACTTTTCTCCCAAACTTTTCTTTACCCACCCCTGCCCCCCAGAGGAGGGGAGGAGGGGAAAGAAAAGTTTAGGTAGTTTTGACTAATAAAACTTAACATTTTTTATCCGCTAATCTACGCGAATAGTCACGAATACTTCTGATTAGTGTTTCTTCGCGTTATTCGCGGATTCTTTAACGGCCGATAGAAGCGCGCTCTCTTCCACTGCAGGACGGATAGATAGAAAGTTCAACTTTAATAATCAAAAGATAAGCATCTTTCAAAAATTTCTTTGCACTTTTCCTCCGTCGCTTTTTCTCACCGCAGAGGTCGCAGAGGGGAGCGCAGAGGAAACAGAGAACAGACGAAGTTAGCTATAACACGAAGCCATCTCGGTGTTCTCTGCGTCCCCCTTAATCCCCCTTAACAAAGGGGGCAGGGGGTTGTGGGGGGTAGG
>Ga0194113_10001166_pt1 | contig 36098 bp, 51 predicted proteins | sample TA2MahC200mmetaG_FD_146193 | JGI IMG/M metagenome (GOLD analysis project Ga0194113, IMG submission 146193) | Freshwater microbial communities from Lake Tanganyika, Tanzania - TA2015017 Mahale Deep Cast 200m | ecosystem: Environmental > Aquatic > Freshwater > Lake | place: Tanzania: Lake... | reverse complement strand
CGGCAGGATTTCCGACTCTGTGGAGACACTTCAGACCCTTCCCGGCATAGGAGCGGCGACAGGGGGCGCGCTAGTCGCGTTTGCGTATAACAAGCCTGTGGTTTTCGTGGAGACGAATATCAGACGCGTCTTCATCCATCGCTTCTTTCCGGAGGAGCAAAACGTGAAAGACGCGCAGATACTGCCCCTTGTTGAAGCTACCCTGGACAGATCCAGCCCAAGATCGTGGTACTACGCGTTGATGGATTACGGCGCCACGCTCAAGCTCGTGGACGGCAATCCGAACCGACGGAGCGCTCACTATTCGAGGCAAACGCGGTTTCAGGGTTCAGATCGCCAGATTCGGGGCCTGATCGTCAAAGCGGCCCTGAAACGCAGGGTTTTCACATTGGAAGACATCATCAGAGAGGTTGGAAGAGAGCCAAAGCGAGTAGCCCTGATTCTGGAGCGCTTGATCCGGGAGGGGTTCCTGGAACGGACAGGTAGTCATGTAAAGATCACTTCCGGGCGAGCACGAGCGGATTAGGAATGCGGGGGCGCACCTCGCGCCCGCCCCAATCGCTATCCACGGAGAGTATTAGTACCGAGAATATTTTGCGCATTCCTGCTCGAACTCCGCGATGATCTCTTTAGTCAGGGTAGGGCGGATTGTAGGAATCATTTCCAGAAAAGTCTTGGTGGTCACCTTGTAGTCCTTGCCCCGGGAGTACTCTCGTTCGAAGGAATGCTGTTTCACCCTCTGGAAGAGGTATTCGATGTCCGCGGGGGTGAAGAGGGGAATCTTATTGATGATTTCTTGCTCATCTACTTCGCCCTTATTGACGCCGGCAAGGTAGTGTTCGAAGATCGTCCTCCGGCTCAGGTCATCCAGTCCCCCCACTGGTATGACGCAGTCGAAGCGCCCGGGTCTGAGCAAGGCTGCGTCCAGCTCTCGTATGTAGTTGGTCGCGCACACGAGGACGCTCTTCTTGTCCTTCTTCTTGAGCTTCGGCACCTGTTTGAGAAACTCGTTGGTGATCGACTTGTCTATCCGAGAAGCCTGATCGCGGCTCCCCGCAATCTCCTCGAATTCGTCGATGAAGACGACTGCCTCGTTCAGGTCACGTATTCGCTCCATGAGCCGCTTGAGGTTCGAGCCCAGCTTTTCCTCGCCCTCGCTCATAAGGCTGCTTGGGCTAACTTCCACGTACCACCACTGGAGCACCCCCGCGACGGCGCGTACGAAGTGGGTTTTCCCCGTGCCCGGGGGGCCGAAGAAAATGATCGCCTTCGGCGGTGTCACTCCGTGTTTGCGAGCCAGATCTGTTTCGGTGAGTGGAAGTATGATTCTCCGATTGACGATCTGTTTGGGAGGCTGAGAGTCGGATATGGTGTCCCAGATGGACCGATCCACTCTTCGTGCGCCCAACTCATTGAGTATCCGGAGATTCTCTTCTTCTCGGGCCCCTTCGAAATCGGAGAGTTGATTCTCGATCAAATCGATACAGGCTACCCTCATGCCCACGTCGCGCCCAAGCTTCTCGGACAGGAACCACTTGTGCTGTAGAATTCTTTGCCACAGCTCAGGCGCTACCTCCGGGTCCACTCTGTGGCCGCTGCGCTCGAGTATATAGGACACCAAATCCTCGGGTGTTGATTCATTTGTCGAAATTTCCATAGCCTCCTCCACAATCGCGAGAAATCCGAAACCGGAGATTCGCGGCCGATTTCTCTACGTCGAACCCTCGCTCGTAGAACCTTTGACCCGCGATGTCAAGGAGGGTTCCGCTCAGCCTGAGAGAATGGGGGCCAGGTTTCGGCAAAAAGAGGCGACACATCCTTAGGCCCGGTGTCCCTGAATGCTATAATATCGGGGACCGCGGGACGAGCCGTAGTCGAAGCCCGACTTTCGGACCCGGATTCAAGAGCGCGCAGGTCGTGCAAGCGCTTTTCCCGCGAACAGGGGCTTCACGAATGACAGGACAGCCAATAGAACCGGTAATCCTCCAGGAAGTAGGGCCCCGCGACGGGCTCCAAAACGAAACGGTCGTCCTCTCGGTCGAAACGCGGGCGGAAATCATCGATCTCCTCGCGGACGCGGGGCTCCCTCGCATTCAAATCGGGTCATTTGTGAATCCTCGCCTTGTGCCTCAGATGGCCGAGACGGACAAAGTCTTCCGGCGTCTGAAGAATAGGAAGGGGGTGCGGCACAGCGTCCTGGCGCTCAACCGCCGTGGACTCGAAGCCGCCCTGACCGCTGGTTTAGAGCATGTGGAGATTTTCGTCTCCGCTTCTGAAACCCACAGCATGAAGAATTCGAACATGACCATGTCAGAGGCGCTGGCTCAAGCGTTGGATATGATCGATCTGGCGATTTCGCATGGCGTGGGAGTAACCGCGGGCGTGATGTGCGCGCTCGGGTGCTTCTACGAGGGAGCTGTTCCGGTGGATCGGGTAGTGGACATTGTCTCCGCGCTGGAAGAGCGGGGGCCCACCGAGATTTGCCTCGCGGATACCGCGGGTATGGGCAGACCACAGGATGTCCGCGCCTTGTTATCAGCCGTGTTGCGTAACATACCCCCGGAGCGGATTGCGCTCCACCTGCATGACACCTACGGATTCGGGCTTGCCGATCTGCGCGTCGCTTTAGAGATGGGTGTGCGAAGCTTTGACACGTCTGTGGCGGGTCTCGGGGGCTGCCCGTTCATTCCGGGCGCTAAGGGCAATATCGCCACGGAAACTGTCATCGAGACCCTGGAAAGCATGAACTTCAGGACCGGCGTGGACTTGGGCAAGGTGCGGGGCGTAGCTGTCGAGTTGAGGCGCCTCTTGGGCCGTTGAGACTCAATAAAGGCGTCGCCGTCGCCTCGCAGCTTTGAAGCCGATTCTACATCTGTTCGCTCAGGCCGCGGGTTGTTGACTGCGCCCAATTGATGAGCGCCCTGTGGATGCGTGCGGCCGGTCGGGATCGACGCGCGTGCTTGGCGCTGCGCACAAACACGCGCGAGGGGATCATCCTGATCACGCGGCTCTTGGAGTTCCGTGTCATGGCCTGATACCGTATCCACTCCAAGTGGTCCATAAGCATCTCTCGGTGCTTTTCATTTCGTTGTCGCACCTCCTCCTCATTCAGGCCGCCGCGGGTCTCGTCATACGTGTATTGCTCTCGTTCGAAGAGACCGGTCTCCACCCTGGCGATGTTTGCCAGGCCATAGGTCTCGGGGTCCTGGAACATGAGCGATTGAGGCTCTAGGAGAAAGCGTCCCGGAAGAAACACCACCATGGGGGAGTCGATGTATCGGTCCACCAAGCGCATGAATGCTCTTATGTCCGCGTCCGTCTCGTGGGGGGTGTTGTACATGATGTGGACATAATTCTTGATTCCCAGCTCGATGGCCTGGTCCATTACTTCAAACATCCGCTCCACCCGGAAGCGTTTACCCAGCAGCTCCACGGTGGGCTGATGCGCGGATTCCAGGCCCCAGAAGAGGCTGAAACACCCGGCTTCCCGCGCTTTGGCCAGCAGGCGCGAATCGAAACCCCGCACTCGCGCATACGCGTACCAACGGATATCAGGAAACCGACGGATAAGCCCATCGCAAACTCGCTCCAGAAGGCGGGGACTTCCGTTGATGGACGCGTCGGCAAACATGAAGTTATCGGTCTGATAGCGTTGAGAAAGAGAGATGAGTTCGGAAACCACCTTCTCAACCGGCTTGACCGCATACCGATCTACAAGCCGACCCGTGCAGAAGGTGCATCGGGATGGACATCCCTTGGAGATTCGATAGGGCAGAAAAAGGGTTTGGTCACCGGTGAGAGGATGGTCGTAGCAGTAGCGGTCAAGATCAAGGCCCTCAAAATCCGGCGCGCGTTCCTCAATCGCGGCGGGTTCCCACTTCGGATTCTCAACCGGTTCACCGTTCCGCATAAAGATAAGCCCGGGGATTTCTTTCAGCGAATGGCCCGCATTTTTGCACAGCATCTCGTAGAGCATCAGGAGCGGCAGTTCGCCGCTCCCTTTGACCCAATAGTCGGCCAATCCATAGCGAACAAGCGACTCAGTCGGTTTTATGGTGATAAAGGGGCCTCCGAAAACGATCACCGCGGCAGGGTCGTGAGCCCGAATGTATCGACTCAAGAGTAAGCCGGCCCAGAATTGGTGGTACGCCACGATGGAGAAAGCATAGATACCCCCGTCGGTCAACAGTCGGGATCCGTACTTCTCAGTAAAGGCCGCTAATGCGGTGCGCGTGGATTCGTCACGCAGGCAAGCAAGGAAATCATCCTCAGTAAAGCTCATCGCAGGGTTGTGAAAGTCGATATCCTCCGGAGCGTCAAACAGATACTCCATGAGATAATCACGTTGCTCCACGGGAACCCCGTGTTCTTTGAGATACGCGTGAATTACGGCCATACCGTACGGCATGAACTTGGTCTTCAAGTACCTCTTGCTCACCGCGGGAGGATGGATAAGGATCACTGGCCTTGTGGATTGGGAAGGCATGGGTGGTTTTCGGTGGGTTTCTCCTTGCCGATGGTCAAACACGGCGTTGTTTGGATGGGTCACCCAGACCGGATGACTCATTTGGGCGCTCAGGTCTCTCCGGAGCGCATTTCGCTCGTGCAGGGTGATTCCGCAGGCTGTTGTCCTTGCGTGGATTCCAATGCGAAAGCTTGGGCCAGCAATTTGCGAGGCCCTCTCGTCCACACCACCCGAGCCATGAACGCGGCGAGCAATATCGCGGCGCCCCATTCCAGCCATCTTGGTAAAAGCTCGCCGCCGGCCGCAAGCGTGGCCGCGCCGGTGCGCAGGCTGAACGCCTCAAATAGAAGGTCGGTAACAAAGGCGAACAGGAGCGTGCAGGCAATAATCGATCCAAGGTAGATTATCAGGGTCCGCTTTCCCAAGAGTCCGCCCACGACGGTCATCGTTGCCGCATTTGTCGCTGGCCCGGCCAACATGAGAACCATAACCACCCCAGGGCTTGACCCTTTGAGCATGAGCGCCGCAGCGACAGGTGTGGACATGCTGGCGCACACGTACATGGGCAGGCTCACCACCAGCATCGCGAGATAGGCGACCGGCCCCGAGCCGAGATACTCGCTCACCCAGGTCGCTGGGACCAGCACGTTGATTATGCCGGCCAGAGCGATCCCCGCCAAGAACCATATCACCAGATCGCTCATGAGATCGTCAAACGAGAAACTCACGCCGGCGCGAATCTTTTCGGTAAGAATGTGACCGGCGCCGTGATCTCCGGCGCCTCGATTTTCGCCGTCGCAGCGCCCGTCAATCGAGCATGAAAGGTTTGGAGGGTCATCGTGAAGCTCTTTGGAAAAGGATGAAGAGGCATTCTCGATGACTCCTGCCACCAGCCCGGTGACGAAAGCCGCGATCGGTCGTATAACCGCAATGACCGGCCCCAGCAAGGAATAACTTAATGCTATGGAATCCACGCCGGTCTCGGGTGTTGATATCAGGAACGCCAGAGCCGCGCCCTTGCTTGCTCCTTGTTTGCGTAACCCCGCAACTGCGGGGATAGCGCCGCAAGATCAGAGCGGTATGGGAATGCCCAGGAGTGACGCGTACAGGACCGACCGAAAACGCCCGCGTTTCAGATACCGGACCACGGTATCCGGCCCCACAAACGCTCGCAGAATTCCGGCGACCAGAAAGCCCAGGAGCACGTACGGCGCCGCCTCAAGGAACACGGACACCGACGCAACGGCTATTTCGCGTATCGATTCCATGTCGCCCATACTAACAAATTAGATGCGAGGAGTCAGCCGGGCAAGCAACAAGTCGGACTCAGCGCACAACGGCCCAAATACGGGCGCCTGATCATGGCTACGGCCGGAAAGTCCCGCGAGGCGCGCATAGGCGTTAAGTTAAGCAGCCCGGTTCTTTCGTCCGTCATTCCCGCGGAAGCGGCAATCCAGTCAGGCCAAAGGCGTGATTCAATCCCGCGTTCCGCGCGGGACTGGACCCGGGGATGAGTGTCCCTTCAATTCTTCCCCACACACGGCGCCTGGATTTAGGCAAGAAATTATTTGGCGCGTGGGAGCGGTCATAGAACTATCAGCTTTTGGAAGAGGGAGGACAAGCTCAGGCCGGAGCGCAGCGCAATGACTATTCGCGGGACCGCTTTTCCATCTGATCGAGCCGGGCGGTGATTGCGTCGAGGCGCTCCTGTAGGGTCCTCAATTTGCCGTTGAGTTCTTCACGCCTCTTAGCGTCATCGGGCCCGGGGACTTCCGCGGGTTTTCGCAGCGCTCCCTTCACCATACTCAGCTCCTGAGAGATGTTCTTGAGCTGGGCGATGGAGGCTCGGTCGTTGTCCACAAATGCCTGAAGATAATTCTGGACGGCTCGTTCCGCTGACTGTCCCTTCTTTTCCAGTCCCGCGACCATCTGCCCGACTCTAGCTTGCATTCGGTCGGCGTTGTCCGCCATTCGCCTGGTGCTGTCCGCGGTGCTGCCCATGTAATAAACCATGGCGTCCATGTTTCCTTGCATGCGCTTCAAATCCGGCATACCCGCGCAGCCGGAAGCCAGGAGTAAACAGACTGCAATGAGCCTTCCCGTGCGTTTCGATATCATGCCGCCATACCCCTTCATGTTCACCAAACGGTCCATTTCATGTCAAAGAAACACAAGCGCCGGGTCAACAGATGACCGGTTTTCAGGTCATACGCGCCATTGAAAAGCCCCGAATGCCTTGGGGTCCAATACCTCCTCGGGGATCTCTATCCCGAAGACTGCGCTCTCTTGCCTCACCTTAATGCGAAGGCCCTTGTCAGGAATAAGGATCTCTTCAGCCCGAGGAAAGGTTCTGCCCTGCTCGGTCTTGAAGAATTCCACCACTCGAAATGATTTCCTCACCTTCCCGTCAGCGTCGAGTTGGTGTGATTTGAGCACGAAGAAGTCGTCCTTCGCTACCCAGATGAGCCGCTCGCCAGGCTGTCCCGGTGAGGCGATCCGGATCACGTAGCTGGGTAAACCCTCCGCGAGTTCCTCCTTGGCCAGAGTTGCGGTTTCATCTCCTTGAGGGACAAGCGTGAGGATTTCCTCCATCGTCAGACCGGTTCCGCCCAGCTCCGCCGTAGGGTCGCTCCGGTCGAGTTGGCTGGTCTTGCCTGTGGAGGGCAGATACAGGTGCGCCTCGGGCTTTTGCCCGGAACGCGCCTTGAACAGGAAACGCGTGCCACGTGAATCCGCCGGCGCTTCGATATCGACAAAAAGAGAGGTCTCATCAGCCTTCACCCGGCCCATAAGCCAGATGGTGTGGTCCTTCAGCTTTTTCTTCCCTTTCGTGGTCTCCACTTGCAAAGCGATGCGGAAGCCGCCTTCTCCTATGCCCTTTCGGGCCACTTGGTCGAGGATTTCTCCAGCGGTGAGCGCCCACACGCCGGCCGGCGTCATGAGCAGGAATGCCGCCACGATAAGGAAGAGCGATCGTCGGAATCGAATCATGAATGCCTTGCGCCTCGCTGGAAGCCTCTCCAGCAATCTGGTTTTGCCGTAGAAAGGCAAAACCGGGGATGGAGGCAACCCATAATGTAAAACTCGCGTAATATGCTTTAATATCACAGAAATACAGAGATTGTCAAGAACGGTTCTCTCGACCCATCCTCACCCTGCCCAACAGCTTTCACGGTACACATGACAAAGGGGAAAACGAAGAATAGCCGATTTCAGGCGCCGTTTCAAACCCAAATGGGCTCCCCGGCGTAAGGATTCTGTTGCGTGCGAAGAGCAAGCCCATCTCGTCCGTGACTGTGAGGAGTGAGTGGCAAGATCGGTGTCTCGCCTGTCATTGAATGACGGGCGCCCGCGCGCTCCGCGCGGGGCCGTCGCGCAGGCAATAGGCTTGGTTGAAGGCCGGGGGATTGCGGGTCCAGCGCGCCGCGAGACTCGCAATGATATGGTCAAGAGGAATCTCCGGCCTCGTAGTTGGGTTTGACCCATGTTTCACGGCCTGCTATAGTTTGAAGAAATGCCGCCGGGGAGAAGAGATGAGGTCAATTCGAGGTTCCATCTTCCTGATGCTGTGCCTATTCAGCTTGTCAGGCGTGGCTGCGGCTCAATGGCCTCTGGGCAGGGACATTACAACGACCCTCAAGGCCGAGCCGACCGGTGTCCATGTAACCGCGACGGGGCGATTCCAGATATTTGTTTCTCCGAACATCAAAGAACAGACCTTCATGCTGGATACCGACACCGGCCGCGTCTGGATTTTGAGAAAGGATCATGCTTCGGGTGATTTCTTTTTGCGACGGGTGCCGGTGGATGAGGTTGACGGCGCTCGAGGAGACAAACCTGACGCAACCAAGGAAAAGGACCAAAGGAAGTAGCGCTCCCGGGTCGGCCGCGGGCTGAGCGTGTATAAGACTTGGAATTGAGCGACACGAAAGTTGTGCGGAGATTCGTTGGAGGAGCGGGATGGAAGAACAGCGGAGTTCCGGACAGAGCAAAGAAAAGGGCGCAGGACGGCATCTGGAATTAGCGGAGAGGCGCGGTCATTCCATCACCCGCGAGGAGAGGCCGGGTGAGGGCCATGAGGAGAAGCTTGCGTTCATGAAGCAGCCCGACGCGGGCGCTGCGAAGCGGAAGTGGGGCTGGGGCCTCATCATTCTAGGTTTCATAACCATACTTGAGGCGCGCTTCTTTCCCGCTTTGCCCTTCTTGGGGCCGTCGGCGCTTTGGCTAGGGGGCGCGTTGATCATCTTCGGGCTCATACTGGCTCACCGGGGACCACGTATGAAGGAGACCAATGAGGCGCTTCTGATCGCCATGAAGTACGACAATCGCCTTACAGTGCCGCGTCTCGCGCTGGAAATGGACATTTCGCTGGAGAAAGCGGAGAAAATCCTCCAGAATCTCGTTCGGAACGGTGTCGCGGAGATCGATCTTGACACGGAGGATGCCGGCGGGGTCATTACTTACAAAATCAAAGGGATATAACCGCAGAGTTCGGAGGCAGAGGAGGTTAAGGCGGTCAAGATGAGGCAGGACGGGCACAAAGTGGCTGTGGTGGGCGCGACAGGCGCCGTGGGCAACATGATGATCAATGTGCTCGAGAAGCGGGCATTCCCGGTGCGGGAGCTGGTTCTGCTCGCGTCGGGGCGTTCGCAGGGGCGCACTCTGCCGTTTCGAGGGAAGGATTACGAGGTCCGCGAACTGACGGAGAAGTCGTTCAAAGGGGTGGAAATCGGCCTCTTTTCAGCCGGCGGCGCGATCAGCGCCAAATTTGCCCCCATTGCAGGGGAGGCGGGCTGCGTGGTCATAGATAACACCGCGCATTTCCGGATGGACCCTGACGTGCCTTTGGTCGTGCCCGAAGTTAACCCCGACGCGATCGCAGGGTACAGCAAGAAAAACATTATCGCGAACCCCAACTGCTCGACGATCCAAATGGTGGTTGCGCTCAAGCCCATACATGACGAAGCCCGGATCAAGAGGGTGGTGGTCTCTACGTACCAATCGGTTTCCGGCACGGGGAAAGATGCGATCGAAGAGATGCTGAATCAGTCGCGAGAGCTTTCCAACGCAGTGAGATGGTCCAAAGAAGATGGTATGGATGCCCTATTGCGCGCCATCGGGCCGTACAAGAAGGTGGAGACCAAGGTTTATCCCCATCGCATTGCTTTCGAGTGTATCCCTCACATCGACGTTTTCTTGGAAAACGGCTATTCCAAGGAAGAAATGAAGATGTCCTGGGAAACGGCCAAGATACTCGATCCCAACATCAAGCTGACCGCCACCACAGTGCGCGTGCCCACAATCTTGGGGCACTCCGAAGCGGTGAATGTGGAAACCGAGAAGAAGATCACGGCCCAGCGCGCCCGCGAGCTCTTGTCCTCATTCCCCGGGGTCAAGGTGCTGGATGACCTGAGCAAGAATGTCTATCCCCTCACGGCTCTGGCCGCAGGGGAATATGATACGCTGGTGGGCCGCATACGAGAGGACGAGTCGGTCCCGAACGGTCTGAATTTGTGGATCGTCTCGGACAACATCCTGAAGGGCGCGGCGCTCAACGCGGTCCAGATTGCTGAAATCCTGGCGCGGAAATATCTCTGAGGCGCCGGGCGCCGTCAAGGAGCGAGGCGTCGAGCATGACGTCTCCGTGAGCACGCCAAGGCCTCTCCTAGAAGAGACGGAAAGACCTGTGACCTTTTTTTCCGGTGCGCGCGGCCGTGTGCGTCGAGGCAGATAGCGTGTCACTTAGCGCCCTGCCTTCTGAGCATTCCGATTATGAACCGGGAAGCGGCTACCATCTAAGAAGGCCCGGAAAGGAGCATACATGAGTAGTAAACGTGAAGCTGTGATCGTCAGCGCATGTCGTACGCCCTTGGGCGGGTTTAACGGGGAGCTGAGCGACATCGGCGCGACCAAACTGGGCGCGATCGTAATCGAGGAGGCCGTGAAGCGAGCCGGCTTAGAAAAGGCCGATGTGGAAGAAGTCATCATGGGACAGGTCTTGCCGTGCGGTTACGGGCAGAATCCTGCGCGTCAGGCCACGTTACAGGCGGGTCTGCCCTTCGAGACCCAATGCTTCACCATTAACAAGGTGTGCGGATCGGGCCTCAAGAGTGTCATGTTGGCGGCGCAGGCAATACAGGTGGGCGACGCGGATATCGTCATAGCAGGCGGTATGGAAAACATGAGCCTTGCGCCGTATTACCTTGAGAAGGGACGCTTCGGATACAGGATGGGCGACGGTAAGCTCATCGATTCGATGGTTCACGACGGCCTGTGGGACATTGTCAATGATTTCCACATGGGAATCAGCAACGATCTCATAAGTGAGAAGTGGAAGATCTCCCGGGAAGATCAAGACCGGTACGCCGCAATGAGCTACGAGCGCTCGCTGGAATCGATCCGCGAGGGGCGATTCAAAGAGGAGATCGTCCCGGTCGTCATACCGCAGCGCAAAGGAGACCCAAGGGTTTTCGACACCGACGAATGCCCGAGAGAAACCACGTACGAAGTATTGAGCAAGATGAGACCCGCTTTTCAGGCCAACGGATATGCTACCGCGGGCAACGCCTCGATCATATCCGACGGCGCGAGCGCGGTGTGTGTGATGTCCGAGCAGGCCGCCAAGGAGCGCGGCATTCCGGTGATGGCGAGAATCGGAGCGCAAGGTTCGGCCGGTATGGATATGAAGTACGTCCTCATGGCGCCTATTTTCTCCATTCCTAAGGTTGCAAGAAAGGAAGGCGTGGATTATCACTCGATAGACCTGATGGAGGTGAATGAGGCGTTTTCCGGCTCCACCTTGGGCGTGATCCATGAACTGGGGCTGGACATCAATCGAACCAATGTGAACGGCGGTTCCGTCTCGCTGGGTCACCCCATAGGCGCCAGCGGGTGCCGTGTGCTGACAACAATGCTGTACGCCATGAAGAACCGCGACGCGAAGACTGCGATGGCGTCGTTGTGTCTCGGTGGCGGCGAGGCCGTGAGCATGTGCGTGGATCGTTGATACGACCGTACATGGATTTCGAGCTTCAACGAATCATGAACCGCCTCGGCTTCGGCGAGCGCTCCGGGGCTTCGCCTCGGAGATCGGCTGAAAGAGCGCATCGCTGCGCAATAATTTGGAGGGGAGACTCATCTCCCCGCCAAACACCCCATACGTAGACCCGACCGGGAGTGCGTCATGCGGGCAGCTTTCATAGGGAATTGAGGCCGTCGCGTTATCAGAGGAGGAACGGTCCTTTGCTGGTCCATATACCCCGGTCATTCATGAGCGGCGATGATCCGTTCATTCCTGTAAGCCTTGCCCAATTCGACGGTCGAGCGGTCGGAGGGGAACTGGTCTTCGAAGCCCGCCATGAGGGTTTCATCGGAATCCCGCATGGTGGGCTGGCTATGGGCTTGTGTCTGGATGCGTGGCGAAGAATCGGCGCGCCGGGGTACCCGGTAGAGGCGAAATTCAAGTTCGGGGGATCGGGGGTGGCGATCGGGGACCTGGTGGATTTCCAGGTGGAGCGGTCCAATCCGGGCGAAAGCCCCATGGTCACCGCGAAGCTCACCAGGCGCGGGGACAAGACCCCGTATGTGCGCGCCGACATCGTTCCGGCGGGTCCGGGCAATGGCCCGGATGGGCCTCCCGGTCGTCCACCCGAGGAGTTCCGGGGCCTCCCATACTATAAGAACTGCTTTGTTTGCGGGCATCACCGGAGCGTTCCGGGGCTTCAGCGACGATTCCGAGCCCATACCGGGAAGAGCGGGCCGGTCACTACTGTTGTCTGGGGCGGCTCTCCCGATGACCGGGACCGCGCAGAGCTGTTCCTCATCGGTGAGGACGAGCTCCACCCGGCGATTCTTATGTCCATCTTTGATGAGAATGCCGGTTGGAGCGGCTTCATGCTCACTCGGGCCTGCGGGCTGTCGGTTCGAGCGAGCTTTACTCTGCTCAGGCCGGTAAAGAAGTCCGAGCCGCTCCTCTTCATGGGGTGGCCTGTTGGGGTTCGTGGAAACCCAAAAGCTCCTCGGTTTTTCCTCGCGGGCGGAGCCGCGCTCTCGACGAAAGACCCGGGCCGGCCCGAAACCGTGGCGTTTGGGCAGGGTGAATGGATAATACGAGATGAGTACACCCGGCAGATAACGGAGAATTTGCTCCCGGAGGATGACTGGCAGTGGATATTCGGCAATCGTGAGGGATGAGAGGACCCTGTCCGGGTGGCGGGAGGCAACCCGCGGGATGAGAAGAGAGTGAATTGCGTGCTCAATTTTGCTTGAGGGCTTTTCGTAGTCAGCGCGGTATTTCTCGTCCAATTAGTCCGGCGGGCCTATACGCGTCGAAATATCGGGAAGAGCCGCAGGTGGAACAGGAGGAGTTGTGGCGGAGAAGATCGTGGAGGGCGTGTGGTGGATTCCGGGTCAAGACGAATTCTTGCCCGATTCCCACATGTACGTGATTGGAGCGCCGGGGTCCGAGGACTTTTCATTAATCGACTGCGGGCTCATGGGCAAAGGCGAATACAAGCTGGCGGAGATCGACGGGCTCGGCATAGCGTACGATAAGGTGAAACGCATCATCATGACTCATACGCATCTGGACCATATCGGATGCCTACCGGAGCTACTTTCGGCAATCCCTCATGCGGAGGTCTGGATACACGAGGAAGAAGCCCGCTACCTCAAGAGAGGAGACGAGCGCGTGGTCTACGGAAACTCCGTGTTCCAGTCCATGGTCCGAGCTCAGTATGATATTCCCAAAGAACACTTTTGCGTCAATGTGCGCAGAACCCTGCAGGGAAACGAGGAAATCTCCCTCGGTGAGATTGAATTCAAGGTAATTCATGTCCCGGGGCACTCGGCAGGGTGCATTGGTCTGTTCAATGAGGAGCGTCGGCTGTTCCTCTCGGGCGACACGATCTACGCGGACGGCGCGATCGGCAGGTATGATCTGGTCTCGGCCGATCCGGCGCAATTGCGGCGTTCATTGGAATCAATCGCCGAGCTGGGAATTGATGTGCTACTGCCCTGCCACAACCGCATTGTGAAAGCGAATGCCGCGCCCATGATACGGCAAACCGTTGAACAGTGGGCGCCTTTCCTCACCTCCTGAATCCGATGCGCGTTGACACGGAGGTAAGCGATGGGCCTAACCGTAGCGGAGAAAATCATTGAAGCCCACTTGGTTAAGGGCAGGATGGAACCTCGGTGGGAGATCGCGATCAAGATCGATCATGCGCTTATCCAAGACGCCACCGGAACCATGACCATGCTGGAATTCCTGGCCATGGGCGTACGGCAGGTCAAGACCGAGGTGGCGGTGATCTACGTGGATCACAACCTCTTGCAGACCGACTTTCGAAATGCCGACGATCACCGGTTTCTGCGGACGGCCGCGGCGAAATTCGGGATAGTTTACTCCAAGCCGGGGAACGGGATTTCTCATCAGGTGCATCTGGAGCGCTTCAGCGCGCCAGGGAAAACTTTGCTCGGATCCGACAGCCACACTCCTACCAATGGCGGGAGCGCCATGCTCGCCATCGGCGCCGGCGGCCTGGATGTGGCAATGGCGTTGGCCGGGCGTCCGTTCCATCTCAGGATGCCGGAAATCATCGGCGTGCGGCTGACGGGCAAGCTTCAACCCTGGGTTTCGGCAAAGGACGTGATTCTGGAATTGCTGCGTCGGTTTACGGTCAAAGGTGGGGTGGGAAAGATCTATGAATACTTCGGCCCGGGAGTGGAAACTCTCTCCGCTACCGATCGAGGGACCATAGGCAATATGGGGACTGAGCTGGGCTTGACCACAAGTGTCTTCCCCTCTGACCAGAGAACTCGCGAGTTCTTGGAGAGCCAGGGGAGGGGCGACGCATGGCGGGAAATCAAGGCCGACCCGGACGCTCGTTACAGCAAGGTTATCGAAGTCGCGCTCGATGAGCTGGAGCCCTTGATCGCGTGCCCGAGCTCCCCGGACAACGTGAGAAAGGTCTCGGAAGTTGAAGGGATCGACGTGGCCCAAGTCATTGTGGGTTCCTCGGTGAACTCATCCTTTCGCGACCTCATGGTCACCGCAAAGGCCGTGGAGGGCAGGCATTGCGCTCCCGACACGAGTTTTGAGATCAACCCGGGAAGCCACCAGGTCCTTCTGAACGTGGCCGATGCCGGCGGCATCATGAACCTCATTCTCGCGGGCGCACGAATACACCAATCAGGGTGCCTGGGGTGCATCGGCATGGGTCAAGCGCCCGCCACAGGCGCCGTTTCCTTGAGGACCTTCCCGAGGAATTTCCCAGGCAGGAGCGGGACTCAAGATGATAAGGTATACCTCTGCTCCCCCGAGACCGCTGTGGCTGCGGCCGTTTTCGGCAAAATCACCGACCCCCGAAAATTGGGGGACTATCCTCAAGTGTCGAATCCCACGTCATACCTGGTGAATGATGAAAATCTCCTCTTTCCCTCAAAGGACGCCTCGAGCGTTGAAGTGATCATGGGGCCGAATATCAAGCCGTTTCCCAAGTTCGGTCCCCTGGAGGAAGATATCGAGGCCATTGTGGCCCTCAAGACGCCGGATAACATCACCACGGACCATATCATGCCCGCGGGCAGCAAGGCGCTTCCCCTGCGAAGCAACATTGAGGCGATCAGCGAGTTTGTTTATTCCAGCGTGGATCCTACGTTCTCTCGACGTTGTCGGGATGCGGGCGACGCGGTCATCGTGGGCGGCGCGAACTACGGACAAGGCTCTTCTCGTGAACACGCGGCCATCGCGCCCCGATATCTGGGCGTGAGGGCCAAGGTGGTCAAGAGCTTTGCGCGCATTCACAAAGCGAACCTGATCAATTTCGGCATACTCCCGTTGACCTTCGTGAATCCGGCGGATTACGACCGAATATCCCAGGGAGATCCGGTCCGCATGAAGGAGATTCGGAGCCAAATCCGGAGTGGAAAGGCGGAATTCAGCATAGAAATAGGGGGGCGTGAGGTCCGCGTGCGACTGGAGGTAACGGAGAGGGAGCGAGAAATCTTGCTGGCCGGGTCCTTACTCAACCTGGCCGCCGGAAAGTGATCCAAAACGTAGGTGGTTTGAAAATGGATGATACCAGAGCAAAAGAGCTGATTATGAAGAAGCAGACCAGCGGCCGCATCTCTTGTTACGCGGCAATGGAAGTGGCCAAGGAAGCGGGTCTCACCACGCGCAAGGTCGGAGAGCTCCTCAATGAGATGCAGATCAAGATCTGCGCGTGCCAACTGGGTTGCTTTGATTAAGAAGCGTGTGAATCGCGGGGCCCGGAGATCAGAATTCCATGCCCTCCCGAGCTTCCCTGAAGAGCGGCATGGGAATATCCTGACGGGTTCGATGATCGTGAAGAACCATGCCCTTGGCCGTCACTTGAGTGATGGTGGCGCCACCAACCTGAGTGCCCGCGCCCACGAAATACCCTCGGCCGTCCGGGTCTTCTACCATGCCTCGAAGCTCACCCTCGCCCACCTGGATGACGCCTACCAGCTTGAGCTGAGACCTGTCGAAACGGCACAGCGGCAATGACGGAGGACATTCGGTGGGGAGTATTTCCGTCGGCTGCTTGAACGGGTCGCGCTCCACTGTGAAGACACTTTTCGTCGGGGGGGCTGGAACCGCCACAGCAGGCTTTTCGGGCGCAGGCGCGCCTGGCTCCCTTCTCTTGCCCTGCATGGCGACCGGAGGTTTTTCCGGGGCCTTTGCCGGGGGTGCGGGTTTGACTTCAGGCGCCGGTTTCCTGGGTGGCGCGGGTTTTTCCGGCGCGGCGGGGGTGACCGCCGGCGCGGTCGGCGGGGGCTGAGGGGCCTCAGCGCCGGGCTCGCGCTTCTTTGCGATAAGGAGGGGCGATCCTCCGCGGGTCTGAGCCGCAGCGACCGAAGGCGGACTTTGCCGCAGGATTCCGTCAATTGCGATGTTAAGGTCCTGACAACCGGATGAGAGGACGCAGAAACCCACTGCGAGCGCTAATCCCGCGAACTTCCGCATGACACTGCCATATGTTTCCCGGGTCATCATTCCGCATACCCTCTACGATCAATCGGGCCCCGACCGCTTGCGGGGCGGAGGCCGCGGCGCCCCCGGCCTAGCCGCCTTTTGCTCCTGGACTCTCTTGACCTCTTCAGGGGTGAGACGCCTGTACGTCTCGCCGCTGATCTCTGCCTCGAGGTGAATCAGGTCAAGCTTGGTCGCCAGCTCCGTCTCGCGTGGGGAGAGCCCCGTGGCTCTCTTCAATGCAATGCTCGGAACATTCACGATACGGGGAAGATCATTGAGGCCCGAGAGGAACGCGCCCTGTTTCTGATAGTCGCCGGTGGTGCTGAGGCTAATGGGGATCTTGGCGTAATAAAGTTCCGTGTCCACCTGCTCCGCGCCGGGAACAAACTTCTTGGAGATGAGATGAGTCTCGCTCAGGAGCTGGGTAACCGTTTGCAGGAGCTGCTCGATCTCCTGCTTTTCCGGCAGGGACGCCACCATGGTCTCCAACTTGTCTTTGAGTTCCTGAATGCGTGCTTTGAGCTGAGGACCTTGCTTCTCTATGTTCTCCTGATTGATAATATCCGTCTTTATGCGCGCAATCTGTTGCTCAAGAGATTGAATGGCGCTGAGACTGTCCGATATGACCAGGAAGTAAAATGCAATCAGGAGCAGCGCGGCTATTGCAACCACAATGGCGAGTCGCTGGATCTTCGAGACCCTGAAGAAAAGTTCTTCGACCGTCATGGCGGCATCCTCATCGTAATGTCCCAACGACCTTGAACTGCATGGACCCAAGCGCCCCTCTGCCGGCGCCACGCACCACCTGGACAAGCCTCACATCGGCGAAGAAGGATTCGTCCTTCTTACTCGGATCCATGCGCGGCTGTTTCGCAGTGTAATTCTTGCGGATCTTCTGCAGGTTTTCCACGAATTTCACAATCACCGTGTTGTCTACGCCGGTTCCCTCGAGCGTGAAATTGCGGCCCGACTTGGTCATTTGCTGAACCCACACTTCGTCCGGAATGGCCAGAGAGACCGCTCCCATGAACGGGGCAGGGGTATCTCGTATCTTCGTCAGCCGCTCGATAGTATCCACCTGCTTTTGAAGCCGGGCGATTTCCGCCTTGAGCGTATTGATTTCCTGGTTTCTCTGTTTGAGCTTGTTGAGCTTCTCTTCCTGTCTGCTCTTTTCAGTGTTGAGGTCACCGATTTTGACGGACACGTATGTGTATGCCAAGCCCATCAAACCGAATGCGGCCACAAGAACGGCCAGAGCCGTGATTCCGAAGCTCTTCAGCTCACGCTTGCGTAGGATCTGCCTGATGGGAAGTAGATTTATCCTGACCATCTAAACTATCTTGTCCTTTTCATCTCGGAGGGCCAATCCAACGGCCACCGCCATTGAAGGCCCCACGTGAGTCAGGTAATCCAGGTCAAACGTTTTCTCGTCGATTCTAAGACTCCTGAAGGGATCTACCAGTTCTACCGGTATGTTCAATTCTTCTTGCATAGTGGAAGCCAGACCGTAGGTCTTGGCCGCGCCCCCGGACAGGAAAATCTTCTGAATCGGATCGTACGAGATGTTCGAAGCAAAGAAATCCAGTATCTTCTGCAATTCCGTGACCGTATAGTCCACCGCCCGCTGGAGGATCTTGCGCAGGTTTCGCGGGTTGATTCCCTCCATTTGCGCGCCGTTCTTGATATTCTCGGCTCTCGTGTAGCTCACATCAAAAAAACGCATGATCTCACGAGTAATGGAATCGCCGCCCAGCGGAAGATCCCTGGTATACTGCGTAGCGCCCGACTTGAGGATGTTCACGTTGACCGTGCTGGCCCCCACGTTTACGAGAGCCACAACCTCCTCTTGGACGTTAGGGTAACAAAACTCGTACATTACCTCCAAGGCGAAGGGATCCACGTCAATAACCACCGGATTAAGATTCACGGAGCGTATCAAGCCGACGTACTCATCCATGTAGTCTTTCTTCGCCGCCACCAGCACCACTTCCATGGTCCCTTCCCGCTCGGGCCGGTCCCCCATGATACAGAAATCCAGATTCACGTCCTTGATATCAAAAGGTATGTACGGCTCGGCCTCCAGTTCGATCTGCTTCTCCAGTTGAGCGTCGGACATGGAATTCATGGTCACCTGTTTCACAATCACGGACTTGCCCGCGATTGAAGTAGCCACCTCCTTGGTCCGGCTCCTTGAGCCGGAGTGCAAGCTCAGAATGCTGCTCGCCACCTCCTCAGGTTTCTTGACGGACTTGTCCACCACTGCGCCGTCCGGCAAGGGAGCGACCCCGACGAATTGGAGCTCAAAGCCTTTCTTTAAGCGATCTATCTCGACCATCTTCACCGAGCAGGTGCCAATGTCGAGTCCGAGGATTTTTGGCGCAGCCATCTATTCTCCTCACATGGAGAGCGCGAGCGCTTCTGTTGTGCCGGGTCAATCGTACACGAATCGGGCCATTATGTCAATAAAAACTATTGATTCCCAATTGATAAGCGAGTTTTTTAAAGTAGTCTATTCTAAATGATCAGCGTCCACAGAGTCCCGCCTCGTGAATATATACACCGTCTCCTCGGGCCGCGCCATCCCCAGTTTCCGCTTCGCAGCCCGCTCAACCACTCGCCCGTCCGTCCGCACAAGGGTGACACGCCTCTCCAAGTCAACAATTTCAGATCCCAGTTTCGTGTTCGCTTTCTCCAAATCGGCCTTCTTCTTAAGCAACTCCTTGCGCTGGGCCAACCCCTTTTCGCCCATGAGCATGCCGGCCGACACCAGGAGCAAGAGAACCACTATAAAGCGAACCCACTTGAGGGCCTGCGCCAATGCAGTTACCATTGAGAGAACCCTTGAACCTGTTCCGCCCGCGGACGAAGTCGATCGGACCGTCGCGAGCATTCCATAAGAATCAAGGAACTTATATAACATAATACCAATATTCTCAAGGGGTTTCTAGTCCCCGCCGTATTGCTTTATGATACTGTTGAATAAAAACCGAGTCAATTCTCTGTCCTCAGCAGCAGGGAACGAAAGTGTTCTCCGGGCGAGCAGGGCCTCTAACAGGGCTCCCAGACCACCCGTCAACCTCAGCCAGCGGCTGCCCCTCTCGTCGGTAAGGAAATCAGCAGGGCGCCCGTCGAACACGATGGCGCCGCTCGTCAGGAAGATAACCCGTTCCGCGGCCAGGACCGCCTCAACATCATTGGCGATCTCGATCACCGTGAGCCCGGGGTCCTTGCGAAGTTCCTCCAGAAGTGATCGTATGGATCTCCGTGTGGGGGTATCGAGCATTGAAAGGGCTTCGTCAAGGATCAGCGCCCGGGTTCCCATGGCCAGGAATCCGGCCAGCGCCAGCTTCTGTTGTTCCCCCCCTGAGAGCATGTGTGTCAGGCGCTTCTCCATGCCTCTGAGTCCGATCCACTCCAGGGCTTGGTCAAGACGCGCTTGGATCTCGCCCGCGGGAACTTGGGCGTTTTCCAGGCTGAAGAGCAGGTCTTCTTCCACTGAGATTCCCACCAGCGCGTCGTACGGGTCTCCGCCTATGTACCCTACCGGCACGTGGGAGTCCTCGGAAACGACGACGGATCCTGAATGTGGCTCAAGGAGCCCTGCAATGAGCTTGGCTAACGTGCTCTTCCCCGATCCGTCAGGTCCGAGGATCGCGACCGGCGAGTCCCGTTCGATCCGCATGCTCAGATCGCTGATAAGCGGCTTGCCGGGGAGATACGAGAAGGAGACGGAAAAAAGGCTGATCATGGGAGGCCGAGACTCGGCAGGCTTTGCGCAAACAAACGAGTTGTTTCGCGAGGGCAGGGTGGCCGGACCCTTTGACGTTTTAGGATGCCGCGAGTCGACGCGTTCAGGATACGTGGCCCCCGCAATATGAGAGCTACTTAGATTTTATGGTGTCGATCAACCTATCCTTGATGCCTTTCTTAGCCTTACTCGGCTTGCCTGCCGCGGGGGTTGCGGATTTCTCCACCAGCTCAACTACAGAGAGGGGGGCGCCGTCGCCCGGGCGAGCGCCTTTCTTCAAGATTCGCACATATCCGCCTTCGCGGTTGGCGTATCGAGGAGCTATCTCTTCAAAGAGCCGTCGCGCCACCTCTTTGGAGCGAAACACTCTCAGCGCGAGTCTTCGGGCATGCAAATCACCGCGCTTGCCCAGGGTGATCATTCTATCCCCCAGGCTCCTGAGCGCTTTAGCCCTGGCATCGGTCGTCGTGATGCTCTCGTGTTCCATCAGCGAGGTCACCATGTTTCTCAGCATGGCTTGTCGCTGAGCGGTTCTCATTCCCAGCTTTGTTCTAGCTTTTCTATGGCGCATCCTTGCCTCCCGGCCTCATTCTCCAATGAAAGTTTCTCGTTCCTGCTGCATGCGTTCCAGGTCCTCACGGCTCGGGAAGTTCGGAATATTCATTCCCAGGCTCAGGCCCATATCGGCAAGGATCTCCTTGATCTCATTGAGCGATTTCCGTCCGAAGTTCTTGGTCTTGAGCATTTCGGTTTCTGAACGTTGCACCAACTCGCCGATGAACTTGATATCCGCATTTTTCAGGCAGTTCGCGGAGCGGACACTCAGTTCCAGCTCACTTACGCTGCGGTAGAGGTTGTCGTTGATTTGGGGCTCCTGGTAGGGACGTTCTTCATCCGAGACCCGTTCCGTCTCCTCAAAGTTAAGGAAAGCCAGGAACTGCTCTCTCAATATCTTTGCCGCGTAGGCGAGGGCGTCTTCGGGAGTGACGGCCCCGTTGGTCCAGATTTCCATAGTGAGTCGGTCGTAATCGGTTCGGCGTCCGACGCGGGCGTTGGTTATTTTGTAGCTGACCTTCTCGATAGGTGAAAAAGCCGCATCCAAGGCCAGCGTTCCAATGGGATCGTCTTCTCCCTTGTGGGCTTCCGCAGGCACGTATCCCTTGCCCCATTCCACACGCATGGTCATGGAGAGACGTCCCTCTTTTGAAAGTGTGGCAAGCATTTGCTCGGGATTGATAATTTCGACGACGCTGTCCCCGATAATGTCTCCCGCGTGGACCTCACCTTCGCCCGCCGCCTCCAGTTTCAGTTCTCGCGGCTCAGGCATATGAAGCTTCAACCGGACTTTCTTCAGATTGAGGATAAGGTCGGTTACGTCCTCTTTGACCCCGGGAATGGTTGAGAACTCGTGCAGCACGCCATCGATCTTGACCGCGGTGATGGCCGCGCCCTGAAGAGAGGAGAGGAGGACCCGTCGGAGCGCGTTCCCCAGCGTGATGCCGTAACCCCGCTCCAGAGGCTCGCAAACAAACTTCCCATAGAAGGGGGTATGAGAAGACTCTTCGACCTCCATACGGCGGGGCCGAATAAGTTCAGTCCAGTTGCGGCTTGTCAGGGCTTGCCCTGTATCAGTCATGATTTCCCCCTTATCTCCTAGCGATTTTCGCTGCGCCGATTGGGGGATCGGCGTTCAGCGCTGGCTTCCATACCCCTTAAGCAAACAACCCTACAATGGTCCACAGGTGAGGCGCCGTCCGCCCAGCAAGAAGCGGCGCACCGCAAGCCTGTAGCACTATTTCGAGTAGAATTCCACAATCAATTGCTCACGTATGGTCGGCGGCAACTGCTCCCTGGTGGGAAGGGCTTTCACGGCGCCCTTGAAATTGGCCTCGTCCACTTCCAACCATTCCGGGATCCCCCTCCGCACCGCGGTTTTCAGGGATTCTTCTATGGCGGGAATCTTACGGCTTTTTTCTCTCACCTCGACCACGGCGCCGGGCCGAGTCCTAAACGACGGAATATCCACTTTGCGCCCGTTGACCAGAAAGTGCCCGTGGTTCACCAGTTGCCTGGCTTCCGCGCGGGATGAGGCGAATCCCATTCGATACACCATGTTGTCCAAACGCGATTCCAGAAGGGCCAGCAGCCTTTCGCCGGTGACCCCTCTTTGCCGCTCAGCGGCTCGCGCGGTGTTCCGGAACTGGCTTTCCAGCAGGCCGTAGATCCTTCTCACTTTCTGCTTCTCACGGAGCTGAACTCCGTAATCGGAGTGCTTCGGCCGACCGTGACCATGCTGCCCGGGGGGGTAGTTGCGCCGCTCGATCGCGCACTTGTCCGAATAGCATCGGTCGCCTTTCAGAAACAGCTTTTGCATTTCTCTTCGGCAAAACCTGCACACGGATTCCCTGTAACGTGCCAACTCTGTCTCTCCTTTGAGCTAACCGCGTTCTTTCATAGGACGCTCCCTGCTTACACCCTTCTGCGCTTTGGCGGCCTGCACCCGTTATGCGGAATAGGAGTGACGTCCTTGATCAAGGTGATCTGGAGCCCTGCGGCCTGCAATGCTCGAAGAGCAGCTTCTCTTCCGGCGCCCGGACCCTTGATCAGCACGTCCACGCTGCGCATCCCCTGATCCATCGCCTTCCGAGCCGCGTCCTCCGCTGCCAACTGGGAAGCGAACGGAGTCGATTTCCTCGACCCTTTGAATCCTTGAGTTCCTGCGGAGGACCACGCCACCGTATTCCCCTTAAGGTCGGTTATGGTGACGACGGTATTGTTAAAGGTGGACTGAATATGGGCCACCCCGTGGGGAATATTGCGTTTCTCCTTCTTCTTCCTCTGAGTTCCTCGCCTCGGCATCTATCTCTCCATTACCGGATACACCCGGGTTTGAAACCCCGCTGTAAACACGGCGGTTCCTGCGCATTATCTATTGATCGCCCGCCCGCTCTCCGGAGGAATATCTGATTCGCCTCCGCGCTGCCGCGGCCAATGCGGTGAGCACGGGGAATCACTTCTTTCTCCCGATCTGCTGCCTCCTTGGGCCCTTGCGAGTTCGGGCGTTCGTATGCGTGCGCTGGCCCCGCACCGGTAGGCCCCGACGATGTCGAAGCCCACGATAGCAGCCGAGGTCCATCAAGCGCTTGATATTCATGCCCACTTCGCGGCGGAGATCGCCCTCGACCTTGTGCTCGCGGTCAATGATCTCTCGGACTCTGGCCACATCCCTTTCGGTGAGGTCGTCGGTCTTCAGGTTAGGATCCAGACCGCTCTCGTTCAGGATCTTTTTCGCAGTGGTCCTTCCGATCCCGTAGATGTACGTGAGCGCAATCTCCATACGCTTGTTCTTGGGTAAGTCAATCCCTGCGATTCGGGCCACGATATTCCTCCAGACGGACCGGCCGACGCCTGCAAGCGCTACCCTTGACGCTGCTTATGCTTCGGGTTCTCACAGATGACGCGTACTACGCCTTTCCGTTTTATGATCTTGCACTTGTCACAGATTCTCTTCACCGATGCTCTGACTTTCATGGAAGCCTCCTGCCCGGATTGGCCGCGGCCTCCCTAGCCCAGTACCCTGACTATGGAGGAGAATATTCCCTCGATCGGCCCCACGCCCTCTACTCGCCGGAGCAGTCCCTTCTTGTCGTAGTAGTCGATCAAAGGCGCGGTTTGCTCCGCGTACACGTTGAGTCGCTCCCTGATGGTGGCTTCCGAGTCGTCATCCCTCTGATAGAGCTCGCTGCCGCACGCGTCGCAGATACCCTCTTTCTTCGGGCGATTGAACATGACGTGGTACATCTTTCCGCACGCGGAGTTGCGGCAGGTCCTTCTCCCGGTGAGCCTCTTCATCAGCTCTTCGTCGGGCACATCCACCAGGATCGCGTGATCGATCATCTTGCTTATTTCGACCATAATCTTATCAAGGGCCTGGGCCTGCCCCAGCGTCCTGGGGAACCCGTCCAACATGAAGCCCTTATCCAGATCGGGCTTTGCCAGCCTTTCTTTCACCACGCCGACCACCACCTCATCCGGAACCAGCTCGCCCTTGTCCATGTACTCCTTGGCCTTGAGCCCCATAGGGGTCCCTTCTTTCACCGCGGCCCGGAATATGTCGCCGGTCGAAATCTGGGGTATCCGGTACTTATCCGTAAGCTTCTTGGCCTGCGTTCCTTTGCCTGACCCTGGTCCGCCCAACAATACGATTCTCATCACGTATTCCTCTTGAACAGGAAGACCGGCCTAGCCGCGCCTTCCCTTAATCCGACCCGTGCGGATAAATCCCTCATAGTGCCGTTGTATCATGTGCGTCTCGATCTGAGTCAACGTGTCCAGAGCCACGCCCACCACAATCAGGAGCGAAGTTCCTCCGAAATAGAACGGCGCGTTGAACTTCGCCGCGAGAATGGTAGGGAGCACACAGACCAGCGACACGTACACCGCTCCTCCGAACGTCAGTCTGGTGAGCACCCGATCGATATATTCCGCGGTCTTCTTCCCCGGCCTGATACCGGGTATGTATCCGCCGTATTTCTTCATGTTGTCCGCCACATCCACCGGATTGAAGGTCACAGCGGTGTAGAAGTAGCAGAAGAATACAATCAGAGCCACGTATACAAGTTCATGAAGCCCGGTCCCCGGGCGGAGCAAATCCGTTATCTGTTTGACCACCGGCACGTCCAGGAACTGCCCTATGGTCGCAGGAAAGATGATCAGCGACGAAGCAAAGATCGGCGGTATAACCCCCGCGGTGTTCACCTTTAGCGGCAAGTGGGTGCTCTGGCCGCCATAGATACGCCGACCCACCACGCGCTTGGCGTACTGGACCGGTATCCGGCGCTGACCCCGCTCCACGAACACGATGACAGCGATCACTCCCACCATGATCACCATGAGGAGGAGCAGCACCAGGAAGCCCATATCACCCGTCTTGACGAGCTGGATCGTGCTTCCCAGAGCTTCAGGCATCCGGGCCACGATACCCGCGAATATGATGAGTGAAATGCCGTTGCCGATCCCACGTTCGGTGATCTGTTCCCCGAGCCACATGAGAAAGGCTGTGCCTGCGGCCAGGGTTATCATCGCCAGGAAAACGAATTGCATGGGGGGCATGTACACGAGACCGGGGCTCTTGACTAAACCGATGCTGATACCCATTCCCTGAATCAAGGCCAACCCGATGGTGCTGTACCGAGTATATTGAGTGATCTTCTTCCGGCCGGCTTCACCCTCTTTGGAGAGTCGCTCCAGATGAGGAACCACCACGGTAAGGAGCTGCAAAATAATGGATGCGCTGATGTAGGGCATGATCCCCAGGGCAAAGACGGAGAAATTCTCCATCGCTCCGCCGGTGAACATATCGATGACGCCGAAAAGGGTCTGAGCGTACTGCGCGAAAAGATCCTTGAGGGCTTCAGCGTTTATGCCCGGGGTGGGCACCCGGACCCCGACGCGATACACCAGCAGCATGAGCAGGGTAAAGATTACCCTGCGCTTGAGTTCCGGGATCTTGGCAATATTTTGGAACGAGCCTATCACGGTGGGATTCTCCCCAATACTCAGCTCTTACGTGACGGAGAGATCTGATCTCAAGGCGTCCCGCCGGACACCCTCAGATCTCCTCCACGGTTCCACCTGCCGCTTCTATCTTGGCTTTTGCCGCGGCGCTCACTCTTTCAAGCTGTATGGTATACGCGGCTGAAACATCACCCTGAGAGAGGAGTTTCACGGGACCCCGTCTCTTAACCAAGCCTTTTTCCCTCAGCATCTCAGGGGTGATCACCGCGCCGGCCTCAAATCGCGCCAGCTCCTTGATGTTGACCACATTGTAGCGCACTTTGAAGGGCGCATTGGAAAAACCCTTCTTGGGCAGTCGACGCTGCAAGGGCATCTGGCCGCCCTCAAATCGGGGGTCAACATCGGGTGAACTCCGGGACTTCTGACCCTTGTGGCCCTTACCGGAGGTCTTACCCCGGCCGGAGGATTCGCCCCGACCGATCCTCTTGCGCTGTTTTCTCTTTGTTGGTCCTTTCAGATTCGACAGATCCATATGTCTCTCCCTCGGCGGCACGGAAAAGGCTTAATCAGCCTTGTATCTCTTCCACGTCCACCAGGTGACTGACCTTGCGTATCATGCCTCGTATTGCAGGGGTATCCTGCAGCACTTTGCTCTGGCGCAGTTTTCTCAGTCCCAGACCTCGCACGGTCTCCTGTTGTCGCTTAGGGGCGGATAGAGCGCTCTTCTTGTATGTGACCTTAATCATCATTCTGGGTCTCCTCTGTCGGCTCGGACTCGTCTTCCGGCCCGAGCTTGCCCAGTTTCTTGGCGATTTGCTGCTTCGTCCGCAGGTTCCTCAATCCGTCAAAGGTCGCCTTTACCACATTGTGCGGATTATTGGTCCCGATGCACTTGGTAAGGATATCGGTGACTCCCGCGGCTTCCATAACGGCCCGCACCGCGCCGCCCGCTATCACGCCGGTCCCGGACGCAGCCGGTTTGAGCAAAACTCTTCCCGCTCCATATTGGCCTGTAATCTCGTGGGGGATCGTGCCGTCCGCGATGGGAACCTCGATCATGGATCCTTTCGCCCGTTCCATACCTTTGCGAATGGCCTCAGGAACCTCGTTGGCTTTGCCCAGGCCGTATCCGACCCGCCCAAGGCCGTCGCCGACCACGACGATTGCGCTGAATGAAAAACGTCGGCCGCCTTTCACAACTTTGGCCACACGACTGAGGTGGACTACCCTGTCCTTCAGCTCTCGTTCGGTGCTCGTATCGGATCTTGTCAGCAAACGCCTCCTCCTTGCCTATTCTCCCTAGAAATCGAGTCCACCCTCTCGGGCGCCGTCTGCCAGGGCTTTCACCTTGCCGTGATACAAGTACGGACCTCTGTCGAAGACCACCTTGTGGATGTTCTTTTCCTTTGCGCGCTCGGCGATCCTGCGTCCCACAGCTCGGGCCAGATCTTTGTCAAAGGGCTGGCCGGTTTTCCGGCGAAACCCCTTGTCGAGCGTGGAAGCGGCCACCAAGGTAACTCCGTTCCGATCGTCCACGATCTGGGCGGCAATGTGCCGGTGCGATCGGAAAACCGTCAGACGGGGGTGATTTCCTCCGCCCTTGATACTGTGACGCACACGTCTGGATCTTTTTTCCTGCGCTGCTTGCTTTCTTGACTCACGAGCCATCCAATATTCCTCTCAGCATCTCGCACGATCGGCGGGCCCCAGGGATCATTTGGCGCCTGCTTTGCCCACCTTGCGCCGAATCTGTTCGCCCAAGTACCGTATACCTTTGCCCCGGTACGGTTCGGGTTTGCGCACCCGTCGGATGCAAGCGGCCATCTCGCCGACGCTCTGCTTGTCAATGCCTCGCACGTGAATGACGGTATTCTTCTCCACCTCGACCGTAAGCCCCTCCGGGATAGGAAGGACCACGGGGTGAGAATAGCCCACATTGAGTGTCAGGTTATTCTTGTCGGCTTCCGCTCGGTATCCGACGCCCTGAATCTCCAAGGTCTTGGTGAATCCCTGCGTCACGCCGGTCACCATATTGTTGATCAAACTACGGGTCAGTCCGTGCATGGCGCGACTCTTTCGTTGCTCGCTCTTGGCAGTGACACGGATTTCCGTTTCGCCGATATCCAGAACCACCAGATCCGGGACTCGGAGAGTAAGAGCGCCCTTGGGACCCTCCACGCTCAGGGTAGGGGGAGCGAACGTGGCTTTGACCTTCTCAGGTAACGGCACCGGCGCTTTGCCTATTCTCGACATGAATCCCACTCCTCTTCCACTCGGCTTACCATACGCTACAGAGCACTTCTCCGCCGATGCGGCGCCGCGCGGCCTCTTGATCGGTCATGAGGCCCTGGGATGTGGAGATGATGAGGATCCCCACACCACCGTGGCTCTTCATGTGGTGATCCTGGCCCACGTAAACCCGTCTCCCCGGGCGGGAGACCTTTGCCAGTCCCTCAATGGAGCACTCATCGGTGTCGTCGTAGCGCAAGGTGACCTTGAGCACACCTTGTTTGTTCTTGGCCGATCGTATGACCTTGTACTTCCTGATGTACCCCTCTTCCTTGAGGATCTGGGCGATGCCGATCTTCAGGTTGGAGGCGGGAATCGTAACCTGTTCCTTCCGGGCGTGCCTGGCATTGCGGATACGGGTGAGCATGTCCGCTACGGGGTCAGTCATCGACATGTGCAGGGTCTCCTACCAGCTTGATTTGATCATCCCCGGGATGTTGCCTTTTAGGGCCTGATTCCTGAGACATATCCGGCAAACGTTGAACTTCCGGTAGTAGCCCCGAGGACGACCGCACACTTGGCATCGGTTGTATTCTCGAACCGCGAATTTCTTCGGCCTCAATTGCTTGGCTATGAGCGACTTCTTGGCCATGCCTTCTCCCTGATGTTACCGAGCGCTATTTCCTGAACGGCAACCCCATGTACGCGAGCAACTCACGAGCTTCCTCATCCGTCCGCGCGGAGGTGACCACGGTGATGTTCATGCCCCGGATCTTGTCGATCTTGTCGTAATCGACCTCCGGAAAGATGATCTGCTCTTTGATTCCCATGGAGAAATTGCCTCGACCGTCGAACCCCTTGGGGTTCACCCCTCGAAAGTCCCTCACCCGGGGGAGGGCCACATTGATCAGTTTGTCGAGGAAGTGATACATCTGATCCCGTCTCAGGGTTACTTTGCATCCGATGGTCATGCCGGCCCTGAGCTTGAAGGACGCGATCGACTTGCGCGCTTTGCGCAGCACGGGCCACTGGCCGGTGATGAGCGCCAGCTCCTGCTGGGCGCTTTCAACGACCTTCGCATTCTGGATTGCCTCGCCCAGACCCATATTGACAATGATCTTCTCGATCTGGGGCGCCTGCATCCGGTTCTTGTACTTGAACCGATCCATGAGCGCTGGAAGCACGGACTCCTCATAAAATGCTTTCAAGCGAGACGCCATGACCTCGTTCCTCTAGCTGTCGATCTGTTCGCCACATTTCTTGCAGTAGCGCACCCTGCTGCCGTCATCCAGGACACGCCTGCCCGTTCGGGAAGGCTTGGAACACTTGGGGCACACGAGCATAAGCTTGCTCAGTTTCAGCGGGCCTTCCTTCTCTATTATCCCGCCCTGCTGGCTACCTTTGCCCCCCGGTCTGGTGTGGCGTTTCACGAAATTTACTCGTTCCACCAGGGCGCTGCCCTTCTCGACATAGACCTTGAGGACTCGGCCTTCTTTTCCCTGTTCCTTGCCCGCGATTACCTTGACCCGGTCGTTCTTTCTGATCTGAGCCATGATTCAGAGGACCTCCGGCGCCAGGGAGATAATCTTCATGAATTTTCGGGCCCTGAGTTCCCGTGCGACGGGCCCGAAGATGCGGGTGCCGATCGGCTCCATCTGGTTATTGATCAGGACCGCGGAATTATCGTCAAAGCGAATATAGGAGCCGTCCGGACGCCGAACCGGTCTGCTGGTTCGCACCACGACGGCTTTGTGGACCTCTCCCTTCTTCACCTTGGAATTAGGGATGGCCTCCTTCACCGACACAACCACCACATCGCCCACACTGGCATACTTGCGCCGCGTCCCTCCGAGCACCTTGATACAGAAAAGCTCTTTGGCGCCGGAATTGTCGGCCACGGCCAGGCGAGTCTGCTGTTGAATCATACTCCACCTCCGGGCAGAGCAGCCTCCTTAACCACCTTGCGCACTCGCCAGTGCTTGTTCCGGCTCAGGGGGCGCGTCTCAACGATCATCACCTCGTCCCCCACATTGCACCGATTCTCTTCGTCGTGGGCCATCAAGCGCTTCCGGCGCCGCACGAATTTCTTGTACACAGGGTGAAGGACCGTGCGTGACACTTCAACCACCACGGTCTTGTCCATCTTATTGCTGACCACGATTCCCGTGCGAACCTTGCGCTGCCTGCGTTCCAGTGAGGAGTTCGTCATGAAGACGCCTCCTTTTCTCTGATTATGGTTTGTACCCGCGCTATCTCTTTGCGGAGCTGCGTGAGGCGGCTGGTCTTTTCCAGTTGGCCTGTGGCGTGCCGGAAGCGCAGCTTAAACTCTTCCTCGCGAAACTCCTTTTCTTTGGCGTGCAACTGATCTACGGAGAGATCCCTGAGCTCACGAGCCTTCATGACAACTCCTCACGCACCACAAATCGAGTTTTGATGGGGAGCTTCATCGCCGCCAAACGGAACGCTTCCCGAGCCACGGTTTCAGGCACGCCCTCCATCTCGTACATGATCTTGCCCGGCTTAACCACGGCTACCCATTCTTCCGGGGATCCTTTACCCTTGCCCATACGGGTTTCAGCGGGCTTCTTGGTGATGGGCTTGTCCGGGAAAATGCGGATCCAAATCTTGCCGCCTCTCTTCACATGACGGGTCATGGCGACTCGGCCCGCCTCGATCTGCTTGGAGGTAATCCATCCGGGAGCGAGAGCCATAAGGCCGTATTCGCCGAACGAGACCTGGGCGCCTCTCAGAGGCTGCCCACGCATGTTCCCCTTCTGCTTCTTTCGGTATTTGACCTTCTTCGGCGCGAGCATATCAACTCTCCCCTGCCTGGGCGCTCACCTTTTCTCCCTTGAAAATCCAGACCTTGATGCCGATCACACCGTAGGTGGTCCTGGCTTCGGCAAACCCATAGTCGATGTCCGCCCGCAGCGTGTGGAGGGGGACCCGTCCCTCCCGGTACCATTCCCTGCGGGCCATTTCCGCGCCGCCCAATCGGCCTGCGGTCGCGATCCGTATCCCTTTGGCGCCTGACTTGAGAGCGCTGCCCACCGACTTCTTCATCGCGCGGCGAAACGCAACCCGGCGCTCCAACTGGGTCGCGACATTTTCCGCGACCAACTGCGCGTCGATCTCAGGACGCCGAATCTCCTTGATGTCCACGATCACGTCCTTGTCCGTGACGTTGAGGAGATCCCGGCGCAGTTTCTCGATTTCGCTCCCCTTGGGCCCGATAACGATGCCCGGCCGCGCGGTATGGATGATGAGCCGAATCTTCCCCGCAGCTCTTTCGATCTCGATTTTGGAGATGCTGGCCTGGGCAAGGCGTTTCTTCACATACGAGCGCAGCTTGAGATCTTCGATGAGAAACTCACCGTAATCTTTCTCCGAATACCATCGAGAATCCCAGGTTCGATTGACCCCGAGCCGAAATCCGTTCGGATGAACTTTCTGTCCCAATAGGAGACCTCCTGAGGGTTAGCGGGGCCGCGACGTTCGAGCGGCGTCGCCCGTCGGCCCCAGCGTTCGCTGAGCCCTATCCTTCCGTGACCGCGACACAGATGTGGCTTGTCCTCTTCCTGATGCGAGTTGCCCGACCCATGGCCCGTGGGCTCCATCGCTTGAGTGTAGGCCCCTCGTCTACCGTGATGCGGCTTATGTAAAGCCTGTCCTCGTCGACTCCGGCCGAGCGAGACGCGTTATCCAGCGCGGATTGGACAACCTTACGAATAATCTTGGCCCCTTTTTTCGGCGTAAAGCGGAGCAGATCCAGCGCAGAATCGACCTTCATACCACGGACAAGATCCGCGACCAGTCTGGCCTTGCGCGCGGAAATGCGAGAGTGCCTCAGATTCGCTTCCCAATCCATGGCTACCTCCCTTTCCTGGCCTTTCTGTCCGCGGCGTGACCGTGAAATGTCCGCGTCGGCGCAAACTCGCCAAGCTTATGTCCCACCATGTTCTCCGTCACAAAGACGGGGATGAACTTCTTGCCGTTATGCACGGCAAAGGTAAGACCCACCATGTCCGGTATGATCGTCGAGCGCCGGGACCAGGTCTGGATAACTTTCCGAGACGCCGTCTCACGCGCCTGATTCACTTTGGTGAGCAGGTGGCCGTCCACGAAAGGACCCTTATGAACCGAACGGGGCATGGCGCTTACTTCCTTCTCTTGACGATGTACTGGTCGGAATTCTTATTCCGCTTCCGAGTCTTGTACCCTTTGGTGGGCACTCCCCAGGGCGTGCAGGGATGGCGGCCTCCCGATGTTCGGCCTTCACCTCCGCCGTGGGGATGGTCCACAGGGTTCATCACCACTCCACGGACCTTCGGACGTCGCCCCAGACGCCTGGAGCGGCCAGCCTTGCCGAAAGAGATCTTCTCGTGGTCCAGGTTTCCTACCTGACCCACCGTGGCTCTACATCGGTCCAGAACCATGCGAACCTCTCCGGAAGGCAGCTTTATCTGCGCGTATCCCTGTTCCTTGGCCATGACCTGTCCATAGGTCCCGGCCGAGCGGATAATCTGACCGCCCTTGCCGATTTTCATTTCCACATTGTGAACAAAGGTGCCCAACGGGATGTTTTTCAGGGGCAGGCAATTGCCGGGTCTTATGTCCGCCTTATCGCCCGCTTCCACCTTGTCTCCCACCTGCAGTCCGTGAGGCCAAAGAATGTATCGCTTGTCACCGTCCACGTACGTGATGAGCGCGAGGCGCGCGGATCGGTTTGGATCATACTCAATGCCGGTGACCGTGCCAGTGATGTCGGTCTTGTCCCTCTTGAAGTCCACCAGTCTGAATCGGCGCTTGTGCCCGCCACCCCGGTGCCTGACGGTCATTCTCCCCAGATTGTTGCGCCCACCTTTCTTGCGCAAGCCCTTGAGAAGGGACTTTTCGGGCTCCGTCTTCGTGATCTCCTCGAAAGTGAGGCCGCTTTGGAACCTCATACCGGGTGACGTGGGTTTGTACTTCTTGACTCCCATCTGCTCAATCCTCGTGCCTGTTCAAGACGCTGGAGCGGTCATGATTCCACTCACACGCCTTCGAAGAACTCTACTCGCTGGCCTTCCTTGATCCGTACGATGGCCTTCTTCCAGTCTTTTCGTCTGCCGGTGGTTCGCCCAAGCCTCTTGGGCTTTCCGGGCCGGTTCTGGGTGCGCACCGACAGGACGGTGACTTTGAAGAGCTTTTCCACCGCCTTTTTGATTTCGGATTTATTGGCGCGGGGGTCCACCTCGAAGACGATCTGGTTGCCCTCGTCCTTCATAATGGAACTCTTCTCCGTGACGATCGGTCGTCGGACGATCTGGTATTCCTCAAACATCAGGCCAACCTTTCCCGGATCTTCGGGAGCGCGTCCTGCAAGAGGACCAGCCGCTCGTACCGCAGCAGGTCATACACATTGAGCCCCTCGCAGGGTAGGGTCAGGTAGTGATAAAGGTTCCTCGAAGACCTCGACAGGTTCTCGTCTTTCTCAGGGACCACAAAGAGGGCCTTGTGCCCGTCCAGCCCCAAGCTTCTGCACACCTCCAGGAAATTCCTGGTCTTGGGCTCATCCAACTCGATCTTGTCAAGCACCGTCAATTGATTCTCTTTGAGCTTGGCCGACAGGACCGACCGCAGCGCGGCCTTGCGCACCTTCTTGGGAAGCGAAAAGGCGTAGGAGCGCGGATGAGGCCCGAAAATCGTGCCGCCACCCTTCCAGAGCGGTGATCGGCTGCTGCCCGCACGGGCCCGTCCGGTGCCCTTTTGCCGCCACGGCTTCTTGCCGCCGCCTCTTACATCGCCCTTGGTCTTGGTGGAAGCCGAGCCCTGCCTCCGTTTGGCCAATTGCCAGACGACGGTCCGCTGGACCAGATGATCTCGGATCTCCGCGTTGAAGATAGAGTCGTCCAGTTCAATGGAGCCCATCTTCTGCCCGTTCTGGTTAACTACGTCTACAGAGGCCATCACTTCTTCCTTATCGCCACAATTCCTCCGTTTGCGCCCGGAATAGGGCCTCTGAGGAACAGCAGATTCTCATCGGGTCGCACTTCGACCACCCGCACGCTGGTGAGGGTCACCTGAGCCCCTCCCATGCGTCCCGGCAGCCGCTTGCCCTTAAAAACGCGAGCCGGATAGGCGCATTGCCCCACGGACCCGGGAATTCTATGCGATCGAGACCCGTGGGTTTCCCTGCCGCCGCCAAAATTCCACCGCTTGATCACTCCCGCGAATCCCTTGCCCTTGCTGATGCCCGTAACTTTCACCACCTCGCCGGGCTCAAAGATGTCCGCACGGATCTCCTGGCCCACCTCAACGGACTCGGGGTCCGCCACGGGGAACTCACGGAGCACCTTGAAGGGCGGTGTTCCCGCCTTGGAGAATTGTCCGAGCACGGGTTTGGATAGCCTTGTCTCTTTCGTGGGGCCAAAACCCACCTGAACCTTAGACCCGCCCCGCTTCCGAATAACCGTGCACGGTCCCGTCTCAACGACGGTGACACCCAGGGCGCGGCCGGATTCGTCGAAGACCTGGATCATACCGATTTTTCTTCCCAGCATTCCGTCAATCATTGCGGCGCCTCCATGCTCCGAGTCCTGACCGGCTCTTACGCCTTGATCTCCACATCCACGCCCGGAGAGAGGTCGAGCTTCATAAGCGCGTCCAGCGTCTGCTGCGTGGGTTCCAAGATGTCCAACAAACGCTTGTGGACCCTGATCTCGAACTGTTCGCGTGACTTCTTGTCAATATGCGGAGACCGCAGCACGCAATACTTGTGTATCTTGGTCGGCAGCGGGATAGGGCCTGCGACCTTTGCGCCGGTTCGTTCCGCAGTCTCCACTATTTCGTGAGCGGACTGGTCCAAGAGCTTATGATCGTAAGCTTTCAGCCGTATCCGTATTTTCAGAGTCGGAACATCCATGTCCTCAACCTCTCATCTCCCGTCCGGGTGAGTCTATTCGACGACATCCGAGACGACGCCTGCGCCGACGGTTCGGCCGCCTTCACGGATCGCGAAACGCAACTCCTTCTCCATCGCAATGGGGGTGATCAGCTCAGCCTCAATGGTCACATTGTCTCCGGGCATCACCATCTCCACCCCCTCGGGAAGCTTCACCACTCCGGTCACGTCCGTGGTCCGGAAGTAAAACTGGGGACGATACCCGTTGAAAAACGGCGTGTGACGACCACCCTCCTCCTTGTTCAAAATATACGTCTCCGCCTTGAACTTCGTGTGCGGCGTGATCGAACCCGGAGCGGCAACCACCTGACCACGCTCCACCTCGTCACGCTTGATACCCCGAAGGAGCACACCAATATTGTCCCCCGCCTCTCCACGGTCGAGCACCTTGCGGAACATCTCCACTCCCGTGCACACCGTCTTCACCGTGGGACGAAGACCCACTATCTCCACCTCTTCATTCACCTTAATAACCCCACGCTCAACACGACCGGTCACCACCGTGCCTCGACCCGATATGCTGAACACGTCCTCAATCGGCATCAGAAAAGGCTTGTCTATGTCACGAACCGGAACCGGAACGTAACTGTCCACCGCCTCCATCAAATCCAATACACACTTGGCGTCGGCATGATTCGGATCTCCCGCCTCCAGCGCCTTGAGCGCGCTCCCCCGAACTATGGGGATGTCGTCTCCAGGAAACTCATACGAACTGAGCAACTCCCGAAGCTCCAACTCCACCAACTCTATGAGCTCCGGATCATCCACCATATCCACCTTGTTCAAAAAGACCACGATATACGGAACCCCCACCTGACGAGCCAATAAGATGTGCTCTCGTGTCTGGGGCATGGGTCCGTCATTCGCGCCCACCACCAAAATCGCGCCGTCCATCTGCGCCGCGCCCGTGATCATGTTCTTGATGTAGTCCGCATGCCCGGGACAGTCCACATGCGCATAGTGACGATTGGCCGTCTCATACTCCACGTGCGCCGTCGCTATGGTGATGCCCCGCTCCTTCTCCTCCGGCGCCTTGTCGATCTCCTCAAAGGGCACGTAACTCGCCAGCCCGCGCTTGGATAAAATCAACGTGATCGCAGCGGTCAACGTCGTCTTCCCATGATCAATGTGACCTATGGTCCCTACATTCACGTGAGGCTTGGTCCGCTCAAACTTCGCCTTCGCCATCGTGTCCTCC
>Ga0194113_10001159_pt1 | contig 36175 bp, 23 predicted proteins | sample TA2MahC200mmetaG_FD_146193 | JGI IMG/M metagenome (GOLD analysis project Ga0194113, IMG submission 146193) | Freshwater microbial communities from Lake Tanganyika, Tanzania - TA2015017 Mahale Deep Cast 200m | ecosystem: Environmental > Aquatic > Freshwater > Lake | place: Tanzania: Lake... | reverse complement strand
GCCGGTGATATGCTGCTGCCGCCAGAGCTTCCAAAGCTGGCGGGCATAGCTCAGATAGGGGACGTAGTTGGTGGTGTGGACGCCCTGCTGGTTCAGCACTTCTTTGACCTTCATCTCCATGGCGGCCATCTCCACGGTTGCAGCTTCGTAGCGCTGTCTCATACCTTCCTGCAGAAGGTCGAGAGTCGCCTTGGCCTGCGCTGGACTGTACTTTTTCTGCCAGCGCTCTATACGTCTCGTAACATCGGACATTTCCGCGCTCCTTTCATGCAGCCTATGCCGTCACTTTGACCCTAGGGAAAGTCCCCGTCCAGGATCAGTCCCTCTAAGGAGCGGGCAGGCTGAAGCCCATTCGACAGGCTCAGGGCATGCCTGCATGCGCCTCGTCTGTCCGTTCTTAACCAGTTAGACGCACATGAGTTACATCCGATGCTGGTACGTCTAAGTGCTTGAGAATGCAACAGATACAAGACAGGGCTATGGGCATTCGATAGAGGCAAGCGTCTGTGTCATCGTCTGGGGGACCGTCCCGGGGACGGTCTAGGTTACGGTCTCTGATACGGACTCACTGACGGTCTGAGAATCTGTAAGGTAGATGGTTGCAGGGGTCGAGTCTGAGGTCGTCTGCGCGGTCGTGGCGGTGGTCGTTTGCCAAGCCGACTCTCAGATGGTGTCACCATTGGTCAGCGCGGTGGTCATTCAGATGGTCAGGTGGGTCGTGACCGCGATGGTGGCTGAGTTGGTCTGTGCGGTCGTGGCGGAGATGGTGCCGGCGATGGTCAACTGGACGATGGCTGAGATGGTTGCTGAGACCGTCGCTGAGATGGTCTGTGCGATGATGACAGTGACGCTGACCAGGTGGCAATGCCATGCCTGTGGTGCGAGTCCTTCTGGTTCTGGGCGATTCGTCTCACTCGCCGACTACCTGTCTGGTTTGGCGCGGGCTGGTCTCTTCACGCTGACCAGAGCTGCGTGGATGGTCGGAGACCAGCCGGCAGCAGACAAGCCGTTGGCTGTTCTGCGTTATGCCTTCTGAGTTCCGCTCTCCGACGCATCGGCTGGAGTCTCAGGCTAGGCGGCATCTGCTGCGCTTACCGGACTTCAGCATTCCGTCTCCCTACTCCTGCTTTCCGGACTGCCGGTGAGAGCCAGAGGTCACGCCCTGCGTTCTGGAGTGTCCGCTATTCTGCACTCTGGTTACTGGATTCTGGACTCTGAATTGTCCAGTGCAACGCTGCCTCCCCTTGCTTGACTCAGTACGATGGTAGCGGCATAGTCTTGTCCCACTCTTATGGCGAACAGTGATTCGGGACGCCCACGACCCTCTGTGGACCGGGTACAGCCACTGTTTACGTCGGCCGGAGGCAGTGGCAGTCCCCGGGAGCGGTTTGTAGGGCTCACCAAGGCCGAGGTCGAGCAGCGACTCCGGACTGCCGGATACAACGAACTCCCGGTCACGAGTCGCCGTCGTACCTGGCAGATAGCCTTTGACGTCCTGCGCGAGCCGATGTTCCTCCTTCTGTTAGCTTCGGGCATCATCTATCTGATTCTGGGTGAGGCAAGCGACGCGGCGATGCTGCTCGGGTTCGTCTTCGTCATCATCGGTATCACTCTCTACCAGGAGCGTAAGACCGAGCGGGCGCTGGACGCCCTGCGCGATCTGGCGAGCCCGCGCGCGCTGGTGCTCCGCGACGAGGAGGTGACACGTATCCCGGGACGCGAGGTGGTGCCGGACGACATCGTGCTCCTGGTTGAAGGTGACCGGGTGCCGGCTGACTGCATCGTGCTCGACTCCAATCATCTGATGCTGGACGAGTCGCTCCTTACTGGTGAATCGATGCCGGTGCGGAAGATTGCCGGCGACCCGCAGGGCAAGCTGGGAAGGCCGGGCGGGGACGACCAGCCCGGAGTCTATTCCGGCACTGTCGTCGTGCAGGGCAGCGGCGTGGCGCGCGTGCGCGCGACCGGGCTGGCCACGGAGATGGGAAAGATCGGCAGAACCCTGCAGGAGGAGAAGCAGGAGAGTTCACCTCTGGAGGTCGAAACCCGGCGGCTGGTGCGGAACTTCGCCAGCGCGGGGCTCATCGTCTGCGCGCTGGTGGTCGTGTTCTACCTGGTAACGCGCGGTAACCTGCTCGGGGGACTACTTGCCGGTCTGACCCTGGCCATGGCTTTGCTTCCCGAGGAGATACCGGTCGTGCAGACCGTGTTTCTTGCCTTGGGTGCGTGGCGTATGTCCTTGAAGCAGGCTCTTACCCGGCGGTTGCAGGCGATACAGGCAATCGGCTCGGCCACGGTGCTCTGCGTGGACAAGACCGGCACGCTGACCTTGAACAAGATGGCGGTGTGGAAGCTTTACGGCCGGGGGCGGTTCTGTGATATCGACGGCGTCTCGGCCACGGCTCTTCCTGACGAGTGCCATGAGACGGTTGAGTACGCGATGCTCGCGAGCCAGGAGATACCGGTTGACCCGATGGAGAAGGCGCTCTCGGAGTTGGGCAAGCGGGCGCTTAACACCACCGAGCATCTCCACCCGGACTGGCAACTGGTGCGCGAGTACCCGCTGTCACGGCAGTTGATGGCGATGTCGCGGGTCTGGAAGTCGCCGGATGGACGCGACTACGTCATCGCGGCCAAAGGCGCGCCCGAGGCGATTGGCGACCTCTGCCATCTTGGTGCTGAGCAGACCCGGGAACTTTCGGAGCAGGTGAACGTCATGGCGGCAGATGGGCTGAGAGTTCTCGCGGTCGGGCGGGCCCGGTTCACGCTGGCCGGCCTGCCGTCCGAACAGCATGACTTCCAATTCGAACTCATCGGGTTGGTCGGATTCACTGACCCGGTCCGGCCCCAAGTCAAGTCAGCGGTCGAGAACTGCTACCGGGCGGGCATCCGCGTGGTGATGATTACCGGTGACTATGCCGGCACGGCTTCGAAGATCGCGCGCGAGATCGGCCTTGCCAGCCCTGAGACCGTCATAACCGGTCCCGAGATGGAGGAGATGAGCGAACCCGAGCTGCGCTCGCGGGTCCGGGACGCCGACATTTTCGCCCGGGTCGTACCTGAGCAGAAGCTGAAGCTGGTCAACGCGCTCAAGGCCAACTCCGAGGTCGTCGTGATGACCGGCGACGGCGTGAACGATGCTCCCGCGCTCAAGGCCGCGCACGTCGGCATCGCGATGGGCGGTCGCGGCACCGACGTGGCGCGCGAATCGGCGGCGATGGTCCTGCTCGACGATGACTTCTCGACCATCGTGCAGGCGGTGCGCCAGGGCCGGAGAATCCTCGACAACCTGAAGAAGGCGTTTGCCTACATCTTCAGCGTGCACGTGCCGATCGCCGGCATGTCGCTGATCCCCATCCTGTTCAAGTGGCCGCTGGTCCTCTTGCCGGTGCACGTGGTGTTCCTCGAACTCATAATCGACCCCGCCTGCTCGGTCGTGTTCGAGGCCGAGCCGGAAGAGCGCGGAGTGATGGACCGGCCGCCGCGCCGGCTGGACGCCCCGCTGTTCGACCGCAAGACGGTCGGCCTAGCCCTGCTGCAGGGGCTGTGGGTGCTGCTCATCGTGCTGGCGGTTTTCGCCGTCGCCCTCAATCGTGGTCTGGGCGAGAACGACGCACGCACGTTGACCTTCGTGACCCTGGTTCTTGCGAATCTCGGCTTGATACTGACCAACCGCTCGTGGTCGCGTACCATCGTCAGCTCGATCCGGGTTCCCAACCGGTCGCTCTGGTACGTTGTTGTCGGCGCGCTGGCGTTCCTTGCGCTGGCGCTCTACGTCCCGTTCCTGCGCGGCCTGTTCAGGTTCTCCACGCTGCACCCGACGGACCTGCTCATCTGCGTTGGCGGCGGAGTCATGAGCATCGCCTGGTTCGAGGTTTTCAAGTACGTCCGCAATCACCTGCTGCCGCGTCGGTCTTCCTGACTCGGATCCGGCATTCATGCCACGAAGTCACGAAAGAGGATGAAACGGATATCTGTGCGTGAGGATTCCGGCCGCTTCGTGATTTGGTGCTTTCGTGGCTGTATTCGGTTCCGCTTCGCATTGACTCCGGCCCATCATCGAATAAGATAAGCGTGCGCATAGCGCGCGCGGGGCTGTAGCTCAGCTGGGAGAGCGCCGGCTTTGCAAGCCGGATGTCGCCAGTTCGACTCTGGTCAGCTCCATCAGCGACAGAGCATGTCAAAGGGGACATCGGGTTATCGCTGAACCCGGCGGGGCCGGCCTTCGGGCTGGCCCCGTCACTCTTGCGGCCGGCGACCAGACTGGACTCGGACACTCACCACCAAGACACCAAGCTCGGATTAGAAGGTTGCGTATGGCGGCTCCGTCAGCTCCATCAGCGACAGAGGATGTCAAGAGGGAACATCGGGTTATCGCTGCTCGCCTCCGAGGCGGTGCCGTCTGATGGCTCAGCATGCACGAGGCCGGCCTTCGGGTCGGCCTCGTCCGCTCCTGCGTCGGTAGCGGCAAAGCCCGCCAGTTGACAGGTGATTGGGTAGGGGTAACATAGGGTGCTGGCCTTCAGGTCAGCAGTGGCTGACCCGGAGGCGGCTGGCAGCATGCCGGTCGGGACAGGGCCTGTTGCCGTAGAATACCTGCCCCGGAATAGGGAGGAACCATGAAGCGCGGACCTGCAATAGCCGCCGTGCTCGGCGTCGTGCTGCTCGTCGCAGTAGCCGTCGCGGCGGAGTGGATCTGGGATTGCCCGCTCTGCGGAGTCTCGCCGACCGCGGGACCGCGTACTACACGTGCCCCACATGTGGCGTCTTTTCGAATACAGCCTACTACACGGACAACTACGTTGGTCCCCCTGACAGGAATTGCCCGTCGTGCAGTTCACCTTGTGACGTTGACTCGGCCGTGTGCAACGGCAATAGTACACATCGGTGGTACGCACCGTTCTGGGAAGGCTACAAGTAGTCCGCGAACAAGGGGGCGGGCTCGCGCTCGCCCCCTTGCGCGTCTTCTGTGGTAGCTCGACGAGGTCGACATTCCGTCTATGTGCCACACCCTGACAAGGAGCACTAGCTATGAGGTCATGCATACGGAGCGGATGCCCCGTGAGCCGCACGGGTCTGCCCCATGGTCCTGCTAAGACCGAAGCCAGTCTGTAAGAGGAGGATACATGTCAGCAAGGGCAGTTGTTCACGTAGCGTCCGCCTGCGCCGTAGTAGGCTTGCTCGTTAGCGGCGACGCACTGGCGTTCTCGGGCGTGAGTCACCAACCCCAGTGCTTGGGAGACGCTTTCATGGTTGATACCGGCGTGGTTCTCATACCGGCGGCAGGCTCGCAGTGTTCGTATAGTGCGGCGTCGAACGGCAACGGCTGGCGCGTGATGTGGGGGTACGGCTATTCTGTCTACACCAACGGCATCAGCACTGACGGCAGCCTGCTGGAGACCTGGGGAGGCCTGGTCGGCCACGACTCCTACATGAGGGGCGGACTGACCCGCTCCATCGTGGGAACAGGCTCTGGCTTCTTGGCCGTCTGGACTTCGAGGAGCGCGCCAAGCCGCATTTGGGCATCGAGGCTCGACTCGGCCGGTACGCTGGCCGACTCACTACCAGTCTTTGAAGGTGACAGCAACCAGGCCTGGCCGGCGGCTGCCTTCGACGGCGACTCGACATGTCTTGTCGTATGGGCGACCTTCCGGGGATCGGACCGTGACATCTACGCCGCCCGGCTGACCGCTAGTGGGCAGGTGCTTGACACGAACCCGCTGCCTGTGGCACAGGTACCTTCACAGCGCGACATGTTCCCCACGGTTGCGTTCGGGCAGGGAGTCTACCTGGTGGCCTGGACGTCGTACGATTCGAGCAACTGGGCAACCGCCAAGGCAAGAAGAGTGTCTGCGGCCGGGGTCTTGCTGGATACCGCCATCTTCTTGCGTCGCGATTCAGCAATGAGGCAGGAAAGGCCCGCGCTTGCGTTTGGTGACACTTGCTTCCTTGCAGCATGGTCCGAGGGCATGGGCCGGCCTGATATCTACGCAGCCCGGGTTTCGGTATCCGGCAGCATCCTCGACTCGGCGGGCATGCAGTTGTCCAGTGGCCCGTTTCGTGACTGGTTCCCTTCAGTCGGGTTCGACGGGACGAGTTTTCTCGTCATGTGGCAAGAGACAGACACGATGGTCATGAATGCCGGCACTGTGTGCGGGCGACGGGTGACCGCTGACGGGGTGCCGCTCGATTCAGTTCCCATTCGTCCCGCTCCCCCTCACAGCAGTTGCACGTATCCAAGTGTGGCCGCGGACCATAGGAACTTCCTGGTCGCGTTCTGCGCTTACGATAGCCTCACCCATGACGACAACGTATGCTGCAGGCGAATCAGCCCGGATGGAGCAGTTCTGGATTCCGGAATCTTCTTTCCCCTTGGGGCGGACGCCCAGACCGGCCCGAGCGGCGCCTCCGACGGCACTGACTTCCTTGTAGCTTGGACTGAGACGCGGCCACAGGGCCAGACGGTAGTTCAGGCCGCGCGGATCGCGGCCGACGGCACCCTGCTTGATCCGGTCGGATTCACGGTCAGCGATGCGCCGGGGGCCAAGAGCAATGTGGCGACCGGGTTCGGGGACTCGCTCTACCTGGTGGCTTGGGCGGACAATCGGAGCGCTGAAGGCGCGGACATCTACTGCGCGAGGGTGAGTCGAGACGGCCAGGTGCTGGATATGGACGGAATACTCGTCTGCGATGAGTCGTTGTACCAGAACTCACCTGATGTGAGCTTTGACGGCCATAACTTCCTCCTGGTCTGGTATGACTACCGCACGGGGACTGACGGCGATATCTATGCGGCGCGCGTCAGCCCGGGTGGCGTCGTGCTCGATCCGGGTGGCTTCCCGGTATCTGTCGATACGTGTGAAGACATGTGGCCAAAGCTATGCTTCGCGGACACGGAGTATCTCGTTGTTTGGGGAAGTGGTTTCTCCCTGCAGGGCCCATACGACATCTATGGTGCGCTCATAGCCCGTGATGGGGTGATTACCAAGCCACGGTTCCTGGTCAGCGGCGCGACAGGGGAGCAGAGGTACCCGGCGGTTGCGAGCGGGCCGACGAGTTATCTCGTCGTTTGGGTGGATACGCGGTTGCCCAATACCAAGCCCGACATCTTCGGCACGCGGGTGAGTGCCGATGGTACGGTGCTCGATACGAATGGCATTGCGGTCGTTGAGAATAGCGGCGAGGAGCAGAGCCCCAGAGTCACCTCAGACGGGGCCGGATTCAGAGTGCTCTGGAGCCGCTGGGAATTGGGTACGACGGCAATCGCCACCGGCCGAGTTGACACGGCAGGCAATGTCAGCCACGTCTCAGACTGGTTCGCGGTGACCGTGTCCGGTCCCGACGCCAGCGTCGGGTACGACGTGGCATATGGCGGCGGCCCAGAGCTGCTGCTCTTGTTTGACTTCTGGACGGACACGGCCGCGGCCACGTACTACGGCAACCGCCGGCTCTGGGCAAGACTCGGAGACGTGCCGGGAGTGGAGCAGGCCGAAAGCTGGTTGTCGAGGAGAGCGACAGGCGGAGCTTCAATCGTCCGCGGCGTGCTGTTCTTGCCGCGGGACATGACCGATACCTCCGACGTTTCGGATCGTGTCCCAAGACCCGTGCTGCTGGACATCAGCGGGCGGAAGGTGATGAGTCTGAAGTCCGGGGCGAATGACGTGCGGGCGCTGGCGCCGGGGGTGTACTTCCTCAGAGGACCGAAGACCGAAGACCGGAGCCCGAACGCCACCGTCCGCAAGGTCATCATCGCAAGGTAGCGAGAGCCGACCGACAATCAACGAACGAGGCCGGCCTTCGGGTCGGCCTCGCTGTATTCGAGGTTGCGGTTACCTGACGCGCTCGGAGAGGTAGACGCCGATGCGGCCGGGCGGGAGACGGAGCGTGAGGCGCTTGCCTTCGCGCTCGATCACCATAGCAACATCTTTGACGCCGGGTTTGACCGCGGCGATGGCGTCGCGGAGATCGCTGGTCTTCTTCACCGCTCTGCGGTTGTATCTGACAATGACATCGTCCGGCTTGAGACCGGCCTTCTCGCCGTTGCCATCAGGCACAAGGCGGTCGGCGCAGACGACTCTCTGAGCCGCCTTCACGGTCTGCCATGCGGTAGGCGTGGCAAGTTTGATGAGAGCGGAGTAGGCGGTTTGGCGCAGCTTGCTCGGGGCCGAGCGATCCTTCATCACGGCAGTGAGCAGCGATTCCCCGCCGTCTATGCGGCGCGAGCCAAGCTGGTAGATGAACCTGGTGCGGGCGTCGAGGCTGGTGTCGGTCAGGTACGCGGCGGCGAGGTCCGACGGGATCGGCTGCAAGGGACGGGGGTCGGGGGACACGAGTGACCGGACGAAGTCGCGGGCGTCCTCGGTCATCTCCTGCGTTATCTCGTGCTTGGCCGGATAGCGGAGCAGTTCGGCCGGCATGCCGCGGTTGCGAAGGGTGTCAATAGATGCCTCGTCCGCCTTGAACTCGATGACATCGTCATAGGCGCCGTGCAGGGCGCGGAGCGGCAGGCGGCGGCAGAGCGTATCGAACTGGTGGAGTGAGTCGAACTTGAGGTCGAGCAGGCCGCCGGCCGGTATCAGGCCGCGGAAGAGCCCGGGGTAGCGGACGCCGATTTCGTAGGTGAGCATGCCGCCCTGCGAGAAGCCGTAGAGGAAAACGGCGCTGGTGTCTACGCGGTACCTCGCCTTGACTCGTTCAATACAGGAGAGTATCCAATTGATGCTCTGTTCTTTGGTCGACTGTTGGGATATGCCTGATGCCGAGTCGGCCCAGAGCCACCAGGTCCAGCCGATCTTGCCTTCGTTCTCGAACGGAAACGGGCTTTCGGGATACAAGCCGATTGCGCCTTCGGGGCAGAGCTGGGTGTTCGTGCCGACGTAGGCTCCCATATGGTCGCCGTAGCCGTGGATGGCGACGATGAGCGGGTAGGTTCCCGTCGAGTCGTAGTTGTCGGGCAGTTCGACTGTGTAGCCGAGGGCGGTCGTGTACGGAGCCGACTCGACGAGCACTGAGGCCGGGGCGACGGCGAGACAGGCGATTAACAGCAGGACTGACTTCTTCAATGCACCTCCTGTCAGGTTGCGGTCATACAGTCCGGGTCCGGATTGGGTACAGCCACCGTTTTCGTAGGACGAAAGCGGTGGCAGTCCCTGAGATCACTTGAGCAGGAAACGGGCGTCAAGGACGAGAGCGCCTTTGCCTTCCTCGTACACGAGCAGCGGGTTGATGTCGAGCTCGCTGATTTCCTTGAAGTCGGTAACGAGCTGTGACAGGCGCTGCAGACATTCCTTTATCTTCACGACGTCGCGCGGGGCCTCGCCGCGATAGCCTTGCAGTATCTTCACCGCCTTGATGCCGTTGACCATCGAGTCGGTGGAGATATCGTTCAAGGGCGCGACCCGGAATGTCACGTCCTTCAGGACTTCCACGAGGATGCCGCCGAGACCGAACATCAGTATCGGGCCGAAGTGCGGGTCGCGGTTCATACCGAGAATCGTCTCGGTCCCCTTGGGCGCCATCTTCTGTACCAGCACGCCCCAGATGTCGGCGTCGGGCTTCTTGGCCATCACGCCGGCGAGCAGGCTGGCGTGTTCCTCTCTTAGCCTGGTTTCGTTGGCGATGTTGACCCGGACGCCGCCGAACTCTGTCTTGTGCAGGACGTCGGGGGAGACGATCTTCAGGACGACCGGGTAGCCGATGTCCTTGGCCGTGGCCAATGCTTCATCGAGGGTCTTGGTCAGCTTCGATGCCGGAACAGGCAGGCCGTAGGCGCGGAGGATTTCGTGGCCCTCGGGTTCAGACACGAACAGGGTGGGTCGGGAACGGACGTGCTTCAGGACTTCCCTCACGACCTCCGGCTTGACGTCGGCGAAGTCGCGGACTTCGCCCTGGGGGCGTTTGCTCCATTGGGCGAAGTCGGCCATCGTGGCCATGGCACGGGCTGCGTTCTCCGGGAATTGGTAGTGCGGTATCTTGTCGCGCAGAAGTTGACGGCGCACGGCCTGGGTGTTGGTCAGGGTCTGGACGCAGGCGAGGATGGGCTTGTCGGATTTCTGGCCGACGTCGGCGATGATGCCTGCGACGACAGCGGAGTCGGCCATCAGGGTCGGAGTCCAGATGGGGATGAGGCCGTCAACGTTCTCGTCCGCGACAAGGAGTTCCAGCGCGGCCCGGTACCGTTTCTCGTCCGAGTCTCCGATAACGTCTACCGGGTTGGCGGTTGCGGCCGTCACCGGCAGGTTTTCCCTGAGTCTGTCGCGGGTGTGCTGCGTGAGTTGAGCAAGCTCAAGGCCGTTTCTAACGCAGGCGTCGGTGGCCATTATCCCGACTCCGCCCGCGTTGGTGAGTATCGCGACGCGGCGGCCTTTGGGTGTGGGCTGGTAGGCAAGCGCCACGGCCTTGGCAAAGAGTTCATTGAGGGTGTCAACTCGGAGGATGCGGGACTGGGCAAAGAAGGCGTCGTAGGCAGCGTCCGACCCGGCCAGCGCACCGGTGTGAGACGAGGCAGCTCTTGCGCCTTCGGTCGTGCGGCCGGCCTTGATGGCGAGTATGGGCTTGGGTCGTTCCGGGCGGGACGTGGTCTCACGGGCCAGGCGCATGAACTCGGCCGGGTTTGACAGGTCTTCGAGGTAGAGCATTATCACGTCGGTCTCAGGGTCGTCGCGCAGGTAGGCGAGCAGGTCGCACTCGTTGATGTCGGCCTTGTTGCCGATGGAGGCGAACTTGGAGAGCCCGACTTCCTCGGCGATGGCGTATTCGAGCCCGTTCACGCCGATTGCGCCGGACTGGGAGACGAGCGCGATGTTGCCGAAAGCCGGCATAGAGGGGCCGAAGGTGGCGTTCAGACGGATGCCGGGCGAGCCGGAGATGATGCCGAAGCAGTTGGGTCCGATGAGCCGGATGCCACAGGAGCGGGCGCGTTCTCGCACCGCGGCCTCGAGTTCGGCGCCGGCGGGCCCCATTTCCTTGAATCCGGCGGAGATTATGATCGCGCCTTTGATTCCCTTCGTGCCGCACTCGTCGAGGGTGGTGGGCACGGACGCGGCAGGGACAATCAGGACCGCGAGGTCAACTTCGTCCGGAACGCCGAGTACAGACTCGTAGGCCTTGACTCCGAGCACACTGCGTTGCCTCTTGTTTACCGGGAACACGACGCCGGTATAGCCGCCGAAGAGGACGTTGGCAAACAAGACGCGACCGACGGAGCCGTCGCGATTGGATGCGCCGACCACTGCGACCGAGCGGGGCTTGAAGATGAAGTCCAGGGAACTGACGATTGACGATTGGCGATTGACGACGGGTGGAGAGTCTCTCATCATGCACCTCCTGACGTTTGGCCGGGGCTGCGCGACAGGGGCTTCAGCACCGGCCTTCCATCTTCCTCTTCGATGACACCGCAGGCGTACTCCGGGTCGTGTTCGAGGAACGACAGCCACTTACCGGCGATGGCCTGCTGTACGAGCTTCTCCTTCTGCTCCATTGTCTCGAGCGGAGACAAATCATACCCCATAATGTAAGGTGTGGCAATATGTGAACGGGTGGGAATCAGGTCGCCCCAGAAGACGGCGGTCCGGCCTCGGAAGGGGTTCTGGGGTCCTGGGATTCCGGGGTTCAGGGGTTCAGCGTCCCCAATTCTGGATTCTGGTTTCTGACTTCTGACTTCTGAATTGTCCTTGATCAGGACGATCTGGTGTCCGGGCGTGTGGCCGCCGGTTGGCACAAGCCTGAGACCGGGCACGAGCTCGACATCACCGTCAAGCAGTTGGAGAAGGCCGGCCTCGTGCACCGGCAGGTAGTCTGCGGGAACATAGGACGCGCGGGAACGGCGGTTCGGAGTCAGCGCGGCTTCCCACTCCCGCTGTTGAACGTAATGGCGGGCATTCGGGAAGCGGGGAACCAGCTTGCCGTGCTCGTTGAGCCTGGTGGTGGCTCCGGCGTGGTCGAAGTGAAGGTGGGTGAGCACAACCTTGGTGATGTCCTCGGGTTTGAACCCGGCACGGGCCAGCGATGATTCGACAGTACTCGATCTCTCTATGCTGTAGATGCTACGAGCCTTCTCGTCCCACTTGTCGCCGATACCGGTGTCGATGAGGATGCGCTCAGCCGCCGCGACTACGAGCAGCGGACGCGAGGCGAGCCTGATTCGGTTGCGGGAATCGGCCGGATTTGTTCGTTCCCAGACGGGTTTGGGCACGACGCCAAACATCGCCCCGCCGTCGAGTCCGAAGAACCCGTCGAGAAAGCTGTGTAGCTCAAACTCGCCTAGCCGCATCGGCACAGATTGTAGATGTCAGGGCTGCTCGGTCAAGCCGCAGCCGAACCGGATACTGTAATGAACCGTCCGGGTTGCCCCGGGCGGTTATGCGTCTAGTCCACGGTGCTATTCAATCCACTCTACATCAGTCAGGCCGAGGTCTTCCTTTGTCACGGGGCCGAGTACGACCATCCAGTACTGACCCGGGTGGATGTATTCGCGGGCCGTCTTGTTGACATCATCGAGCGTGACGGCGCGCACTTTGTCCGGGAACTTCTCCAGCCAGTCCATGCCGTAGCCGTACAACTCCATGGTGCGCACCTGGCCGAGCTTGCCGCCAGTGGAAGCGTAGGTCAGCGGGAAGGAGCCGGTGAAATAGTTGTGGGCTTTCTCAAGCTCTTTCCTGGTTGCGCCCGAGTCGTACATCAGCTTGATGTCGCGAAGCATCAGCCCGATTGCTTCAGCGGGTCCGGCGGTCTGGACCGTGGCGTGAAACCCGCCCTGCAGCCGATTGCGATCAAACCAGCAGCGTACGTCATAGGCAAGTCCGCCCTTTTCGCGCACGCTGATTCCGAGCCGAGACGACATCGCCCCGCCGCCGAGGACGTAGGACATGAGGCGCGTGGCGAGCATCTTTTTGTCATCGGCTTGGATGCCCGGGTGGCCGAACTCGACGTACGTCTGGTTCATGTCGGACCGGGTGATGACCTTGGCGCGGATGCGGTCGGGCATTGTGAGCGGAGCCACGGTGAGCGTGGGGACGGGCGCGGGCGTCCACGCGCCGAGTCGCCTCTCCATTTCCGCCACGAATTCCTTGCGGCTGATGTCTCCCGCCGCGACGACGAAACAGTTGTTGGGGCGGAAGTGGGTGTTGTGGAAGGCGACCAGGTCTTCGCGCTTGATCAGCGGCAGCGAAAGCGTGTCGCCGCCAGACAGCCGACCGTAGGGGTGGTCTCCGTAGAGCAGTTTCATGAACTCGTAGCTCACCTCGGAGCCGGGGTCGTCAAAGAGGCCCCGCGCGTCCGTGATCATCCGGCTGCGCGCAAGCTCCATTTCTTTGACGGCAAACGCCGGGTGTAGCACCGCGTCGGCCATCAGATCCAGCGCAGTCCCCATGTCCTTGGTCAGGACCCGGACTTCGATTGCGCAGTTGTCGTCGCCGGCGTGGCCCGAGAACCGCGCCCCGAGGAACTCGACCTGCGACTTGATCGAGTCTCCGGACATAGTCGCCGTGCCCCTGGTGAGCAGGTCGGACATCATCGCCGCCGTTCCGGACTTCTCCTCCGGGTCGAAGGCCGCGCCGGAGCGGCAGACCAGCGAAACCGAGGCGGTCGGCAGCCGGTGCTCCTCGTAGGTCAGGATGATGAGGCCGTTGGGGAGGGAATCGCGATACAAAGGGAGCCCGAAGGCAGAAGTCAGAAGGCAGAAGGCAGAAGTCAGAATGACGAGTGAGGATCGACGGAGATTCACTTGGCCTCCTTTGCGGAAATGAGGATGCCGGTGGTGCGGTTGTCGGGCTTCAGCCATGCGGCGCAGTAGTCGCGCACCTGTTCGGCGGTCACGCGGTTGATGCGTTCCGAGTATTCGATGACCTGGCGCCAGGTGCCGAACAGGATATGGCTCGAGGCCAGCCAGTAGGAAATGCCGAACATGTTGTCGCGCCTGAAGGCCTGGCCGGCCAGCACCTGGTTGCGCACCTGTTGCAGTTCACGCTCGGTAGCCAGTTCGGTGCCGGCCCTGTCCATCTCGGCCTGCACGACCCGTTCAATTCGGGGTATCAGGCTTTCGGCCTTGGGCGTGACGCCCACCTGGAACAGGCTCGGGTCGCGACTGACTCCGCTGCCACTCCAGACACTGGTCGCCAGCCCAAGTTCCTTGACCAGTTTCCTGTGGAGGCGCGAAGTCTCCCCGCCGCCGAGTATGCTGCCGGCGACCTCGCCGGCGTACCAGGCCGAGTCGCGGATGCCGGGCACCTGGTAGCCTGTGATGAGGCTGGGCACGCGCACGCGCTTGCGGATGGTTATGCGACGCTCACCGTTCTGTTTCGGCTCTGAGTTGTAGTGGTCGGGGCGCGATACCGGTTGGCCCGTCAACTTGCCGAAGTGCTTCTCGGCGTTGGCCTGGACTTCATCGGGTCGGACATCGCCGGCAACAACCAGGAGTGCGTTCGCCGGGTTGTAGTGTCGCGCGTACCACTCCCGGACCTTCTCGACCGTGAAGTTGCGGACATCATCGGACCAGCCGATGGTCGGGTTGCGCTCGGGGTTCACGAGCTGCGCGGTCGCGCCGAATTGCTCCCACAGCTCGCCCGCCGGGTGGTTGTCGCGCAGGCGCCGCTCCTCGGATACGACCTGGTGCTCGCTGGCGAACTCGGAGTCTGGGAATACGCAGGTGCCCATCCGCGCAGCCTCGATCTTCATGGCCAGTTCGTAGCGGTCTTTGGCGAAGTCCTCGTAGTAGCAGGTGAGGTAGGTCGATGTGAAGCCGTTGTTGTTGCCGCCAGCCGAGTCGATGATACGATCGAGCTGGCCCGGTTTGTAGAAGTCGGTGTGCTTGAAGGTCATGTGTTCGAGCATGTGGGAAAGCCCGGTGTGGCCCAGCGGTTCGTCGTACGAACCGACTTTGTACCAGACGCTGGTCGTCGCCACCGGGGCCGACGAGTCGACGTAGACGATGATATGGAGTCCGTTCTTCAGGTCGTACTCGAAGACCCGTGACTCGATGTCGGAGGCAGCAGCCAATTGGATGGCTGCCAGTGACGCCAGGAGCGTCAGGCCGAATACAGAATGCCGGATGCCGTGTTTCTCAGGGTCCATTTGCCACCTTTGTCTCTTCTTAGGACGAACTACACCACTACACTGATGTCGGCGTCTGGGGTGCGGAGTTCGCGCCACGGTCGTTCTGCTGAAACTGGCCCATGCCCGGCCGGTTCTCGCGATCCCACTGACCGTGCTGTGACCGATCCGCAACGCGCGGAATTCCAACTTCGGAATCCAACGCCAAGGCATATAGTATGTAGCCTGAATACCATGGAATCAAGTTCGGTCTGGTATCAATTGCCGGTCTTGCCAGCCGGGTTTTTCCGGGTATGCTTCTACTGGGTCCCCGCTGGGCGCGGGGATTGTAGCAGTCGCTTGACAATGAGCGACGATTGACTACAGTGATTCGGGCTCGAGTTTCTGAAGCTAACCAAACGGAGGCTGTTGGTGATCCAGGAGTTTAAAGACGGCGGCGACATAATGTGGTTCCTGCTCATCTGCGCCGTGATGGGCATAGCGCTTTCCATTGAGCGGGCGTACACGCTGACCTTTCGCCTGCGTCTCAACGTGAAGAGATTCGGTCAGGAGCTGATGGATACTATCGGCAAGAACGGCGTGAAGGCCGGCATAGAAATGTGCAACAGCACAAAGAGCCCGGCTGCCCGCGTTCTGGCCGCGGCCCTTGAGAAAGTGGATATGGGCAAGGGCGTGGTCGAGGATGCCATCGTGCGTACGGGCGCCAGCGAGCTGGCGTTCCTCGACCGGGGCATGGCGTTGATCTCCGGGCTGACAACGGTGGCGCCGTTCTTCGGATTCCTTGGTACGGTAACCGGGATGATCGGTGCGTTCAAGGCGGTCGCCGCGGTCGGCGAGGTTGAAGCGACCGTCGTGGCGTCCGGCATCGCTGAGGCGCTGATTACCACCAAGTGGGGCCTAATCGTCGCGGCACCGCTGTCCATCTTCTACATCTTGTTTAGTACTCGAGTGAGCAGTTACCTGCGCGACATGGAGACCGCCTCCGGTGAGCTGATTGATTTCCTGATGGCCAGGGGACTGCTGAAGGAGTAGCCGTGGCCATAAGCCTGAGGAAAAAGGGAGGCGGAGGCGCTCCGAGCATCCCGACTGCCTCGACCGGCGACGTCGCCTTCCTCATCATGATTTTCTTCATGTCCACCAGCATGTTCGCCAAGGAGAAGGGCCTCAAGATCGTCCTGCCGGAACCAACCCCTCCGGGGCAGGAGTCGCAGGTGAAGCTACCCCCCCAGAACCTTCTCAATGTGGGCGTGAACTCGCAAGGACAGGTTCAAGTCAGCCTGGCAAGCGAGCCACAGAAGGCGGAGTACATTGATGTCCCGCAGCTTCGCGAGTTGGTGGTCGACAGGCTGGCAGCGAACAAGGACCTGGTGATCTCGCTCCGCGTCAGCCGGGGCGCGCCGTACCGCGTGATGATCGACGTCTTCGATCAACTGAAGCTGGCCAAGGCAAGTCGCATAAGCCTGCTCCACGTGGCGGATATGGGAGAGGAAGGTGGTCCATGAAGCGGATAGCCCAGAGAAGAGGGCCGCAGCCGGACATACCGACCGCGTCTCAAGGTGATATCGCCTTTCTCCTTATCATCTTCTTCATGGTGGGCACGACTTTCCGCGCCTCGCAGGGCCTGAAGGTGATACTGCCCAACGCCATGTCCACAGAGCGGATACTGAAGAAACGGAACACGCACAGCCTCTGGTTGGACAAGACCGGCAAGGTCTCGGTGAATGACAATCTGGTCACGATCCCGGCGGTCACTCCGGTCATGAGCGAGCGGGTGGTTGAGAACCCGGACCTGGTCGTTGTGCTGCAGGCTGACAAGGATGTTCCCTACGGCCACGTCACCGACGTGCTGGAGGCACTCAAGGCCGCCCGGGCACTGAAGGTCACTTTCGCCACCAACTACGAGATGGGGGGCGGAGGAGGATAATCATGGCAATGAGTACCAGCAGCAGCATCGCCGCGCTGGAGTGGGAAGACAGGTATTACGGACTGGCGATCCGTGTAGCCACGGTCGCCGCGTTTGCCTTCACCATTCTGGCTTTTCTTGTTCTTCCCAAGGAGTTCATCGTTGAAGCCTACAAGCTGAGGAAGTCGATTGAGAGCATAACCGAGACACTGCCGCCGACTCTTCAGGAACTGGAAAAGCCGGCTGAGCCCGTGAAGCCGGCAGTCGTGCCGGTTGCGGCGGCGAATGAGGCAGAAGTCACCGCGACAACCATCGACGCAACGGACGTCGTCGAAGTCGTGAAACGGACCGACGAGACTGATATCCCGGTCGTGCCATTCTGGAAGGTAGAAGTGAAGCCCCAACCCATCAACATCCCGGTGCCGACCTACCCGGATATGGCCCGAACCGCCGGTATTGAGGGCCAGGCGGTGGTTGAGGCGCTGGTCGACACGGATGGTGCGGTCGCCGACGCGCGCATTCTGAAGCCTTCCGGCAACGCGTCACTGGACCAGGCCGCGGTGGACGCGGCGATGAGGTCGAAATTCTCCCCGGCGAAGCAGCGGGACAAGGCGGTGCGGGTATGGGTTTCCATTCCGTTCCGCTTCACGCTGTCAAACTAGGGTGAGACTGACGAGGCGAGAAGCGAAAGTAGCAGCCGTCAGGCCATGGGCCGATGGTCATGCTGACAAACCACAACCTAGGAGGAGTCTGATGAGAAACGTACTATGCTTGGCCTTGCTGGTGCCGATTCTGGCGCTGGCGGCGGGCACGACACAGCCGGTCACGGCGCTCGCGCCGGAGAACGGAACTGCGCAGGCGACCGTAGCGCCTGTGCCGGCAGGCCAGGGGCAGCCGGACGTGGCGATGAAGGCCCTGGTGGGCACGCTCGACACAATCGGCGGCACGACTTATGACTGGTGGACCAACGGTCCGAGGTTGACCGCGATCGTGAATTCGCCGACGTTCGGAGTGCATGCGCTCTGGATGTACTCGACCGCGACCACCGGCACGGATTTCCCGGATCGCAACATGCGGTACAACTTCTACGATATCACGTCGGACGCCTGGAACTGGGTTGATACGGACTACATGCAGTCGGGCGTGAACGTGTTCGACAAGCGGGCAGGATACGGCAACATGCAGGCCGACCCGGCTACCGGGAACGCGATTGTCGGTTCCCACACCTCGGGAACTGGCGGCATAACTCCGAGAGTCGCCAGGGATGCAGCCCCGGGCGCCGGCATCTTCGAGTACGCTGACGGCGAGCCGGTCCTGGGCGTCTGTCAGTGGCCGCCGGTTGCCGTAGGTCAGGATGGCAAGATCAACATCTTCCCCATTACCGATGCCTACGCACTGAGCTACAGTCACATCGCGTCCGGCGCGTGGCCGACGTTCACGACTCCGGTGACGGGGATTGCCCCGACCCCTGGTTTCCCCACCCACAACATCGCCGCCTCGAAGGCGTCGAACAAGGTTTCTCTCGTGTGGGAGATTTCCACCAATGTGCCGGAGGATGCGTACCAGTCGCACAGCACCGATGGCGGTATCACCTGGGACACGCCGTCGAACCTGGTTCCGCCGGTTGCCTTCGGCAACGGTTCTGACACGCTGACCAGTTTCCACATCACATCGCTGTTCCCGTGGTACGATGCGCAGGACAAGTTCCACGTCGTGGCCAACCTGATACCGATGGTGAACGATACCGGCTACATCATCCCATCGCAGATCTGGCACTACTGCCCGGACAATGCCGAGCCGTGGAGCCGCATCCATATCGCGACGGCCGACAGCCTCGGTGCTCCGGTCGGCTACAACGCGACGTACGCCTGCCGGCCGAGCATGGGCCAGGATGACGACGGCAACCTGTTTGTGGCCTGGGAGCAGTTCGACGGCCTGAACGTAGAACAGACGACGTCACGCCTGCGTGCCGATATCTTCGCCGCGCTTTCGGACGACAACGGTGTCACCTGGGGCGAAGCGCTCAAGTTGACCGATGCCGGCACTCATTCGATGCGGTTCCCGGCGGTTATCGATCTGGCAATTGATGGTGGTTCAGATCCGGATACCGTCTGTATCCTGTATGAAGACGATGCCATTGCGGGCTTCTTCGTGCAGAGCGAGGGTCCGGCTACCCCCAACCCGGTTGTGGTCCAGAAGGTGGCAATCACCGATTTTCCGCCACCGGGTGTTGAAGAGCAGTCGCCCGTCAGCCCTGTCGTCCGGCTGGAGGTTGCCGCCACGCCGAACCCGTTCGGAGGGCGCACGTCCATATCCTACGTGTTGCCGCAGGCAGGCAAGGTCTCGCTCGTGGTCTATGACGCTGCTGGACGTCCGGTCCAGACTCTTGCCTCGGGACGTCGTGCTACCGGCCGTTACACCGCAACGTGGGACGCGAAAAACGCCGCTGCCGGCGTCTACTTCTACACGCTCACGAGCGGCAAGGCCTCGATAACCAGAAAACTGATTCTGGCAGACTAGTAGCTACGGCGGGGCGGGCAGCAATGCCCGCCCCGCCTCTTTGGGGTCGGTGCGGCGGGGGTGAGGCGCGGTGCCGAGGCCTGCCTTCCGCACGGTTCACAAACAGGGAGGCAATGTGCGGGCAGATCATGGTGCTCGAGTCAGAAATCGTCGGCTATCCCGAGTCAGACAATCCAGACGGCTGGGTCTGCTTGCTGCAGCGGCGCTGCTGGCCTGCGTTGGTTGCGGGTCTGAGCCGCCGGCTGACTGGCAGTGGTGGCGGACCGCGGACACAGCCGGCGTTAGGACGGAGCTGGCCGGCTGGCGCGGGGTGCTCGATGGGAAGCGGGCGCTGTCCAACCCGGTCACGCTGGATCTGTCGGTCGGTCTTTCCGCGGCTGACAGCACCTCGACCACGGGTCTGACACTCTACAAGTTTGCTCACCTGCTGTCGGTGCGGCCGGAGCCGGCCGAGAGCGTGCACGCCGACGTGTACCAATTCGGCGTGGCGGTCGACACGATTGCGATGATCGATACGTTCTGCCAGGTTGACTATTGGGACAGCCTACAGGGAGCCGGGCTCCGCTTCAGCTATGACAGCCTTTGGCAGGTCACCTTCCGGCCCGACACCCAACCCGACAGCACCGTTGTCTGGCGGGTCCTGTCATCCGAGTTGGTGGGATTCACGACACCGCGGGAGACCTTGAAGGCCTTCGACTGGACCGCGCGCCGGGTCCTGTTTCTGCCCAAGGACAGCGGCGCCGCGACGTACCACTTGCGTCGCATGACCGGATTTGCCGCATTCTGCCCCAGCCCTCAGGACGCCCCGAGTGTGACCACGGTCGTGCTGGCGCGTCCGGGTCGGGTCGACACGTTCTTCTATGCACCGCGTACCGACGGCCGCGGGCTCTACAACCTGCGGTCAGTCGACTCGCTCTACGAGGTCCAGTCGGGCGAACTGGTTGACGTGACGGTCAACACCGGCACGCCGGTCGACACGACGGCTGACCGGAACCGGTTCTTCCTCTCGGTCGGCACGACGCGGACCGACATCACATCTGGGGCTCTGCGTGGCGCCGGGAGCTTCAGCTTTGCTGATACCGGCTACCACAGTGTATACATCGAGGTTGTGCCGCGGTCATCCTATGCCTACAAGGACGCCGCCCACGTCAGTACCACCTGGGCCATACCAGTGCGGGTGAGGTAGGAGGCGAGATGAGGACATTTACAGAGCTCAAGGCCCGCAGGACGAAGTCCGGGTTTCTCTTCATGGCTTTCGTCCTTGCCAGTCTGTCCTTGCCGGCGGCGGCTGAGACCGGACGGATTCAAGGACGGGTCAGTGATACCGCGACCGGCGAGCCGCTGGTCGGCGCCAGCGTGATGGTTGACGGCACGCCTTTGGGCGGGGCCACGGACGCGAACGGCGAGTACTTCATCGCCAACGTCCCGGTCGGGACCGTAACGCTGACCGCATCCTACATCAGCTACCAGTCGCAGCAGCTGACCGACGTACTGGTCATCATCGACCAGACCGTCTCCGAGGACTTTCGTCTGAGCACCGGGCGCATCGAAGTCGGGGCGGTAGTAGTCAAGAGCACCAGGCCGAACATCGTGCGCACCGGCGCATCCTCGGGTGAGGTGATGGACGCGGAGCAGATATCCAAGCTGCCGGTCCAGTCGCTCGCCGACATCGTCAGGATGCAGACCGGCATTGTGACCAGCCCCGCCTACGGTCAACACTTGCGCGGCGGACGGCCGGACGAGGTGGCTTACTTCGTGGATGGAGTCGCGACGTCCGACCCACTCTACGGATACCAGGCGGCGCGGGTCAACCCCGAGGCAACTGCCGAGGTGGTTGTCATCTCCGGAGGGTTCGACGCCGAGTACGGCGAGGCAATGTCCGGTATCATCCAGGTTATCACCAAAGAAGGTAAGGACGTGACCCAGGGCCGATTCGGGTACATCACGGATGAGTTGTTCACCGGAGGGCTGAACTTCGGTGACAACCGCTATGAGGCCTCGGTCGGCGGGACGGCGCCCGGTCTTGGGAGGCTGCGCTACTTCGTGTCGGGCGAGCTCTACTTCAGTGACGACTACAACCCGATGCGCTACAGGCTCTCCCACCAGGACCGGCAGGACTACAAGGGCACGCTCAAACTGACCTACGCCCTGCCGCTGCAGGAGGGCATGCGCATCACCGCCAATGGTTTCGTGTCGCGCGAGCAGTACGGTCTCTACCCCTACACCCGCGACGACGAGAACCATCTCGGTTTCAAGTACAACCTCGACCATTTCTTGTCGCGGCGCGAGCGCGTGAAGAAGGCCGACATCTCGGTGAACCACATGCTCACCAAGGGCACGTTCTACACCGTGCGACTCGGCTACTTCGGCGACAGCCGCGGCCAGTCGGTGCGCGACCTGGAACGCGAGGCGACCGAGCGCAACTACTCGCTTCGCTTCTGGGAAGACTACATCTTCAAGGCTGAGGATACGGTCCTCAAGGATACCTCGGTGCTTTTCCATCCGATGCCCGGATACGTCGAGCAGTCGAAGTCCAACACCAGGAATCCCTGGGGCGTGTACAACCTCTTCTATGGCGCAGGCGACTACCGCGGCTTCCTGCTGCACTGGGCGGATGTAGTCACACTGAAGGGAGATATCACTCACAACATCGGCAAGACGCACGAGCTCAAAGTCGGTCTCGAGGCGCGCCAGAACTACCTCAGTCGCCGCTACAATTCACTGCCCTGGGACCCGGACCCGTTCGTTGACTCCTATGACGTGCACCCACTCACTGGGGCGGTTTTCGTGCAGGACCGGATGGACTTTGAGGACCTGGTTGTGCGGGCAGGGCTGAGGTTCGACTACCTGGACCCGGATGCGTGGAAGCGGGCCGACCCGACCGACATCGAGGACACGACCCTGGTGAAGGCGAAGCAGAAGTTCAAGCTCTCGCCGCGGCTCGGGGTTTCGTTCCCGATTGCTGCCGAGACCAAGTTCCGGTTCAGCTACGGGCATTTCTTTCAGACTCCGTCCTACCAGTATCTATACAACAATATCACTACCGCGGCCTACTCGCGCGGCAACCAGATCATCGGCAATCCGGACCTTCTGGCGCAGCAGACGATCGCCTACGAACTGGGTCTCGAACAGGAACTGACACCGGTGTTGGTAGCGGATCTGACCGCCTACTACAAAGACATCTTCGACCTGATGGGGACCCGGTTCACTGAGGCGGTGCCGATGGGGTACTACCCGCTCGTGAACGAGGAGTACGGCAGCGTGCGCGGGTTCGAAGTTGGGTTGCAGAAGGCGCTCGAGCAGTTCTGGACCGCGCGCGTTTCCTACGGTCTGTCTCTGGCTCGCGGGACCGCGTCTTCGACCTACGAGTGGTACTATGAGCGCTACCGCTATGGTGTGGACCCGGTTACCGGCCTCGAGTTAGAGCCGCCCCGCCGCGACTACGCTCTCGAGTTCGACGAGCGGCACAACGCCAAGGTCAGCCTCGGGTGCGATCTCCCCGGTGACGTGACCTTCATCCCGGCCCGCGATGTCAGCGGCACCATCATGCTCAGCTACGGGTCGGGCCTGCCCTACACGCCGCGAGAAATCCGCAAGCTGAATGCAGGGCGCCAGACGGCGGAGCGGAATTCGGCCCGGATGCAGGGGCGGCTCAATGCCGACCTCCACGCGTCCAAGTTCATCCGGCTCGGGGGGCTCCGGCTGGGCCTGAACGTAACGGTCACCAACCTGTTCAACAACCAGACCGTGCAGTGGGTCTACGGTGCCACCGGCCTGCCCGACGACGACGGCTACATCAGTACCTACTCGCCCGCCAACTGGATTCTCGACCCGGACGTGACCCTGCTCAATACCTCCAAGTACAATGCGGTGCGCGACCATAACCACGACGGCTACATCACCGACCAGGAGGAATACGTCGCCTACAAGATGGGTTATCTTGACTTTGTTGACGACCCGGCCAACTGGGGCGCGCCCCGGCAGATCAAGCTGGGCGTGACGCTTGAATTCTAGGAGGTGGAGATGAAACGCCTGGGGTACATAGGACTCTTAGGACTCACAGGATTTGTCGCTGTTGCTTCGCTGTTCGCGCGGACCGCGCCCGGCGCTCCCAAGCCTTCGCGCCTCTACGACTTCAAATGGTACCAGGCGAACCAGTGGAAGCTGCCGATTACGAACTACGGCACGTTCGGCTACGCAATCGGCCGAGCGGGCGGCGAGTGGCCGGCTGGTTCCGGCGACATGTACATCTACGGAGCCGGTATCTGGATCGGTTGCATCAAGCGCACCGCAGCGGGCAAGGACACACTCGTGTCCAACGGCTACAACCCCAACTCGGGCAAGTCGGAGATGACTCCCGGCTGCTACGACAACGCCCCGGGGGGATACGGCTCGCGTGACTTCGAGCGCTGCTACATCTACCCCGACGACTGGCCGGCGAATCGGGTTCTCTTCCCTGCCGCGCTCCAGGAGTCGGTGGAGACGCCGCTGCGCCTTCCCCAGGGAGACGATACGCTCAAAGGCTACTTTCACCCCATCCCGCAGAACCCGGTTTCGGTCGCTGATGCCTGGACCGTGTTCAGCGACCGCGATCCGGCGCTCCACACCGCCGGCAAGTCACCGAGACCGATGGGTTTCGAAGTCTATCAGACCACCTACGTCTGGACTCTGCCCTGGAACCGCGACATCGTCTTCTTCAAGTACGATGTGAAGAACCGTGACACCGCGACGTTGAACGACCTTTACCTGGGTGTGGCTTGCGACGCGGACGTGGGCAACGCGACCGATGACCGCTGCGGACTCATCCTGCACAAGCACGTCTTCAACAAGGACCGTTCGGACTCGGCCTATGCCGATAACCTGGGCTACGTCTATTCCGAGGATGCAGTTCCGAGCGGATTCGTCGGTTTCGACTTCCTGCAGAGTCCGTTCCGGACCTGGCCGGACGGCACGTGGCGGGAGGCAGCCGACACCATGCAGTTCTACCCCAACGGCCGGGACGATAACGGCAACGGCCTGATTGATGAACCGTCCGAGGGCGTCCAGGTGGGCATGTCTGCGTTCAAGATATTCATTCTTTCCAACGATCCCACGAACGATTTCGCGCAGTACCTGGCGCTCTCCGGCCACGACTGGGATCCGCCCTATGACTACAATCCGTTCGACTCGATCGACGCGACGCCCGAAGACAAGCGGTTTCTGCAGGCGACCGGTCCCATCACCCTGAAGCCGGGGGAGATGACCACGGTTACCATCGCCATGATCGGTGCGGAGGCCGACCGGACCGGTGATCCTTCGACCTGGCCCTATGGCCTGGCGCTGGCATCGCAATCGGCGCAGGCGGCCTACGACAACAACTGGGTGATGCCGGGGCCCCCGCCCGCACCGAATGTAACCTTGATCCCGGGCGACGGGCGCGCGACGCTTGTCTGGGACGAACTGCCGGAGACGGCCAAGGACCCGTTCTTTCCGATTGCCGGAGTCATGAATCCGCACTACATCCTGCAGGACTTCCAGGGGTACAAGGTCTACCGGAGCCGCTCCGGCCAGCCCGGAGACTGGCAGCTCCTGGGGCAGTGCGACAAGAGTGACGGCATCACGTGGCAGGATACGACCACGGTTGAGAGCCTGCGCACCAACGCTTCTGACGCAGGTCTGTACCACAGCTTCGTTGACTCCAGCCGGCTGCGGCTCGGGTTTCCCTACCACTATGCAGTGACCGCCTTCGATATCAACTTCCTCTCCGACACGCTGATCGGCGGCAGCCACGTGCCCAGGGAAACGCTCTCGCTCGAGTCCGGGCTGACGCCGCTGCGGGTGACGCCGCGGACCGAGCCGGGCAACCTCAGGCCGCCCCGGGACAGCACCTATCAAGTGTCGGGCAACCCCCGTATCCCGCTCGGAATAGCGCCGCTGGCGCTCGCGCCCTACGCGGTCCGGGAGGAAACATACCGGATCCAGTTCGGCAGCCAGCTGTTCGACTCGGCCACGCGCCGGCCCTTGTACCGGTACTGGGTAACAAACAGCGCGGGTGACACGGTGCAGCCCGAAACCCGCTTCGTCGTGTACATCGACTCGGTCACCGACACCCTACGCTTCATGCCCACGGTGTTCGGCAACATCATCACCAGCATACAACGTGTGGTGCGGGCGCCGGGTGATACGGCAGTTGACACCACCTACGCCTGGCTGCCTGTCATCCAGATGACGATGAAGCTCAAGCTCGACCAGATACCGACGCAGTTTTTCGACCGGGTCAAGATCACGACCAACACCGGTGCGTACCCCGAGGAGTCGCTCGCGCTCCGCGACGACGCGGGCAACAACCGGGCGCTCTGGGCATATCGCGGCTCAGACTACCGCATCGTCTGGAAGAACCGGGGCGCGACGCGCACGGCCGAGGTCTACGATCTGGACAACGGGCTCGCCGTGCCCTACCGCTACCTGAAGCGCATGACCGAGGGCGACTCGGCCGACGGCTGGGCGCTGCAGACGCTCACCGACGCTGCCGACTCGATCGTCCTGGGCCAGACGCGGTTCTTCTACGTCTGCGGCTGCCGGTTCGCGTTCCGTGGCGGTGGCGCGATCCAGACCCTGCCGGCCGACGGCGACACCTGGGTTGTCTACGGCAAGGTGCTGACGCCGGCGCCCATCCTCGCGGCCTGGGACGTCAGTTTCGCGCCGATGGAATACCTGCCGACGATGGCCAAACTGGACGTCAAAGTCGTGCCCAATCCCTATCTCGTGCGCAACGAGTGGGAGCGCCACCCCGACTTCCGCAAGCTCAAGTTCATCAATCTGCCCAGCCACTGCTTCATCTACATCTACAATCTGGCGGGCGACCTTGTGAAGACAATCGAGCATCACGATACCAGGCCGGAGGCGGGCAGCCTGCCGAACCAGTTCGGCGGCGACGAGGACTGGGACCTGCTGAACGAAAGCCGGCAGAAACCGGCTCCCGGCGTGTACCTCTTCCACGTCAAGTCCGACCAAGGCAGCCAGACCGGTAAGTTCGTACTGATCTACTAGGGAAGGAGGGAAACATGACAAACACGGAACCCGAAGCACGAAACCCGAAGCCGCTGGCCCGTCGTGTCCCGATCCTCTTCTCCGTCCTGGCGCTCCTGGCGTCCCTGGCGGTTCCCTCTTTCGCTGTCTTCACCAAGATCGGGATGGCCGGGCTGCCCTTCCTGAAGATCGGCGTAGGCCGGTGCGCCGGGATGGGCGGAGCTTTCGTTGCCGTGGCCGACGACGCGACCGCAGCGTTCTGGAACCCGGCCGGGCTGGCGCTGCTCCAGAAACGGTCTGCCGTTGTCAACCACATCGACTGGGTGGCAGACATCAACCACGAATACCTTTCAATCGTCATGCCGACCAAGGTCGGCAACTTCGGAGTCTCGGTGACGGCACTCTCACTGGGAGGTTTCGAGGAGACCACCGTTGATACGTTCCAGGGCACGGGACGGACCTTCACGGGCAGCGATCTCGCGGCGGGAGTCTCCTATGCCCGGATGTTCACGGACAAGCTCTGTTTCGGGCTCACCGCCAAGGTGGTATCCGAACAGGTCTGGGACGTCGGAGCAGCGGGGGCGGCATTCGATTTCGGTGTCCACTACAACACAGGCTGGCGCAACCTGCGGCTGGCGATGGCCATCGTCAACTTCGGGCCCGACTTGAAGTACTCGGGCGGTCTGCTCGACTTCACTCACGAGCCCGGCTGGTCGTGGCCCTGGTCGCGCGAACCGATTCCCGGTACCTACCTGACCGAGACTTTCCCGCTGCCGGTGACGTTCCGGTTCGGCGTGGCCTACGACTTCTTCCGCAACGACAATTCCTATCTGACAGCGGCCGCGGACCTGAACCACTTCAATGACGTCAATGAGAAGGTCAACGTGGGGTTTGAGTACAACCACAGACCGGTAAGTCTGCGCGCCGGGTACATCCTCAACACTGACTTCAACTACGCGCGTGATGTCGGCTGGACCACCGGGCTCTCGGCCGGCGCCGGTTTCCGGTTCACGCCCGTTGCGGGGCTGGGCCTCAACTTCGACTACAACTACCGGGACCTTGGTCGCCTCGGCGGTTCCCACCGCGTGACCCTCTCTCTGGACTTCTAGCCAGCAGCACAGTCCAACCGGCCCGGAGTCCTGGCTCCGGGCCGGCCCTTTCGAGCCGGTTCAGTATCTGGCGAGAGGGAGAGGGGGCCGGTAAGAGAGAGCCCGAGAGAGACGGACGGCTATTGCGTGTTCAGAGGCTGAGTGCGCAGGGCGGCGGCTGTTTCACTGACGAGTTCCTCGATCAACTCGTGGACCGAGACTATCTTGTTGCACCGCCAGGCGTTTGCTCCGCACATGGCGTACCCGTCCTGCATCTGGCCTCTGTAGCTCGCCACCAGCGCTTGGGCTATGCAGTATCCGGCCACTGCCGGCTCACAGGTCAAGAGACAGTGGTAGGGGCAGCCGAAGTTGACCTTCTCACCCTTGAGGTAGCGATCCACAAAGTCATTCTTGATCACCCTCGCTGGCATGCCTACCGGGCTGTGGATGACGGCGATGTCCTCCTCGCGGCAATCGAGGTAGGCCTGCTTGTAGGCGTCAGAGGCATCGCACTCGTGAGTGCAGACGAATCTCGTGGCCATCTGGACTCCGGATGCGCCCAGCCGGAGAAACCTGGCGATGTCGTTGCCGTCATAGATGCCGCCTGCTGCCACGACGGGGATGCCGCCATACTCGCGTGCCACGACCAGAACCTCGGTGACCAACCGTTCGAGCCGATGGTTCTCGAGATTTTCGATCTCCTCGTGTGAGAAGCCGAGGTGGCCGCCGGCCAGGGGTCCTTCGACTACGAGCGCGTCGGGCAGCCGGTTGAACCGGCGCTGCCACGTCTTGCAGATCAGGCCCGCGGCCCGGGCCGATGAGACGATAGGTATCAGCTTGATGTGCCGGTCGGATATCAGCCCGGGCAGCTTCAGCGGCAGGCCGGCACCGGAGATGATTGCGGCCGCGCCTTCTTCGCACGAAACCTGGGCGAGGTTATCGTAGATGGTCAAGGCACACATGATGTTCACGCCGATCGGATTGCTGGTGTGCTCCTTCGCCTTGCGGATTGCCTGGCGCAGGCCGATTTCCGTGCGTTCGGAGTAGCTCGGCGTCATGTCGTCCAGTTCCTCGCCCAGACCGACGGTGGCGATTACCCCGAGCGCGCCCTCGTTCGCGACGGCGGAGGCCAGCCGTGACGATGATACCCGGACTCCCATCCCGCCCTGGATGATGGGCGGGTTGATGACGAGGTCGCCGATTATCAGGTCGGGAAGCTCTTTGGCCGTCGTCACTCCGTATCCTCCACTAGGGCGGAAATCCGCCGATTGCTTTGAACGGGAACGTTTTGCACGAGGATGGCTGAGTATACTTAGCGACGGGCACTAGTCAAGCCTGCGCCGTTCCTTGAAGGAGAGAGGGATCGAGGGATCAAGGCATCAAGGGATCGAGTGGCTGGAAGCGGTCAGCCGGCTACTTCTTCAGCTTGAAGTCTGCCGTCATTATGCCTATCACGCCGCCGACTAGCAGGCCGACGGGTATGGCCATCAAGGCCATCGCTATTGCCAGCCCGCCCCTCAAGTCTGCGCCTGGTCCGCCCGTGCCGGACACAAGGCCCCAGGCAAGCAACGCGGAAATCAGGGCGCCGAGAATGCCCCCGCGCAGACCGCCAAGAAACCGCTGGCGCTCGCGTGTCTGGGGCCCTGGCCCGGCAGACTCACCAGCGGGTTCGACTGACCTCTATTCCTCTTCCGGCTCGGTCACGGCTCGATTCTAGGATTGACGGAAACCGATGTCAAATCGGCGGGGGAGAGCCTGAGGCTGGTGGCTTGCGGCCTGAAGCTTGCAACTGCGACGCAGTCGTCTGCTCGGAATCCGAACCGTCGTGACCACCGATCTCAGAATCCGCCACTGCGTTCCTCGGATCCGCGCAGCCTGCGGCGCATAACAGGCCTGGTTGGTCGTCGCCGCGCGACTTCCCTAAAACCTTCCCGCTCATACATGTGCTTGGCGCCGAACCACATGAAATCGTCGTGGCTGCGAGTCTTCTTGTCGATGGGATAGGACTCCAGCAGCCTGGCGCCTTGCGAACGAGCGTAGGCGATTGCGCCCCGCAGCAGCGCCCGGGACACACCTTTGCCCCGCTCCCTACGGTCGACGAAGAAGCAGACGATCGACCAGACCGGCTTGTCGTCCACCGGCCTCATCACCTGCGAACGCTGGAGCCTTTCGTAGTCCTCACGCGGTCCGAGCGATATCCAGCCGACCGGTCTGCCATCCTTGTAGGCGAGCAGCCCAGGCACGACGTCCCGGTCGACAAGCGCCTTGAGCGCCCGCTTGTTCTTGTGACCCGCGGCGCTGGTCGCGCTCGCGCCTGGTTTGCGGTAGTACATGCACCAGCAGCCACGGACGATGGAACCGCCCGGACGGGTGAAGAGATCAACCAGATCGGGCCAGCGAGCGCTCATGAGAGGAAGGACGGTGAGTTTCACGGGCGGCGATGGCGAGCACTGCCCAGACGAACGCCGGGGCTGGTGCTCAGCAGGGAACTATTCAGCACAGTTTCACTCGGATTCTAGGTCTCGCGGGCGGGGATGTCAAATCGGCGGGGGAGGGTGTGCCGCTTGCGGCCTGAGGCTCCTGGGTTGGCGGGTAGCCCCTAGCCTATCTCACTTGGTGATTCCACATGCGCAGCGTGTCTGGCGGTCGAATGACGATTGTGTGTGGGTCAGACCATGAGGAGACTGCATCGCCGGTGTCCCTTGCCTGTGCCCGTACTCCATAGGTGTCGGCGACCGACCATGCGTGGGCTATCGTTGTCGGCATCCCCGAGGCCTGGAACTGGCCCCAGTTGGAGGTGTCGCCGTCGCCCCACTCGAACCTGATGCACACCGGCATGCTCTCGGGATGCGTGCCATAGGCGGTGAAACAATAGGCGGAATCCACGCCCCCTTGGTCGGGGCCTACCGGTTCACCCGGCGTGTCTGGTGGCAGCCGGAGCGTATCCGGAGGCAGTATGACGAGCACATGCGGGTCCGACCATTCGGAGAGGGCATTGCCCGTGTCCCTTGCCTGTGCCGTTAGCCCGTAGGTATCCGCTGTTGACCACGCGTGGCTCACCCGTACCGACTCACCGGAAGCGACGAAAGGGCTCCAGTCGGAAGTGTCGTTGTCACCCCATGCGAACCTGATCGCGATATCGATGCTGTCAGGGAGGAAGGCGACTGTCGCAAAGGCATAGCTAGAGTCCTGTCCTCCACGGTCTGGCCCCGTCGGTGTTGACGGCGGGTCGGGCGGTCGGCCAACCACTATATGCATTGGCGGTACGTCGGGCCAGTCCGAACTAAGAAGCCGCTGGTCTCTTGCTTGAGCGGATACCCTGTAGCTGCCCGTACTGGACCACACATGCGTCACCGCGACCGTGTCACCGCTCGCGAACCAGTCGGTCCAGTTCGAAACCGTGGAATCGCCCCAGTCGAAGCGGACGGCCACACTGTCGCCGTCGGGATCGGTGGCGACCACTGAGAAGGTGTAGGTTAAGTCCTTGACAAAGTGCCCGGGTCCGGCCAACATGGCCGTCACCACCGGCGGGTGGTTCTTCTTGCAGCTCACCAGCAGCAGCGTAGCTGTCAGCAGCAGGAATATCTTCTTCACAGGACCTCCTGTTCGCTGTCACATGATAGAACTGCATTCCGGTGTTGTCAACCGTCTTCTCGCCCAACCGGGTCAAGGCCAATGGCGCTGTCAGCCGACGGCAGACGCCCGACGGCTACCGGCTCACGGCTGACAGCTTGCGGTTTGGGGCCAGTGGGCTACGCCCGCGCCAATCTGCAGTCTGTAGCCGGCAATCTGTAATGCTCCAACGTGCTGCCTACTGTATGCTGTGTGTTGTCAGTTGACAGGCTTCGGATTCATAAGAATGGAGGAGGTGTCCCGTCACGGAATAGGTGACTGTCCCTCATCCGCCATTTCCCTGCGAACCATCATCCCTGGTTTGCTCCGCCCGACGCGTGAGCGAGGAGCAGTCGTTACTGCCCAGTGATCCGGAACTCGGTCCGCCGATTCCTGGCCATACCATCGTCCGTATTGTTCGGGGCGATGGGTTGCGTGTCGGCGTAGCCGTGGGCGGTGAGCCGCTCCGCCGCAATGCCCCACGTTGCGGTCAGGTACTGCCTCACTGCGTCGGCCCGCGCCTGCGACAGTTCCCAGTTCGATGGAAACTCTGCAGTGGCGATCTCGCGCGGGTCGGTGTGCCCTGCCAACTCAACCGTGATGCCGGGATTGGTCCTGAGTATCTCTCCGGCCCGGGCAAGCACCGAGTCGAACTGGGGCAGCAGGTCGGCTTTCCCGGTTTCGAAGTTGATACCACGCAGCACGATTGTCTGATGGTGCCTCACCAGGTAGAAGTCCTTGTTCGTGACGCGACCGGGTTCCACCTTGAGCGTGCACTTCTGCGCGACGTATTCGTCGCTCGGCCCGGTCGCGGTCATTTCATACTCACCGGCCGGCAGATTGCGCAGCGCGTAGCTGCCCAGCAAGGCATCGGCCGTCGTGCTGCTCTGCACCAACCCGCGATAGGCGACGTTGCCACCGATCGGCTTGCGGGTGCCGGCATCCGCAACCACGCCGGTGACCGCACCGTAGGCAGGTGGACTCAGGGCGATGATTGCGGTCTGCTCGCGGTCACCCTCGACAGACACCGAGTCTACACTCGGCAGGTAGTTCGTGCGGCTGGTGTAGATGACAAGGTCGCCGGATTGAAGCCGCGTCAGCAGGACTTCGCCGGTGATCCCGGTCTCGTAGTTTCTGGAAATCACTCCGGTCGTGGCCACGCTGGCGGCAAGCGGCCGCATGGTCGTCGCGTCAACCACCTTGATCCTGACTCTGCCCGACCCTTTCCGCGCGAATGTCGACCGCAGGCCGATGCGGTGCGCTATCCCGAGCTTGCCGTAAGGAGTGATCGCGTAGTCCAGGCTGAGCGGACCAACGTTGACGCCGAGGCCTGCGGTCAGGCCACTGAGCACTCCCAGCGTGCCCAGGTCCTGCGGGCCGGTCCGATATCCCAGTCGAACCGCAAGTTCGGGAACCGGCAGATACTCGACGCCGGCGTGCAGCGACGGGGCATTGTCCATCGTCGCGATGACGTCCAGCACCGCATTGACCGGGCCGACCGCGAGGCCGCCGCCGACGCCGGCCTCGATCGGCATCGGTTCGCCACCCGCGCCGTACGCCGCAAATCCGATGTTCCGGCCGGTCGCACCGAGCCGGAGATACGGCAGCGGCCGACAGGCGAAACCGAGGTCGATCGCTCCGCCGTAGCCGGAGGTCGTGTACAGGACCTGGTAGAAGCCCTTGAGGGCAACGCCGACCTGGTAGTTGGGAGCGACCGAGAGGCCGTAGCCGATCGACATGGCGCCGTTCCAGGTTCGAAAGGTGTCGCCGGGGACGTTGTTGGCGTCCCAGAACTCGACTCCCGGTTCACCGCTGTAGACCAGGCCCAGGCCGAGCGCACCTTGCCCCGAAGGGAGTGCCGCGTGTATGACCTCGTCCTTGATTCCCGCAAACCACTGGTGGTGCGAAAGCGCGCAGTGGTAGGATTGCGCCCGGCCCAGCCCGGCAAGATTCCAGTAGATGGCGCTGGCATCTTCGACCGCGCCGATCCCGGCACCGCCCATCGCGGCCAGTCGTACCCCTTGCTCAATCTTCAGCACTGGCATGACCGAAGTGCCCGGCTGACCGAACCCGACAACACCGAACAAGACGACGATTCCGGCAAAGCTACCCATCTCTTACTCCCTTGTAACCACCAGTTTCTTGCGGATGCGGTCGGTCTTGCCCGAGTGCACATAGTCGAGCAGGTACTCATACGTGCCGGGGGCGATTGTGCGGCCGTGGTCGTTGACGCCACTCCAGTCCAAGAAGTGGACTCCGGCCGCGAGGTCGGCGTTCGCAAGGACGCGGCAGACCCTCTCTCCCGCCCGCGTGTAGACGGTCAGGCTTGTCCTGCCGTCCTCTGGCAGACCGATGACAAACGTGGTGTGGTTGCCGAATGGATTCGGGAAGTTGTGGACGGAGAATGCGGGCAAGAGAGTGAGACTCAGGACGGCCGTGTCGGCGATGTCTGGGCGATCACCCACCTGTCCCGCCACGAGGAATACTCCCTGACCGAGCGATGCTGTGTCTCCCTGCATCCCGGACGGAGCGGTCACGTCGAGCGAGAACCAGCCTGACTCGCCCGGCGCCACATACCCTAGGTCGGGTATTCCGTTTCCATCGGTATCGGTCAGGTCGTTCACGCCGTTGGCGTCACGGAGCCTGACGCTCCAGTCCGTCGGTGCAGACGGCAGCGCCACCTCGACCACTGCGCCGGTGTCGCCCTGAATCAGAGCATAGAACCGATACGTCCTGCGCTTGCCCGCCTCGATCCGGCCTGACTGGTCCGGCGCTATCGAGAGCGACTGCGGGAACACCCGAACCAATGAGCTGACCTTGTCGTTGGCACGATTCACATCCTTCACGAGTGCCGTCGAGCAACTGACCGTCCAATCGCCTGCTTCTGCCACCCAAGGCGGAAACGCAAGCTCCGCTGTGGAACCAGCCGGCAGTGCGTCTGTGACATTCACCTTCTCGTTGTAGCTCGCGCCGATGCGGAACCGCACGTCGAAGTACCGCTCTTGCCTATTGCCGATGTTCCTGATTCGTGCCCGCGGTATCACGGTATCGCCCGCCCGCACGCTGCCTACTGGCGAGACGATCGCAACAGCGCCGACATCGTGTAGGGGAGGCGGGAGCACTTGAACCGTGTCCACGATTGTATCGTTTGCTGGTTTGTTGTCGCCAAAGAGCGATGTGTGACACGTTACTTCCAGCGAACCGACAGGTCCGGCAGTCCAAGCCGGGAAGACCAGTGTGTCGGAGCGCTCCGAGGCCAGTGTTTCCTGCACCGTTTGCGAATAGCCCGCGCCTATGTCCATTGTCACCGGGAATACTCCCTGAGTCAGACCGAAGTTGCGGACGACCACCGACGGTACGTACACCTGACCGGACTCCGCTATCCCGGGCGGCGACAAGATCGCGATAGGGCCAACATCGAGGTCAGGATTGGTCTTGATGAGACAGACGTCACAATTCGCATTGGAGTCGCCAACATACCCAGCGATGATGTAGCCACCATCAGCAGTCTGTCGGACGCAGCGACCTGCGTCATAGGCTGAATCGGCGTAGATTCTCGTCCAGAGAGTATCACCTTGAGTATTGGTCCTGACAACATAGATAGTTCCAAATGTCCAGGAGGTGGTCCCAGCGATGATGTAGCCGCCATCTGTGGTTTGTTGGACCGAGTAGCCGCTGTAGTTTCCGTTTCTGTTATAGACTCGGCACCAGAGAGAATCTCCGGCGGCATTGGTCTTGAGAAGCAAGACGCCCTTTTCCGGTGCTGGGCCCGACTTTCTGCCTGTGACTATGAAACCACCATCAGTCGTCTGCTGAACTGCCTCGCCGTAGTTGATCTGCCCCTCGCCGAAGGTTCTGGTCCAGAGTGTGTCGCCATGAGGATTGGTCCTGACGAGATAGACGCGATAGTATGCTGAGCCTGCGACGATGTACCCCCCGTCAGCAGTTACCTGGACCGCGCGGCCTCCGGCGCCTCTAGGCCCGCCGTAGGTTCTGGTCCAGAGCGTGTCGCCCGAGGCGTTCGTCCTCAGGAGCCAGACGTCAGTGATGATAGAGTCGGGAGAGCGGGTCGCGCCCGCTATGACGTAGCCGCCGTCAGATGTCAGGGCGATGGAGTAGGCTGCGGCGTCGCCGAAATCAGCGCCATAGGTGCGAGTCCAGACCGTGTCGCCCTGAGCATTGGTCTTGATCAGATAGACTGCAGAGTAGCTTGTGTCAAACCCGGATCTGGTGTAGCCCGCGACGATGAATCCGCCATCGGTGGTCTGCTGGACTGAGTATCCCACGTCGTCGTTCCGACCGCCGAATGCCCTGCTCCATAGTGTATCTCCCCGAGAATTGGTCCTGATGAGATAGACGTCACGTCTTCCCGCACCGTATGAGGACGTATAGCCTGCGACGATGTAGCCGCCGTCAGATGTCTGTTGGACGGAGAAGCCCCTATCATTATCCTGCCCACCATAGGTTCTGATCCAGTTTGTCTGGGCAGAGGCGAATGAGACAAGACAGACGGCGGACAGCAGAAGGCAACCGATGACCGGAGGCAGCGTCCTCATCGCGGACATGCTAAGACCGGCGAGGCGCTCTGTCAACAGGAAATCGTGTCACGGCAGCGGAGAGGTTCAGAGGGACAGAGAAGACCACGATTTGTCGGCTCAATACGCTCCCTACTGCCGCGTCAGCACCAAGCGCTTGCGGATGCGGTCGGTCTTCCCCGAGTGCACATAGTCGAGCAGGTACTCATACGTGCCGGGGGCGATTGTGCGGCCGTGGTCGTTGACGCCACTCCAGTCCAAGAAGTGGACTCCGGCCGCGAGGTCGGCGTTCGCAAGGACGCGGCAGACCCTCTCTCCCGCCCGCGTGTAGACAGTCAGGCTTGCCCTGCCGTCCTCTGGCAGACCGATGACAAACGTGGTGTGGTTGCCGAATGGATTCGGGAAGTTGTGGACGGAGAATGCGGGCAAGAGAGTGAGACTCAGGACGGCCGTGTCGGCGA
>Ga0194113_10001155_pt1 | contig 36254 bp, 31 predicted proteins | sample TA2MahC200mmetaG_FD_146193 | JGI IMG/M metagenome (GOLD analysis project Ga0194113, IMG submission 146193) | Freshwater microbial communities from Lake Tanganyika, Tanzania - TA2015017 Mahale Deep Cast 200m | ecosystem: Environmental > Aquatic > Freshwater > Lake | place: Tanzania: Lake... | reverse complement strand
CTTTTCCCCCGACAGGCTCAATCTAGCGCGCATTATTCATGAACCTTCTGCTGCGAGGGCACATGATACGCCATCTCAGCGACTTACCTTGATGACCGACTTTGACGTGTGTCAACACGCCGCCATCCGGCCCTCTTCGGCAAGCCGTTGATCTGACGCACCCTGCGCCCTCTCGCGACGAAGAACATGAATAATGTGCGCTAGCGGCCGGGCATGCCCATTGCCGGCATCAGCACAGACAGCGCCCCTGACTCGAGTGCCGGGAAGAGGCGCACGGCGTAGTAGGCGGCGAGACTCCCCGCGTTGAACAGAGCGTGGGCCGTGACGGGTGCTGCGAGCGAGCCGCTGCACACGTAGGCCGTTCCGAGCGCCGATCCGATGATAAACAACGGCACGAGCGATGCCATGTGGAAGTGCAGCGCCGCGAAGACAACGGATGCCGCGGCGATCGCCAGCAGGGGGGTTGTCATGCGCGCGAGAAGCGGGAGGGCCACGCCGCGGAAGACGAGTTCTTCCGCGAAAGGCGCGGCGACAAGCGCGAGTGCGGCAATTAGGATGTACACGCCGGCTGAATGGCCGGTCTCGACGAAGACCTGAGCCACTTCCTGCCGGCCGGGTGAAACCCCGGCCCTGTCCAGCAGCATGTTCCACAAGACGGTTCCGGCCGCCACCGCCGGAACGGCCGCCAGGTAGGCGACGATTCCGTGCATGATTCCGGCGGCGGTCTGACGTCGGCCGATCCCGAAGGCCTTCTTCCACGACGTCGCTCGCAGGCGGAGCAGGACGACGGCGCCGCCAACAGCAGTGCCGTGGATGCCGAGCGTCTGCATGGCCAGCGTCCTGAAAAGCTGACCTTCATCAATCGCGATGTTCCTGGAGAGTACGGACAGCAGGAGAACATAGACGGCGGCGAGCATCGAGAGCAGCAGTGGACCGTCCTGTCCGAGCAGCGAGCCCCTGCGCCTGATAAGCCCGGCCCGTCGCAGCTTGCACCTGCCTCTTCCGGCGCGCACAAGGAGTATCGCATCAATGGCGACTCCCGTTGCGACAATGCAGAACACGGCCGTGTAGATGGCCGTCAGAGCAGGTTCCGGAACTGGCAGGGCTGCAGATTCCATTGATTCAGACGGCCGAAGGCGGTGATTCAGCGGTTTCCCGGACTACGTAGGTCGGCTTGTCCTGCGATTCGTGATACGTGCGGATCTGGATTTCCGCGAGCAGCCCCATGATGATGAACTGGATGCAGAAGAGTATCAGCATGAAAGGCGCGATGACCCAGATAGGGCGCTTCACCAGGTCGGCTCCGATGTGTGTTCCGAACATCCGGAACGAAAGATGGGCCGCGATGATCGCCAGCAGCATGGCGGCGCCGGGAAGTCCGAACGCCAGGCCGATTTTGCCGAACATCTGGATCGGGTGTGCGCTGTAGCGCAGCAGGAACTTCACGGTCATCAGGTCAAGAACCACGCGGAGCGTGCGTGAAATGCCGTATTTTGACGATCCGAACCGCCTTGGATTGTGGTGGACCGGCACCTCGGCGACGGTGCATCCAACCCAGCTTGCCAAGGCGGGGATGAATCGGTGCATTTCTCCGTAGAGGCGGAGGTTCGCGATAACTTCGCGCCTGTACGCCTTGAGTGTGCATCCGTAGTCGTGAAGGCGCACTCCCGTTATTTTGCTTATCAGCGCGTTGGCCAGCATTGAAGGCAGTCTGCGGTTGATGAACGGGTCGCGCCGCTTCTTGCGCCAGCCGCTTGCCACGTCCGCGCCGTTGCGGACAGCTTCCAGCAGGAGGGGAATATCAGCCGGGTCATTCTGGAGATCGGCGTCGAGCGTGACGACCACGTCTCCGCGAGCCATGTGGAATCCGGCGCTCATCGCCGCGGTCTGCCCGAAATTCCTGCGCAGCCTTGCCATGCGGAAGTGCGGGTAGGTCGAGGCCGCCTTGAGCATCTCTTCCCACGTGGAGTCGCTGCTGCCGTCGTCCACGAGTATTACCTCGTACGAATGCCCGAGCGCCGACGCGGCCCTGTGCAGGTTTTCCGCGAGGTGGGGAAGACTCTCCTGTTCGTTGAATACCGGGATGACTATCGAAACGCCGGGTTTGTCGCTCATCAGTCTGCCGTCCTCGCTGGTAGTCGGAACCCCGGAATGATCTGTATCGGCGGGGCTGGCGTACGGTATTCTATGGGGGCGGCGGCTACCAGCCGAAAAGAAGGACGGTGGGAAAGAGTATGGCGGCTATCAGTGATCCGGCGAAGATGGAGAGACTGCGCGAAATAGTGCGGTCAACCGGGGGAATGGTGGTTGCATTTTCCGGCGGAGTTGACAGCACGTTCCTCGCCGCGGTTGCGAGGGAGGAACTGGGCGACAATGCGCTTGCGGTGACGATCATCTCGCCGCTGCAGCCCAGGATAGAGCGCGAGGAAGCGCCGGTGATTGCCGCCGGGATAGGGATACGGCACAGGATTCTCGAATGCGACGACCTCGATCAGCCTTACTTCCGGCACAATCCGCCGGACCGCTGCTATCACTGCAAACACGGACTCTTCAGCCGCCTGAAGGCGCTGGCGAAGGATGAGGGGCTGGACATCGTTGCGGACGGAACACTCGTTGACGACCTGTCGGACTACCGCCCCGGCCGCCGCGCGCTGGGCGAACTTGGAGTTCTGTCGCCGCTGCTGGAGGCCGGTTTCACGAAAGACGATGTCCGGCGCGCCTCGCGTGCGATGGGACTGCCGACGGCGGATGCTCCCTCGATGGCCTGTCTTGCATCGCGTATTCCTCACGGCGAAGAGATAACGCCCGGGCGCCTCGCGGCCGTCGACGCCATGGAGGAGTTCCTGCGCGGGATGGGGTTCATTCGGGTCCGAGCGCGCCACCACGGCGAGATACTGCGCATAGAGGTGTCGGCCGACCAGTTCGGCCGCCTTGCGGATGACTCGATGCGTTCTGCCGTCTGCGCCGAGGCGAAGCGCCTCGGTTTCCGTCACATCGCGGCCGACCTGGAGGGATACAGGACCGGCAGCATGAACCCGCATGCCGTCTGAAGCTCGCTTTCTGGTTGATTGGTACAGGCACGGTTGTACCATACAAACGTATGAACAGACTCAGGGCGGGAAGGCGGACGGAGAAGGCTACGAGGGACCGGATTCTCAAGACCGCCGGTGAAATGTTCGCGAAACGAGGCTACGACGGGGTTTCGATACGCGACATAACCGGGGCGGCGAAGGCCAACCTGGGCGCGATCACGTACCATTTCGGCGGGAAGGAAGGCCTCTTCGCGGAGGTTCTTGGCCGCGAGATGGAAGTGTTCGAGAACGCGGTCTCCGGGATTGAGGTGTCGGGTCAATCGCCGGAGGAGAAGCTCAAGTTCATGCTCGGGTTCTACGCCGAGCGAGTTCTGCGGGAGCGCCCCCGTCTGCGGGTTCTTCTGGCGGAGTGCGTCTCCGGGTCAAGCCGCCTGCCGAAGCGCGCGCGTAATCTTCTGCGGCGCCGCAACGCCGCTTTTGCGGCGATCGTGCGGCAGGGGCAGAAGGAAGGCGTTTTCGGGGAATGCGACACGGAGGTGGCCGCGTGGAATTATTTCGGGATGCTGGCGGCCTATATCCTTCTGGAACCCCTGGTGACGGACGGACGAAGGAATGCGTACTCGGCTTCGTTTGTGCGACGGGTTGTAGACACCGCGACAGGCATTTTCCTGAACGGCCTGAAGACGAGGAAGCATGGAAGAGGGGGCGCTGCGTGAAGGGACTTGCGGCATTGGTTCTGCTGGCCGGCGTCGCTGTGTCGGCACAGTCTGAAACGAACAGGCCATCCCTGCCGGTCTACGGGGAAGCGGACTGTATACGCATAGCTCTCGAGCGGTCGTCCGAAGCGCGGCTGGCGCGGCTGGAAAAGGAAACGGCCGATGCCTATTCCGACCAGGCGTGGTCGGAGCTCTTTCCTCACTTCAGTGCGCGGGCGGGCTACACGCGCCTGGATTCTGTGGACAGCTTCTCTTTCGGCGGAACGGAGATGGATATCGGCACGCCGGACGCATGGGAAATCGGGGCGGGCGTCGACCAGCTTGTCTACTCGGGCGGGCGGGTGAAGGCGGGGCTGCGGGCTGCGGGCAAGTATGAGCAGTATTCCAGTCTGCTGGAGGCCGAACGCAGGAACCGCCTCGTGCGTGATGTCCGCAGCGCATTTTACGACTTGTTGCTGGCCCGCGAGTCGGTGGTTGTTCGTGATGCCGCCGTCAGGCAGTTGGAGGATGTGTTGGCGGATTCCGAACGGCGTCGCGAGCACGGCGCCGCGTCGGAATTCGACGTTCTTCAGGCCGGGGTCAAGCTCGGGAACGAGCGGCCGGAGGCGATAAGGGCGCGGAACGCACAGGAACTTGCGAAGCTGGAACTGGCCCGTCGGATGGGGCTGGACAGGTCCGATGGATTCGAGGTTTCGGGCGGGCTTTCGGAGCTGGGGGGCGGCCGTGACAGCGAGTCGCTGTTGAAAGACGCGCTTGAGAGAAGGCCCATGATACGTGCGCAGGATGTGCTGACGGCGCTCAGGGCCGAGGAGGTCCGGGTTGCGCGGTCCGGAGTCCTGCCGGAACTGCGCGGTTTCTTCGACTGGCGTCACTCCAACAGCTCCATGCCATCGTTCGGCGACAAGTGGGAGTCGCGCTGGACTGCGGGGCTGGCGCTTGACTGGAAGCTGTGGGACGGCGGGATGACGAGCGGGAAGATACGCGAGAAGAAGATCGCCCTGGAGCGGGCCGAGACCGAGCGCGAGGAGATGAGGCGGTCGGTGGTGATGGAACTGCGCGCGGCGGTCCTTGACTATGACCGGTCGCTGCTCGTGGTGAATGCCGCGCGCGGCAACGTGGAACTCGCCGCCAGGGCCGTGGATATCGCCAGAGAGAGATTTCGCAACGGAATGACGACATTCCTGAATTTCTCGGAGGCGAGCGTCGGATACAGGGTGGCCCGGCTTCAATACCTGTCCGCCGTATGCGACCTGGCAAAGGCCTCTGCAGCGATCGAATATGCGTGCGGGAGCGGGTCCGCGGATTACGCGGGGAAGGAGATTCAATGAAATCCGACGGATCAGCGACGGGACATGCCCGTCGAGTGCTTTGGGTGGTCTTCGGCTTGCTTGCGGCCAGTTTTGTCGCGTTGACAATCTTTGCGCTGACGAGGGAGCGCGAGAAGCTGGAACCGTCGGGCGAGAAGCCGTCGGTCGTTGTTGCCATGGAAGTGTCCGGCGAGCAGGTTCGTGAAATCGTGGTGCTTCCAGGCCGCATCGCCGCTGTTGCGGACGTTCGGGTTCCTGCGGTGATTGGCGGACGGGTGGTGGGTGCGCCGGCGGGGAAGGGGAAGGCGGTGAAGGAAGGCGATATCCTGATGCGCATGGATTCGCGGATGGCCGAGTTGACGAAAAAGCGGGCTGAACTTGAGTTGCGCGAGGCTGAAAAGGCCGTCTCGCGTTGGGAGGCGATGAAGGAGACGGGCGCGGTATCCGAAAGCGACTGGGACACCGTGAAGGAGAGAAGAGACGCGGCTGCCATAGCGCTTTCGCAGGCGGAGGTGTTTCTGTCCAACCACGAGATTGCCAGCCCGGTGGATGGAATCGTCGAGGACCGTTTTGTGGACGGAGGCGAGTACATTCACGAGGGGGCGCCGGCGTTCCGGGTTGTTGATTCCAGCCGCTTGAAGATTGAGATCGAGGTGCCGGAGCAGTTGAGGGCCTACTTTCCAGCGCCGGGCTCGAAGGTGCCCTTCAAGGTGTTGTCGCTTCAGGGCAGGTCGTTTTCGGCGACGGTAACCAGGGCGTCCGGCGCAGCCAGGGACGGGACGGGCGCGTTCCTGTGCGAGGCGGAGACCGGCAACGCGGATGGCAGCCTCCTTCCCGGGATGATCGTTTCGGCGGAGCTGGTTCGTCCATCCGTGGCAGGCGCGGTGGCTGTGCCGCTATCGGCCGTGATTCCTCAGAAGGACGGGCATGTTGTCTTCGTCGTCGAAGGTGATGCGGCTGTCAGGCGGGCGGTTGTCCTCAGGAGCATTACGGGCGGTACGGCGGTGATTTCGTCCGGGCTGGTTCCCGGCGACATGCTTGTTGTGGAGGGGCATCGCGGGCTTCGCGACGGCGCTCCGGTTGAGGTTGCCGGGAAGCTTCCGGGGAACGGGGAATGATCCTCACCAACTACGCCGTAAAGACCCGCACAGCGGTCGCTTTTCTTGCCGGTGTTCTGGCGATAGCCGGAGCCATCGCCTACGTGACTCTTCCGCGGGAAGGCATGCCGGACATAACGATCCCCTATATCTTCATCAGCGCTTTCTACGAAGGGACTTCTCCGGAGGAGATGGAGAAGCTGATCACCATCCCGATCGAGAAGCGCGTGAACGAGGCGGACGGCGTGAAGGAAATGAGGTCGGTCTCGCGCGAGGGCGTGTGCAGCATCTCGATCGAGTTCCGTGCCGGGCAGGATATCGAGCGCGCTAAGCAGAAGGTCAAAGACAAGCTCGACCTTGCGCGCGCGGAGCTTCCGAGCGACCTGGACGAGCCCTACGTTGACGCATTCAACACGAGTTCCGATTTCCCGGTCTTCAGGCTTGCGTTGTCCGGGCCGGACGTGGGGCGCCTGCGCGGACTGGCCGAGGAAATTGAAGAAAGGCTCGACGGACTTCCGGGAGTCAAGGACGCGGTGATATCCGGTCTTCGGGAGAGAGAGGTTCGCGTCGAACTTGATCCCACCCGCATGGCGGCGTTCGGCATTCCCGTCGAGCGCGTCATGCAGAGGATCATGGGCGAGAACCGGACAGTCTCCGCCGGCAACATCGAGGTCAGCGGCAACAAGTTCCAGGTTCGAGTGCCAGGCGAGTTCGGGATGGCAGCCCCGATAGGCGACATCCTGGTCGAGGACCGGGGCGGCCGGCCGGTGTTTCTGCGCGACCTGGGCACGGTCGTGGACGGGTTCAAGGACGTGGAAAGCATTACCCGGCTCAACGGCGCTCCCGGTGTTTCCATCGCGGTAAAGAAGCGTGTCGGCGAGAACTCGGTCGCGTTGATCCGGTCGGTGAAGAAAGCCGTGGCTGAAACGATCATGCCGCCGGGCCATGAGGTGACGGCGGTATACGACGAGTCCGAGCACATCGCGATGATGGTCAATGAGCTGGAAAACAACATCGCTACCGGCTTCATCCTGGTTGTTGCCGTGCTGCTGATTGTCATGGGGCTCAGGAACAGCCTGCTGGTCGGACTGGCTATACCGATGTCCATGCTCACAGGCTTCGTGTTCATGGCTATCACGGGTTTTTCGCTGAACATGATCGTGCTCTTCAGCCTGGTGCTGGCGGTGGGCATGCTGGTTGACAACGCGATTGTCGTCGTGGAGAACACGTTCAGGTTGAGAACGGAGGGTGTCTCACGCCTGGAAGCCGCCCGACGGGGAGCGGGAGAAGTCGCCTGGCCTGTCATAACGTCCACCCTGACGACCGTGGCGGCTTTCTGCCCGCTTCTCTTCTGGCCCGACATGATGGGGCAGTTCATGTCGTTCATGCCCAAGACGCTCATCGTGGTGCTGGTGTCTTCCCTGTTTGTCGGTGTTGTGATCAACCCGGCCATCTGTTCATGGATGGTCGAGAAGCCTAAACTGGGCAAGAGGGAGCGGATCAAGAGCGCCGGCGAAGGAATTCTGGAGTGGTATGAAGGGCTCTTGAGGGGCGCGCTGCGCAACAGGACGCAGGTTGTCCTGATAGCCTTCGCGGCTCTTGCGTCAACAGCGCTTGCTTACGGGTTGTTCGGTGCCGGGCTGGAACTCTTCCCGGAAACGGAGCCGAGAAACGCCACCGTGAGCGTGGCGTTTCCGCAGGGAACATCCATTGAGAAGACTGATGCCGCGCTGCTTCATGCCGAATCCGTGCTGGCCGGATACGAGGACATAGAGTTCTATCTCACGGTGGTGGGGCAGGGCGGCGACAACGGTTTGCTGGGTGGAGGTGTTGGCAGCCACCTGGGGTCGACCTTCATCGAGTTTCGCGACGCTGCTGACAGGAAGGGGAGTTCCTCCGAGCAGGTGGCCGCGATCCGAAAGGAGATAGGCGCAATCCCCGGCGCCGAGGTCACGGTGGAGAAACAGGAGGAAGGGCCGCCCACAGGCGCGCCCGTTTCGGTCGAGATTTCGGGGGCCGATTACTCGACGTTGTCCGGGCTGGCGGCCGAAGTGGTCCGCCGGCTGAGAACGATCCCGGGCCTTGTCGATGTCCGCGACGACATGGAGGACGCGCTGCCGGAAGTGCGCTTCGTCGTGGACCGGCAGCGTGCGGCGCTCCATGGGCTTGACACTTCGTACATTGGCGACTTCCTGCGGATGGCCATCTACGGCCGTGAAACGGGCAAGTTGCGGGTGGGTGAGGAAGAGTACGACATCAGGCTGCGGCTGCCGGAAAACAGGCGGAACGACATGAGCCTGCTCGACGGCATCTTCGTGCCCAGGCCAGGCGGTTCCAGCGTTCCACTGTCGGCGCTCGGGAAGGTGGAATACCGGGGCGGCCGCGGCGAGATCCTTCGCAAGGACCGGAGAAGAACCATAACCGTGATGGGCAACGATGACGGGAGGGGCGTTGACGAGATCATGGTTGATGTCCGTACGCGCCTGGCAGATCTGCGTGTTCCCACCGGCTACGCCGTCACCTATGCCGGCGACACCAAGGAGATGCAGGAATCGGGGGCGTTCCTGGCGAAGGCGTTTCTTGTGGCCATCGGTGGCATAGCGGTGATCCTCGTGCTCCAGTTCAATTCGGCGGTTCTTCCGTCGGTCATCATGACATCTGTAATCATGTCCATGGTTGGCGTCATGTGGGGGTTGCTGATCTGCAGGTTGAAGTTCGGCGTCATCATGACCGGCGTCGGTGTGATCAGCCTGGCCGGCGTCGTGGTGAACAATGCGATCGTGCTGGTTGACTGCATTCTCAAGCGCCAGCAGGACGGCATGGCAACGACGGAGGCCATTGTCGAGGCCGCGCGCACGCGGTTGAGACCGGTGCTGCTCACCGCGATAACGACGATACTCGGCCTCATCCCCATGGCCGTGGGCTACAGCCTGGAGATTCACAGGTGGCCGCCGGCAATCGTGGCCGGGCAGGAATCCAGCGCCTGGTGGGCGCCGATGGCAGTGGCCGTGATATTCGGGCTGTCCGTGGCCACGGTCCTGACGCTCGTGCTGGTGCCCGTGCTCGTAAGTGTTATCGAGAGCGCGGTGAAGGCCGTGTCCGGGAAGAACGGTCATGCGCGTCCCTCGGATGCAGCGGCCGGCGTTGCGCCGGCCGTTGGTCCACGGGAGTAGGGGCTCGGATCAGTCGCCGAAGGCTTCGTCGAACACGCGATCGGACGGCGGGAACTGGAGCGATTTCACGAAGGCGCAGGCTTCCGCCGCGCCGAATTCGCGGTCCATCATGGCGTCTTCCCATTCGACCGACAGCGGGCCGTCGTAATTGATTGCCGCCAGCGTGCGTACGATGTCCTCGAAATCCACGCCGCCGCGGCCAAGGCTGCGGAAATCCCACCCGCGTCCTGGCGTGCCGAAGTTCAGGTGCGACGAAAGGATGCCGCTCTCGCCGTCCAGCGTTACGGCCGCGTCCTTCATATGCACGTGGTATATGCGGTCCGGGAAGGCTTTCAGGAAGCGGACAGGGTCAACCATCTGCCAGTGCAGGTGGCTGGGGTCGAAGTTGAATCCGAACGTTTCCCGGTTCCCGATCGCCGAGAGCGCGCGGCGGGCGGTGATGATGTCGAAAGCGATTTCAGTTGGATGTACCTCGAGCGCGAAGCGTACCTTGCTCTTGTCGAAGACGTCGAGGATAGGGTTCCATCTCCTTGCGAAGTCTTTGAACCCGGCCTCGATCATTTCTTCCGAAACCGGCGGGAAGCTGTATAACAGGTGCCAGATGGACGAACCTGTGAAGCCGTTTACGACCTCGACTCCGAGGTTACGGGCGGCGCGCGCGGTATCCTTCATCGCCTGGATTGCCCACTTCCGCTTGGCCTCTGCCTTGCCCTTGCACGACTTTGGCGCGAAGACGTCGGAGCGTGAGTCGTTGTTGGAGTCGCAGACAAGCTGGCCGGCGAGATGGTTGCTTATCGCGTGCACTTCGAGTCCGTGGCGCGCCAGGATTTCGCGGCGGCTTTTAGCGTAGGTCTTGTCGCGCGCGGCGCGCGCCACGTCCATATGGTCGCCCCAGCAGGCGAGTTCCAACCCGTCATATCCCCACTCGGCGGCCTTTGCGGCGAGTTTCTCGAACGGAATATCGGCGAACTGGCCCGTGAACAGTGTTACCGGTCTTGACATGGCCTGCTCCTTTTTATCTCCATCGCCGCCGTGCAGGCGGCCACCCCGACTTCGAATCGCTCGTGTTTCGGCGTACCTTCACCGGTTTGCGGCTCGAGGCCGACCTGAATCCGTTCACGTGGTATCGCGCCATTCCGCCAGCGCCGATTATTCCTATCCTGATTTTCCGAATGCTGCGTCTTCTCACGCACAACCTGACGCGCGGGAATTTACGACTTCATCCGGGTCCACTTGGAGCGCGACCTGCCGCTTGCCAGAACCGTTTCGATGAAGGCGAGTCCGACCACGCCGTCCAGCGAAGTGGGGTGATCGCACACCGGCATGCGTTTGCCTGCAATCTCCGCGCGGATGCCGCGGTAGGCTTCGCGGTAGATATTGGCGAACGCCTCTATGAAGCCGTCCGGATGACCCCAGATCAGCCTGGCCGCCCCTTTTGCCTCGGGGCAGAGGTAATCGTTGCCCTTGGAGTAGCGCGTGCGGTAGCCGGCCGGGTCTTTGACGTGCAGATAGTTCGGGTCTTCTTGTCGCCATTCCAGTCCGAGTTTGGTGCCGTACACGCGTATGGAGAGAGGGTTTTCCTCTCCGGCCGATATCTGCGAGGCGTAGAGGATTCCACGCGCACCGCCCTTGTAGTGGATGAGGATATTGCCGTCGTCCTCAAGTTTGTTGATCTTCACGAACGTGCTCAAGTCGGCGCAGAGCTCCTCCACTTCCAGGCCGGTTATGTACCGGACGAGGTTCTCGGCGTGGATGCCGATGTCGCCGATGCAGCAGGAGCCGCCGGCTATTTTCGGGTCCATGCGCCACATTCCGATCGCGTTGCCGGGATTGGTGATGAACCCGGCCATCCAGCCCTGCGGATACTCGACGACGACCTTGTTGATCTTGCCGAGCATGCCCTTGCCGCACATGTGGCGCGCCTGCTTGACCATCGGGTAGCCGGTGTAATTGTGCGTCAGTGCGAAGACCTTGCCGGTTTTCCGCACAAGACGGTGCAGGTCCTTCGCCTGTTTCAGGGATGTGGTCATCGGCTTGTCGCACACGACGTTGAACCCGGCCTTCAGGAAGGCGGACGCGATGTCGAAATGGGACGCGTTGGGTGTGACGATCGAAACGAAATCCACCCGCTCGCCAGGTGGCAGTTTCGATTCCTTCGCGATCATTTCGCGGTAGCTGTCGTAGGTGCGACGTGGATCCAGCATCAATTCACCGCCGGTTTTCCTCGACTTGGCGGGATTGGAGGAAAATGCGCCTGCAACAAGTTCGGCCTCGCCGTCCAACGTGGCGGCCATTCTGTGAACAGGACCGATGAACGCGCCGACGGCGCCCCCGACCATCCCCATGCGAAGCCTGCGGTTCTTCATGCTCGGTTCCTCCCTTGATGCCGGCCGACTACGGGCACGCTTCGCCGACCGTGGGAGCGAAGATAGTGGCGCGGCGGCCGGATTTGCAAACAGAAACAGGTCGGATTGTCAGCGCACTTCGGGTGCCGGCGCCGACTGAGCCGGGTCGGTATAGGTCGGTGTCGGGTAAGCCCGTTCAAACCGCCATGTCATCGCCACCCGCTTGAAACAGATGCTGTGGCGGATGACGCCGGACGATTCGCCCGAAGGCATGTAGGCGAGGTCAACGCGCGCCGCGTTCTTGCCGATGCTGAAGATGGACTCCTCCACGGGCAGGATCGTTGCGTCGGACGGGAGAAGTCCTTCCTCGCCTGCCGACGCGACGGCCAGTTTGAAGATGGTGGAGCGGGAAGGGAGTTTTGACCCGTCGCACGCGACTGTTCCCGCCGCAACGATGAAGATCGCGAAGAGCGCAAAGATCGGACGCAGTTGTGATGCTGAAATCATCAGCGGAGATAGTATGCAAACTGTGGATGCCTTCCCAAGAAGAAAAACCCATCAATACCGCGAATGGCAGTTACTGGGCGGCCGGCTGCATGGATCCATCGGTATGCGGCCGGGGAGACCGTGCTCCTGAACACTCAACAGCGAACAACTGACTATTCTTCGCCGCTCCAGCAGTAGGTGCAAAGCTTCTCGCGTGGCAGGCCGATTGCCGCGACGAGGTCGTCGAGGCGCTGGTATGCCAGCGAGGTAAGCCCAAGCCGCTTCCTGATCTCCTCCACCATGGCCGCGTGCCTGTCCGAGGAAGGGTCGGCATATTCCTTCAGGTGATCCACGTCGCGTCCGCCTTCGAGTTTCTGGATGGCGGTCCTTGCAGCCAGGTCGAGTTCCGACCTGCTTCGTGAGAAGTTAAGAAACTTGCAGCCGTAGATGAGCGGTGGACAGGCGGGTCGCATGTGGACCTCCCTTGCGCCGCTGCGGAAAAGGCGGCAGACGGTATCCTTCAACTGTGTTCCACGCACGATGGAGTCTTCGCAGAACAGCAGTCTTTTTTTTCGGATGATCTCGGCCACGGGGATCAACTTCATCCTTGCCACGAGGTCACGCTGTTCCTGGTCCTGCGGCATGAAACTCCTGGGCCAAGTCGGCGTGTACTTGACGAACGGCCGGCCGTGCGGGATTCCGGCGGCGTTGGAATACCCGATCGCGTGGCCGGTGCCTGAGTCCGGGATGCCGGCCACCATGTCAACCTTCGCCGGGCATCGGCCGGCAAGCATCTCGCCGCATCTGCAACGCGCCTCCTCGACGTTCACGCCTTCGTAGGACGAGGCCGGATAGCCGTAGTAGACCCATAGGAATGCGCATATCTGCGTGCGCTTTCCGGCCGGCTTAACCGTTCTGGCGCCCTTCGCGGTGACGAGAACGACCTCGCCCGGGCCGAGATCGCGCACGGTCGTGTAGCCAAGGTTCGGGAAGGAACAGGTCTCCATGGTGACGGCGGTCGAACCGGCCTTGCGTCCGACTATGACCGGGGTGCGGCCGAGACGGTCACGGGCCGCGTATATGCCTTCGCGTGTGAGGAGAAGCATGGAGCACGATCCCTCTATCGCGGATTGAGCACGGGCGATTCCGTCAACAAAGGTCTTCCCCTGGTTGATCAGCGATGACACGAGTTCGGTCGGATTGATTTCGTTGTCGCTCATCTCGGCGAAGTGCGTATGCCGGCTGGCGAAGGCCTTATCCGCCAGTTCCTGGGCGTTGTTGATGCGTCCGACGGTTACTATCGCGTAGTCGCCCAGGTGGGACCTGACCAACACAGGCTGGTCTTCGGTGTCGCTGATCACGCCTATGCCTGTCGGTCCCCTCAAGTGCTGGATATCGTGCTCGAACTTGCTTCTGAACTGGGCGTTGGTGATGTCGTGAATGCATCGCGCAAAGCGTTTCCTGCCCAGGACGGCCATGCCGCCGCGGCGTGTTCCGAGGTGCGAGTGGTAGTCAGTGCCGTAGAAGAGGTCGGTTATGCAATCATCCCGCGAAGAAACGCCGAAAAACCCGCCCATGATGCACCCCGCTTGCTTGAGTCGGATGCCTTCTCCTCGCCGCAGCACCGGGAAGGCGTTACGAGACACCGCCGCATGTTAGCGACAGGGACCCGCCGGTCAAACGATTTGTCGTTTTCGTCTGCGGGAACACGATTCCGCCCGCGGGCGCATCACCGGCGCCGACACGGGAGAGGCCGCGCCGCGGGATGCGGTTCAGCTCTGGATCGCGTCGGTTTGCGGAGCCGTTTGCGCTGTTTGCCTTGAGCAAGGTACGCGCGCAGGGCTCGCGATGGACACCGGGTTGCGCGGTTTGGATGGACCGGAAAGGGGGGGCGCTGGTATATTCCCGCGCACAGAACCAAAGGAGGTACTCACATGAAACGCTTCTATCCGATCACGCTCATCGCAGCCTGTGCGGCAGGTCTCGTCTTCCCGGGAACTTCCGTTTCCGCCTCCTCCGGCGGCGGGTACAGCGTGGAGGCGTCGGTGTGGATGAGTTCGGGGCAATGCGGTTTCCAGGTTGGCAGTCCGATCTGGGTGATCTCAGAGCTGGAGTATCCGATGGACGGCATTCTTGCCGAGATCAGGGCGTCTGCGCCTCTGTTCACAAGCCGGAGTTTTGATGTTCGCGCGAGGGGGCGTTATTCGACGCAGCTTGCCTACGAAGGAACCAGCAAGGACTCGGACTATCTTGATTTTCCGGGACTGCGTTCCCACTACAGCGAGTGCGACAGCGATGCTGACGTCTCCATCTGGGATCTGGACGCGGTGGCGGCGTTCAGGCCGCTGGCGGATGTCGAAAGCGATCTGCTGGCGTCGCTGGAGATAGGTGTGTTCGCCGGGTACGGAATGCAGAGCTTCGACTACGATGACAGGAACCTTGACGCTTCATACGAATACGGCACTGACCGGTTCTTCATTCCCGGGCCGATTTCGACCTACAAGGTGGAATTCTCCGGGTTCAGGGTCGGCGCGCTTGCGTCGTTGCAGGTTGTTGAAGGCGTAACCGTGAAGCTCGATGCCGTGTTCATGCCGGACATGCATGCCGAGGGCGACGGCGACTGGATGCTGCGCAATTACCGCTTCTCCCATGAGGCATCGGGACTTGGCGTGCTCATCAACGCGTCCGTGAACTGGCAGATCAACGAAACAGTCGGGATTTTCGGGGCGATACGTTCCGCAAGCCTGATAGCGGACAGCGGCGGGGTGGAAAGTGCCAACCAGGACGGCGACGTCTACACCGACTGGCCGATCATTCCTCAGATCACGGGCGAATACGCCGGTATCGAGGGCGGTGTTGTGCTGAATTTCTGAAGGCCTCCGGCGCTACGTCGGTCCAGGGTTGCGTTGCCGTCCTCCCGCCTGAAGGGCGGCGGCAACGGCCCCAAGCAGGGCGAGGCATGCGACATCGGTTCTCTGCGGGTGGTGGCCGAGGCAGCACGGCGCGAAGCCGCTTCCGATCATGATTTCGCGTTCCCCTCCTGCCCATCCGGTCTCGGGCCCCACCGCGAGGACGACGTTGGAGGCGCGAGGGCTGACGGCGTCCAGCAGAGGAATTTCCGCCGAAGGGTCCGCCATGAGCCTGGCGGCGCAGGCGGCGGGTGGGCCAAGCTCGTCAATTGCCGCCTGGAACCGTGAGTGAAACGATACGATGGGAGGGACGGTGCGGCAGGACTGTTCCAGCCCTTCGAACAGAAGCGGCTCGAAGTGCTCGCGCAAGAGCCAGTGGGTGGCAGTGTATTCGGGACGCACGCCTCGCGCCATCGTCAGGACGATGCGTTCCACGCCGAGCGCCGAAAGAGGGGCCCAGAGTCTCTTCATGACTTTTGGCCGCGGAGGAGCGAGGAGAAGGGTGATTCCCGAGGCGCCAGGTGTGGGTGTGCCGTCAAATCCGCAGGCCAGTTCGACGTGCCCTGGACCCGTGGCCAGGACTTCGGCGGAGCCGGCATGGCCGTTGACTATGCCGACGCTTATCTTCATGCCGGACACCACGCCCACATCGCGAAGCAGTTTCTCCGCGCGCGGGCCGGATAGAGACACGCGGCCGTCCGCCGACACTTCATCTTCCTTCAGGAGCAGCATGTTCATGTTGTTCTTTGCTGGAGAATGTTGAACAGTGCGGATCGTTTGTGCGAGCCTGGAATGCTAACGGAGGCTGTTGCATGGATGACGCGGTTGATGAGGGACAGGGCGACCTGTACGTGGTCGAGATTTCGGGGAGGGCCGGCGAGGACCTTTCCGAATTCGTTCTGGCGATTGACCCCGCGTACGTCGGATGGGAGGACGAAGACACTGGCGCTGCCAGGTTTGAACTGTATCTCCAGAGCCGCGCTGAGGCGGATCGGGCGGCTGAAGAGGCCGGGACAGCCGTGGCGGCCTCGGGACTGAAGGGGGTCACCGTCGGCACGAGAACGCTTGCGGGCAGGGACTGGAAAGAGTCGTGGAAGGAGTTCTTCCATGCCAGACGGGTATCGGACCGGATTGTTGTGAGGCCCCCGTGGGAAGAGTTCCCTGCGCGGCGGGATGACCGTGTAGTCACCATAGACCCTGGAATGAGTTTCGGGACCGGGCTTCACGCTACCACAAGGGCATGTCTTGTCTTCCTGGACGAAATGCATGCCCGGGGACGTGTGCGGTCGTTCCTGGATATCGGGTGCGGGTCCGGCATACTGGCCATTGCCGCCGCGAAGCTGGAGATTTCCGACGTCCTGGCAGTTGACATTGATCCGGATGCGGTGAACTGTGCGCTGGTCAACGCAGCCGCAAACGGCGTTGACTCCCGGTTCGTGTGCCGGGCGGCGGATCTTGCGTTCTTGAGTACGGGTCGGCGCTACGACCTGGTGGCGGCCAACATCCTCGCCCCGGTTCTTGTCGAGCAGGCGGCGAAGGTCTCCGGGCTGTCCAGGGGCCTGCTTGCGCTGGCCGGCGTGTTGAGCTCGCAGTATCAGGATGTTCTTGCAGCTTACGCCGCGCATGGCTTTCATGAAGTACGCAGGATTGATGAGGCGGAGTGGTCGAGCGGACTGCTTGCGGTCGGGGATGGCCTGCCGTAACGGAAAAGGAGACGGTGACATGCGGAAAGCGTCTGTTTGCGCGCTGGTTGCATTGGGGGCGGTTCTGCTTATCCATGGCGGATCGCGGGCTGGAGAGCCGGTTGGGCGTGTGGCGGTGATGTGCGGAAGAGGCGTGCAGGCGGAGCTTGGCGAGAGACTGGCATCTGCCGTACGCGAGTCGTTCACATGTGCGACTTCCGTTTCTCTGCTGGATGCGGGCGTTCCGGGAACCGATGCGGGAATGACGCCGCTGATCAGGGCGACAAGGAAAGCGGGAGACGTGCTGGTTCTGGTGGTTCTTGACGAGCCGTCCGCCGTGTGCAGCAACGCGCTGGATGTTTCATCGGAGGGATACGCTGTTGTCAACCTGGCCGGGTACAGGCCGCGCGGCCCGAGAAGTCCCGGGACCGACGAGGTCACGGTCCAGAGAAGCGAACGTGAAGCACTGAGGATGGTCGGGGCTCTTGTCGGCATGAAGACGTGCCCGTTGCCGCTCTGCGCTCTTTCGGAATCGGCCACGCTGGAGGAACTCGACGCCAAGGGCATGAATCTCTGCCCTCACTGCCGTTATGTATCAGAGCCGCTTATCCGGAAAGCCGGAATCGCGGTGGAGCCGCGCAGGCTCAAGGTGAAGGAGCAGCCCGCCCCTGCCGAGGGGGACTGAGTACGGGCGGAGCGGCGGCACGCGCACCTGGCGAAGGAGCGTTGTGTCGAGTTCCGCCGAGGGCCGCGAGTTCCCTGCTCGTAAGGTCGCGCCATCTGCCCGGCTTCAGGTCAAGACAGGCGAGGCCGTCAAAGCTGGTTCTGACAAGCCTCCTCACCTTCAGCCCGGCCTCCTCGCACAGCTTCCGTATCTGGCGGTTCCTGCCCTCCGACAGAGTGAACTCCAGAATGACCGGCCCATCGGCGTTTGCCTGATCCACCACGCGGACGCGGGCAGGGGCGGCTGTCCTGCCGTCGATCAGGATGGGTGCGCGAAGCGCCCGGAGCGCTTCCCGTGAGACGGGCCCGTCAACCGCCACCTCGTAAACCTTCGTCTTCCCGTATCGCGGGTGGGTGAGGAGGTTCACGAGATCGCCGTCGTTGGACAGAAGCAGCACGCCTTCGCTCTGCACATCGAGCCTCCCGACGGGGACGACGCGCTCTCTCACGCCGCGGACGAGTTCCATGACGCTGCGGCCCTCGTTGGATGACACGCTGCAGACATAGCCCCTGGGCTTGTTAAGGAGGATCGTGCGCAGCCGTTCGCGTTCCTGGGGAATACGTTTTCCGTCAACGATTACGGCATCCCGCCGCGGGTCAACTCTGGCGCCGGGCTGAAGAACAACGGCGCCGTTCACCGAAACGCGGCCGGCATTTATTATTCCGGCGGCGGCACGGCGAGAGGCGATGCCGCGGTCGGCCAGCACGTTCTGGAGCCTGACGGAATGGCTGTGCATTGCGGCTGAGAGAGTAACACCGCTTGTCTCGCCTCCGCAACGCCAGCGGAGAGACCATCTGCCTGCGTCGCACGGGCCGTCAACGGGGGTAGAATGGCGTTGATGAACGGGGGTGTGTCCGATATACGCTTCTGTGCAAATGAAGACTGTCAAATGGCTGCAGATGCTCTCTCGGTATACGGGTCCGCTACTCGGATTGCTTGCATTCCTCGTCTACTTTGCCGGCGTGGCCGACGGCACCGCGCCCGGCCGTGCCGCTGCGCTGGTGGTGCAGTACACAGGGCTATTCCCCAGGCTCAGCGCCGCGCACCCGGTCTGGAGCGCGATCGTTTCGGCGGTGAACTCGCTGCCGGTCGGGATGCTCGCGTGGAAGATGAACCTGCTCTCGGCGGTTTTTGGCGGGTTGTGTGTGTGGGTTCTCAATGATCTTGTCAGGGAAGCGCTGCGCTCCGTCTGGCGCGTTACGCCGTCGGTCGAGCGGCGGGCCTTCGCGGTAACATGGCTGGCCGGCGCGGTTTCGGCGCTGGCGCTCGCGTTTTCATCGCCTTTCTGGGTGGCGTCTACCAATGCCGACACGACCACTTTCGACGCTCTTCTGCTGCTGGTTGTGCTGAGGCTGCTTGTCTCGTGCGTTGCCCGGCCGTACGGATGGAGGCCGATGCTTCTGGCGTTCGTGTGCGGGGCGAGCATTGTCGAGTTTCCGACTGTTGCCCTGTTTGCTCCGCTGGTTCTGGTTCTGCTTCTTGCGGCTATGGTGTCCGCGGAAATCCTGAGCGCCAGGTACCTGGGCATCCTGTTGGCGTTGTTTGTTGCCGGGACGGCATTCTACTTCATTGCGGCAGGCTTGTTCATCGGGACGGAGGGATATCAGCTCAGGGGGTACAGGGGCTACTGGCACCTGCTGTACGTGATCCTCAGGGATCAGTACGTGTTGTTGTCGAGAGGACTGCCGCGGGTCGGATGGCTGCTTGTTCTTCTCACGTCGGTTGTGCCGTGGGCGATGGGGTTGATGGCGGCCCGGCGCGGCCTGAACGAGAAGGAGGATTGGTCATTCTTCTCGGTTCACGCGGTCATGACAGCCGTGACGCTGGTGGTGATCCTGAATGCCCCCATCGCGCCATGGCCGCTCCTGGGCGGCCGGCAGATGCTGATCACGCCGTATGTTCTGGCGACCATGCTGACAGGCTATCTCGTTGCGTTCTGGATACAGTGGCCGTTCAACCTGTGGTGTGACGCCGAGGAACCGTGGAAGATACGGTTGCGCCCGTGGGTCGGGTGCGTGCTGGCGCTGCCGATAGTGGTTGCTGTTGCAGCCGCGCCGTTCCGGAACGCCAAGGACGCGGACAGCTCCCAGGCGGAGGAAGCTGGCGCCTTCGCCCGGCGTGTGGTGTCCATGCTCGACGATGGCGCGGTTTTAGTGACACGCGGCAACATGGATGGGCAGTTCCAGATAGCCGCAGCCGAACAAGACAAGATTGTTCGCGTTCTGAACACCGGAAGCGACGACAACGATCTGTACCGGCGATACGTGGCGGCCGGCTTCACGGATCCGGCAATCAGGTCTTTTGCCGACATCGGGGTCGGCGCATTGGTCAATAAGTGGCTGTCTTCGGATACCGGAGCCGTGCGCCGGGCCTCTGTCTTTCTTGACGGCACGACATGGCGGAAAGCCGGGCTTCTGCCCGTGCCCGACAGGCTGGTTTACCGCGGCGCGAGAAAGACGGACATCCTGGACACGGCGGCGTTGATGGAGAGGCACAGGACGTTCTGGGACGAGTTCGGGCGCGAAATGAGGATCGCCGACCGCGCCAGGAAGATTTCCGGCATGCACGTTCGCATACTTCACCACACGGGCAAGATCGCCAACGACCTCGGTGTCTTCATGGAGGAACGCGGCGAACTCGAGAACGCTTTTGAATGCTATTTGCGCGCCAGGGAGTTCGATCCGCTGAACGTGAGCGCGCTCTACAACATGCTCGCGATGGTGGAGCGCGGATACAAGACGCCTGAAAAAGACAGGATCATCCGGGACATACAGGCGATCAATGCCGATCCCAACATTGCCGGCAGGATGATGGCGCTCGTGGAGGGCGGAGGAACAACCCGTTCGGCAAGGCTTCTTGCGCAGGGCGGCTGGAACGAGGTAGGTCGGGGCGCGATCGAGGAAGGCATCCGCAGCCTCGAAGAAGCGCTGAAGCTGTCTCCGGAGAACCTGAAGGGAATTGTGTTCTCCCGGCTGGCGGACGCGTGCATGGCCGCCGGCGATTTGAGAAGGGCGGGTGAGTGCTTCGCCGAACTGCGACGCCTGGAGCCTGCGAGCCCTGCGCCGTACCTGGGGCTTGCCAGGATAGCCGTTCAGGAAGGCGACACGGCCAAGGCCAGGCTCTTCCTTGCGAGCGCGCGGGCGGCCGGCGCTGCGGCGGTTGATTCCGACCGGGTTGAAGCTGAAGCGCTCCTGGCCGAAGGGAAGCAGGAGCAGGCGGAGGGCGTTCTCGAGAGGATACTTGCTTCGGATCCGCGTGACTGGCCGACGTGGGCGATGCTGCTGGATGTCGCTGTCGCCAGACAGAACCCGGCGCTGCTCCGTTCCTGTGTTGACCGTCTGTCCAAGCTCGATGGGGCGGATCCGTACCTGTTCCACGTTGCGAAGGGCTACCTTGCGATTGCGGACGGCGACCCGAGGTCCGCGCGCAACCAGTTCTCGATGGCGTCGGATTCGCGGCCGGCGCAGGTTACCGTCCTGGAGACGCTGCTGCGGCTTGAGCTTGCGGAGGGGCTTCCTGCCCGCGCTCATGCAAACGTCAGGGCGCTTCTGAATGCGGACCCGGGCAATGCCTTCGGACACTACGTCGTCGGCACTATCCAGATCGGCGACAAGCGGTACGACGAGGCCGAGGTTTCTCTGCGCCGCAGCCTGGCGAAGGCAAGGACGCCGGAAGCGCTGAATAACCTGGCCTGGGTGCTGCAGATAGGGGGAAGGTACGCAGAGGCCGAAGGTCTTGCACGGGAAGGGCTGAAGCTTGCACCTTCATCGCCGAACCTGCTGGATACCCTCGGCGTAGTGATGCTCGGGACCGGCCGTGAGGAAGAAGCCTATGCGTTTTTCACTCAGGCCGTTGCTCTTGAACCTTCCGACGTGGAGCCGTACGTCAACCTGGCGGAGATGGAGTTGAAGAATGGCAGACCCGATCGGGCGGTTGAACTTTGCGATCAGGCCGTAAGGCGCCTGCGGCCGCGCGCGCGCAGCATGGAGCGCACGGTTAGAAATCTGAAGAAGAAAGCTGAGCGTGCCGCCGGGAAGTGATGCTTCGCCGGCCTTTCGAGGAGACAAGCGGATGACTGTTGATGAAGCGAGGGAGAAGCTCGCGCTGTGCGGGCAAACGCACGTCCTTGAATGGTGGGATTCCATTGGCGAGGAAAGCCGGCAGTCGCTTCTTTCGCAAGTGAAGGCGCTTGATGCCGCGGCTCTGGGCCGGATGGCGGCAATGCTGCGCGGGGAAGGTCCCGCTGCCGCGCCCGCCGGCATTGCGCCGGCGGATGTGGTTGAACTTGGGGGTCAGGACCGGGCCGTCGCAATTGCACGCGGCGAGGAACTCATTCGGGCCGGTGAAGTCGGCGTGCTCCTTGTGGCGGGTGGACAGGGGTCTAGGCTGGGTTTTGACGGCCCGAAGGGGATCTACGAAGTAGGGCCGGTCTCTGATGCAAGCCTTTTCGAGATCCATGCGCGAAAGGTGCTCTCGCTTGAGCGCGCGTTCGGATGCCATGTTCCGCTGTACATAATGACAAGCGACATCAATGACGCCGCAACGAGGGAGTTCTTCTCGAAGAAGGCGTTTTTCGGGCTGAGTCCGGACCGGGTGAGATTCTTCGTGCAAGGGATGTGGCCGGCGCTGGACGGTGACGGGCGTGTCATACTGGATGAGCCGGGTCACATCTTCATGAGCCCGGACGGTCATGGCGGCATTCTCAGGGCGCTTGCCGAGAACGGGATGTTCCGCGACATGGAAAGACGGGGCATCACGACACTGTTCTATTTCCAGGTGGACAACCCCATGGTGGAGGTCGCTGACCCGGCGTTCATCGGCCTGCATGCCATTCGCGGTGCCGACGTGTCGGTGAAGGTGTGCGCCAAGCGGGATCCGAGCGAGGGTCTTGGCGTGGTCGTGAAGAAGGACGGCCGGAATGCGATCGTGGAGTACACGGAGCTGTCCTCAGCCCAGAAGGAGGCGAGGGGGGCTGACGGCAGGCTCCGCTTTCTCTACGGCAGCGTGGCGATACATGTCTTCTCCCTGGACTTCCTCGTCGGCGAGTCGAAGCGGGATCTGCCGCTTCATGTGGCGCACAAGAAAGTGCCGTTCGTCGGGGCGGACGGCAAGGCAGTCAAGCCCGACGCGCCCAACGGGTTCAAGTTCGAGAAGTTCATATTCGACGTTCTTCCAGATGCAGGAACGGTGGTGAACCTTGCATTCGAGCGCGGGGATGAGTTTTCTCCCGTCAAGAACGCCAACGGGGCCGACTCGCCAGCGACAACGCGCCGGGACATGGCGCTCAAGTTTGCGCGCTGGCTGGAGTGGTGCGGGGTGAAAGTTCCGCGCGACGGCGACGGATTGCCGGCAATGAAGATCGAGATTGACCCGTGTTTCGCCTCGAACCGGGAACAGTTGAGAAAACGCCTGCCGCCTGGTTTCAGCATCAGCGGGGACGTTCTCCTGCGGAACTGAGTGCGCGGACAGGGCGGCGAGGGCGCGCTTCAGCGCGGGGGCTTCTTTGCGATCACGACCCTGAAGCCGATGGTGTCGTAGCGGGCATCGGGTCTGTCGTATCCGCGCGCGTCGATTTTCAGGTTGGGGCGGGTATCGAAGTCCCAGCTCCCCCCCCGCCGGACCTTCGTTGAGCGGGTATTGTCGTACCAGTCAGCGCACCATTCCCAGACATTGCCGCCCATGCCGTAGACGCCCCACTCGTTTACACCGCTTTTCGAAACGGGGCAGGTGACGACGAAGCCGTCGTCGTAGCCGCTGATCCCGTGCCAGTCGGTAAGATAGCGGCGCGAAGTAAGGTCGGAGTAATTGCCGTACTTCGGCGGCCACTCGTTGCCCCACGGATATGCCCGGTTGTCGCCGCAACGCGCGATCTGCGCCCATTCTCCCTCGGTCGGGAGGCGGGCCTGGTAGAGCAGCGGTATGCGGTCGGAGTGAAGACGGTTCAACCATGTGCAGAAGTTGTCGGCGTCTTCCCACGAGACGAAGACGGCGGGCTGGTCGGGGCCGTCGAGCGAAAACTCTTCGTAGAACATGCTCTTGTGCGAAGGACGGAACCTGCGGAACTGGCCGTTTGTCACCTCGTACTGGCCAACCCACATGCCGAGAGACTGGACCCAGACGAAGGACATGAATTCGCCGAAGTCCAGCGATACCATGAGGATTGTGCCATACGCCGTGCTGGGCAGAACAAGAGGGGACGCCGCGGCCCGGTTCTCAACGAGCGCTTCTTCCCGGTTTGTCTGCGGCTCCGGGTCCAGATCCTGTGCCGGCGGCGGGGAAGACGCCATCTCGTCCGACACCGCCTTGAAGGCGATCAGGGTTGCCGTGTCGTTGGCGTCCTTCATCACCGCCCAATGGAGAGGCGTGTAGCCGTTGGCGGTCCGTATTCCGATCCTGGCGCCGGCCGCGAGCAGGGCTGTTACGGTTTTCCTGGCGTTGCGCTGAGCGGCCCAGTGGAGCGGGGTGATGCCGGCGGGGGTGGCCGCGTTTATGTCGGCGCCGGACCTGATGAGAAGGTCCGCCACGTCCGCGGCATCACGGCTCGCGGCCCAGTGCAGCGGTGTGAAGCCGGAGTCAGTGCGGGAGTTGACATCGGCCCCGCGCGCGATCAGCAGCTCCGCTGCGTCCCTGCGGTTCATCGATGCCGCCACGTGCAGGGGCGTGACTCCTCCCCGGACAGGCGCGTTTATCATGGCCGGATCGGAGTCGAGTGCGGAGCTCAGTCCGGCCAGATCGCCCGTCTTTACAGCCACATGCACCTCGGTGGGAAGCGCCGAGCCGGAGATGATCGACAGGGCGAGGATCAAGCCGCAGAGACGTGGTTTTCTGGAAGGAGTCATGCCGACATACCAGCACGTAGAGCTTTCAGATTCAAGTCAACGAGTGAGTTCCCCTTCTTCGACAGTGCGGCGCGGAGAACTTCCTCGACCGCGCGTGCGGGCACGAACGGGCGGTGTTTCAGGTAGGCGCCGAGCATCACGAAGTTGGCGGACCTGACGTCCCCGAGGCCATCCGCTGTTTCCGTGGCCGGCACGAGAATGAAGGGGCCGGGGAGATCGGCGGGCGGCGTGCAGAGTGACGAGTTGAGGAACGTTACGCCTTTCGCGGGCATCGCATCCGTGAAGGAATCCATGCTTGCGGAGTTCATGATCAACATGGTTTCGAAAGCGTCGGATACGGGTGAGGCGATCTCGTGCGACGAAAGGGTTACCTGGCATTTTGACGTCCCGCCCCTCACTTCGGCGCCGTAGTCAGGGAAGAATGTCACGTGCGGGATGTCGCGCGCGGCGGCTGAGGCGAGCAACTTCCCTGCGAGCACAACGCCCTGTCCGCCCGACCCGGCTATGAGGATGCGCTCAAGCATCTATGCGTTCTCCGCCGCGGCGGAACAGACCCAGGGGGAACGTCGCCGCCATGTCATTTCCGACGAATTTCAGCGACTCCACCGGCGTGCAGCGCTGGTAGGTGGGGCAGGGGGAGAGCACCTCGACGAAACCGTATCCCTTTCCGTCGCGCTGCGCTTCGAAGATCGTTCTAATCGCCTTGCGTGCCTTGCGCACTCCCGCCGGTCCGTCGAGCGCGACGCGTTCTATGTGGTACGGCCTGTCCAGCGTGTTCAGGAGTTCGCACATTTTGACCGGGGGGCCCATGGTTTCGACAAGCCGCCCCCCGGGCGATGTCGCCGTCTTCTGGCCTGTAAGCGTTGTCGGCGCCATCTGGCCGCCAGTCATGCCGTACACGGCGTTGTTGATGAAGACCACCGATATGTTCTCCCCGCGGTTGGCGGCGTGGATGGTTTCCGCCATGCCGATGGCGGCGAGATCGCCGTCGCCCTGGTACGAGAAGACCAGTTTGTCGGGGAGAACGCGCTTCACGCCAGTGGCCACGGCGGGCGTGCGGCCGTGAGCCGCCTCCATGACGTCGAATCTCATGTAGAAATAGGCGAGCACCGCGCAGCCGACAGGCGCGATGCCGATGGTCTTCTCGCGGATGCCCATCTCGTCGACGACTTCAGCTATGAGCTTGTGTACGGTTCCGTGGCCGCAGCCTGGGCAGTAGTGCATCGGGCGGTCGGTAAGCGAATCAGGCCGTGAGTAGATCGCTTTTTCTTCCACGGGCTACCTTCCTTCCGTGTCCAGCGCGCGCAACCGGGCCAGCACGTCGCTTACGGACGGTATGCCGCCGCCCATTCTGCCTTCGAGGTCAACCGGGACGCGTTCGCCGACTGACAGCCGCACGTCTTCGATCAGCTGGCCGGCGCTCATTTCGACGACAAGTATCCGTCTCGCCTGGCTGGCGAGTTCACGGAGGCGCTCGCCCGGGAACGGCCAAAGGGAGACGGGGCGGAAAACACCGGCCCTTATCCCCGCCGCCCTTGCCTCGGCCGCGGCGCCCTTGGCTATTCGCGCGCTTGTGCCGTAGGCGACAAGGAGAATATCGCAGTCGCCGGTATCCCTCTCCTCCCAACGCTTCTCGGATTCAGAGATGCGCGCGTACTTCTTCTGGAGCCTGATGTTGAGCTGCTCCAGTTCGCCTTCCACGAGGTACAGGGACCTTATCAGGTTGGGTTCCCGTCCGGCCGCGCCGTTGATGGCCCACGGCTTGTCCGGCGGCGCCGGTGCGGGGCCTTCGCTGAGAACAAGCGGCTCCATCATCTGGCCGAGCCGGCCGTCGGTCAGGACCATCACGGGCGTCCGATACCTGTCGGCAAGCTCGAATGCGAGGATGGTCAGGTCGTGCATCTCCTGGACGGAGTCCGGGGCGAGGACAATCTGGTGGTAGTCGCCGTGGCCGCCGCCCTTGACCGCCTGAAAATAGTCGGCCTGGGAAGGAGATATATTGCCGAGCCCGGGCCCGCCGCGCTGGACATTGACGATGACGGCCGGGAGTTCGGCTCCGGCGAGAAAAGATATTCCTTCCTGTTTCAGGCTGATCCCCGGCGACGAGGAGCTGGTCATGGCCCGCTTGCCGGCCGCCGCCGTTCCAAAAACCATGTTGATCGCCGCAACTTCGCTCTCGGCTTGTATGAAGACACGGCCTTTCGCCGGCATGTGCAGGGCCATATAGGCTGTGAGCTCGTTCTGCGGCGTTATGGGATACCCGTAGTACGCGTCGCATCCGGCGCGCACGGCGCCCTCGCCGACGGCATCGTTCCCGGTCATCAGAACCCTGTCACCCATAGCGCTGTCCGTCCAATCACTTCCTGTCCTGCCCGTCGCCTTCGACGCGGATCTCGATCGCGGCCTCGGGACAGATGTCTGAACATGCCTTGCATCCGATGCATGAATCCGGCGCAACCGTCTCGGCGCAGTGAATGCCTTTCGACGTGGTGCTCCGGCCAACGGCGAGCACGCTTTTCGGGCAGACTGCCACGCAAAGCTCGCAGGCTTTGCAGTACGTCGAGTTGATCAGCACGCGAAACTTCCGTGACATGATCGGGGAATTCTACATGCCGCGCGGATGGTGCGGCAATTCCAAACCCCGGAAGCCCGGAAGTGACGGCGCGGCAGGCGGTTCAGGGCGGGCAATTTCCGCCGGCCGGCCGTGCGGCGTTGAGCTCCGGGAATGGCCGGTCAAGCGGTTTTGCCTGCTGCGTTGCGGAAGGCGGCGTTGCAGAAAGACCGGGATGAGTCGGTGTTGCGGAACCGCCTTCGGACCGTGCGGAACTCATCGAGAACCGGGCAGACTGCAGGCCCGAGCGCCCATGCAAGTCTGCAGACCTGCCCGTATGCGCTCTGTGCGAGGCCGGCGTCGCCTCGCGGGAGGTTTGCCAGTGCCTGCCTGTAGAACTCGGCCGCTTTGTCGCAGGATCCGCCCAGAACCATCGCCTCGCCCTGGGTTACAAGCGCCCAGAACCGGCCATCCGCCGGCAGGGCCGCAAGATCGAGTTCCCTGCATATTTCCAGCGTGCGGCCTGCCAGCTCGACGGACTTGTCGCGATAGCCGCAGAGAAGCGCCATCGTTGCGGCATTGATGCCAGGGTAGTAGCGGCCGCCGCCCTCGAACGCCTCGAGGTAGTGACCGTAGGACGTCCTGTACCATTGCCACGCGGGGTGCGAGGATACCTCAGGCGCCGGGACCGGGTTATCGAACAACGCCCTGTCGCCGAGGTCCTTGCAGGTTCTGCCAAGTCTGCAGAGCGTTTCCTCGTCGCGGAATACAATTCCGAGTTCCTCGATTGGCTTCAGGAGCGACAGCGCCGCCTCCTGGCGTCCTGCTTCCGAGAGCATGAGTGCGTACTCCTGGAGCAGCGGGACTGCGTGCGGGTAGCGGTGCGAGGCGCGTTCCAGAATCCCTATCCCGCGCAGGACACTGCTGCGTGAGCGCGAGCTTTTCCAGATGTGGTGCGCGATTGCCAGGGGAACCCGGTATGACGGGTGGTGGTCGGTCGACGCCGCGCCTGCCGCCAGTCCGGCGCGGATCGCGCGCGCCGCGGATGTGGTCGATGCCGCCGCCACGCCGGCGGAGATCGCTGCAAAGGCGGATTCCGACGCCTTGTAGTCATATTTCGCTGTGCACAGGCCGTAGACCGCGAGGGCGAACCCGTACTCGTCCCTCCAGAGAGCGCGCTTTCCGCGCTGCGGCTGACGGTCTCCGAGGAACAGCGCCGCCTCCTGGCGTATCCGCAACAGCAGGCACAATGCGCGGTCGAGCCGCTGGTTGCCGGTGACATTCCTGCCGCCGGGCGGATCCGGTGATTCGGGGTCGGATATCTGGTTGACCCGTTCCGAGAGGATGTTGAGGAGGTATTCGAACCGCCACGCGAAGAGAAGCTGTGCCAGACGCAGTGTGCGTGTATCCATTTCCGCTGAAGGCCGGTCCGGGGATGCCTGGGCCGCCGTGTCGGTCGAAACGCCGCGCGTGGCGTGTTCGATGGACCTGCGGCAGTCCGGGTCGTGGAACAGCGGCATCAGCAGGCGCACCTTGAGCTCGGTCTCGAGCTTCACAAAATCCCACACGACCACGTTGCTGCCGCCCATGTGGCCGTAGTCGAACACGGCCGGATACTCCGCCTCCTCGCGCTGAACGCCGACATAGACGTTGCGTCCGTGCAGGTCGCCGTGCGACCTGCCGACAAGTGTCTGGGGCACGTTCCCCGACTTGATCGCCCACTCGACATAGTCAGCCGCGTCGATGTATGAGCAGGGTAATGGTGCGTCGGGCCGGTCCCGGCCGCACAGCAGCCATATGATGTCGCGGCGCAGTCCAACGCGCCATGCCTGCTCTTTCCATGGAGTCAGCGCGCGGCGGAGGCGCGCGCGGTAGAAGCGGATCGCGGCCGCGGTGCCCGGTTTCGCGCCGCGGTAGAACCAGCGATACAGGTCCGTGTATATCTGTCTGACCACTCGTTCGACGGAGACCGCGCGTGGTTTGTCGTCCAGCACCGCGCTGAAGACGGCCGATTCAAGGGAGATGGGCCCCTGGCCTTCCTCCGGCGACCCGAAGAAGCGGTGTGCGTCTTCGTAGACGATCGCGATACGTCCGCCCGGCAGGAGTCGACGGGAGAGAGAAACAAGGATCCGGCTGGAGAAGTTGCGACGAAGCACGCAGCGGCGCCATCCGTCGTAGTCTGAAGCAGCGGAGCGTCTGTCGCCGATCTTGACGACATGGGTGCGGTAGTCGTTGCCGCCGCGCACCTCGACGCCGAGCACGATGCGCTCGGCATGGTTCTGGGAGTAGCCGCCGAAGCAGTCATAGACGGTGATTGCGGTTGCTTTGGGAAAGACCTGCCGCAATTCGGAGGCGAGTGGAGCGACGAGTTCCTCTTCCACCTTGTCGGCGGCCGCCGTCAGCCAGACAATTCTGGGAGCCATGATCTGTCCCCCCCTGTTCGTACGCCCCGCTTCACGCTCCTGGCAGTACGCGCCAGTGTATCTGTTCAAGAATACGGCGCATCGTTTCGCTGACCTGTCTGCCGTCGCCGGCTTGGAGAGCTTCGATTTCCGCCCGTGTCAGCCAGCGTACGGGCCTCTTCGTTGAGAGGCCGGCGGCGTTGCCGTTCAGGACCACGCCGAAAAGCTCCATCCGGTAGAGCGTGTCGCAACGTGCGCTGCGCGACCATGCTTCGTATGACAGGCGCGCGATGGGTTCGGAGTCGACAAGCCGGTAATCGTCGCCGCTTCGCAGCGCGAGTTCTTCTTCCAGCTCCCTTACGATGCAGTCGCGGAAAGATTCATTGTCGTGCCGGTGGCCGCCGACGAAGCTGTACTTCGCCCAGTGCCTGTTCCATCGCGCGAACCAGCAGTCGTCGTTCCCGAACCTGCAGGTAATCAGGGCCAGTGCCCCTTCAGAGACGCGCAGGCCGTTGTTTTCTGTCTTGGTGCCGGGCATGTCGTTTCAGAGGAGCGATTTCGATCGGAGCTCGTTTATCACGTGGCGGGTGGTGTGGGAAATAGGCCGTCTTCCTTCGTCGAGTATCTCGTCCGGCGTCAGCCATTCGACCACGCGGGCCGGGTGCGTTTCGTAGTCGTCTTCAACCCTGAACTCGAAGACCTGGAGGTGGTACCGCTTCCAAACCGAATCGCGGTCGCTCTGCTGGAACTCCGCCATGTCCATTATCATCGGCGGCGTATCCACCAGAGTCTGGCCCATCCACTCCGCGGCGGCACGGAAGGCGGCGTCTGTGCCGTCCTCGAGGCGGCCGGCATCATCCCTTGCATTGGGATCCTTGATCTCGCGGCGCTTGGACATCGGCAGGGCGAAGGCACCCCACTTGTCGTTATAGCAGGTGAGAACTTCGTCGCCGCGGCGAACCAGCGCCACGGAGAGGTCGACCATTTTGAGGAGGCGGGAGCCGGGCTTTGATGAATCGCCGGTCTTCACTATGAACATGCCCATCTTGTCGCTCACTTCGCACCTCCCTTCCGTTTTCGTATCTCGAACCCGAGGCCGACCATGGTCCGGATGGTGCAGAGCGCGGTTGCCCTGTCGTATTCCCGCGCGTTCTCCGGCAACTGTTCGTACGGCACAAGGCACGGGTGCGTGCGGCGGACGGGATCGTCCTCGGCGCCGAACGTGAAGCCGTCCGCCAGCTTGCGCGCCGCCCATGTGTCGTGGATGTTGCGGGCGAGTGTCTCGACGGCGTCGGTCACATCCCGGGGAAGAACCGTATCCGCCGCGTCCGCAGGTTTCGGGTTGTAGTCCATGGCCATTTTCGATCCAAACGCCTGACGCGGCGATTATGCCCGCCGCCATGACGTGAAATCAAGAGATACGAGAGTGCTGTGCAGTTTCATCGAAGCGAACGTCGAACGCGAAGTTTCAGCGAAGCAGGTCAAAGTAGAAGCCGCCGAGCAGTGCCGTGGCTGCGATGACGGATGCGGCCGTCTTGAATACAAGCACCGCCACGCGTGCCAGCAGCGCGCCCAGTGCAACGTTGGCGGCCTCGCCGTGAGTGCGCTCACGCCGGCGTTCGACCATGTATGCCAACCCGAAACTGCCGATGCATATCCCCAGCAACGGACCGGCCACGGGAACGGGAAGGAATGAGCCCAGCACCATGCCGAGCAGGCCGCCGGCGACCGCCGCGACACCCGCGGCCCGCGAGCCGCCGCGGCTTGTAACGCCCCAGTGCGCCGCGAGCGTTTCGATCACCTCTGTGGCGGCGGAGAGAAGAAGCAGTGCGGCGACTGTTATCCACCCGGGGAAGCCGGGCCCGCTCAACCACGCCGCGATCACCGCTGCGATGGAGATCAGCCATGTTCCGGTGAAAGAGAGGCACGACGCGGCGATCCCGGCAATGCAGATAAGCCACACGGCCATGTGCAGCAGAAAGACTGCCGCGATGGGGATCGTTGTCGCACCCTCGTTCATGTTGCGCTCATTGCAGTGTGCCGGTTGAGCGCAAGCCTCCTATCTCGCGGCGTCGGAATCAAGGTTTCATTCCTGGCGGCCACGAAGGGCACGGGATCCGACGGTCTCTACCCTGCCAGATTACCGTTGGGGCGCGTTTTGTGTCGAAAAGTGCGCTTGCCGGGTGTATCCGTACCCGTGTTGACGCTCTTCCGGGGAGGATGCATATGGCGGCTGTGGGCGGAGGAACGCCGGTGACGCGCAGGGAATTCATCTCGGTTGCGGGGGCGGGGACTGTGGCTCCGGATCCGCGGGTGTCCACGGCTTCCGCTGCCGGGAGAGATGCCGGGCGGTATGAACATCCTCATGTTCGACAACAAGGACTTCACCGCGGAATCCGTTGGGTGTTTCGGTAACAATATTGTAATTCCGTTGTGGTTGAAGCTACAGTTGTGTTCGTGTGTGATGCGCTGGGCGCGGGCGGGCTGGTGTGTGAAGATTCTGCCGGGCAGTATCTTAGGTAAGCTGTTCACGGTTTGGCACGGCTGTTGCGAAAGAAGGTGGCATCCTTTTCGCGGCGTGTATGTGGCGCGGGGAGTTGTTTTGTTTCAGGTTTTCTGAGTGAGGCAGTAAGGATCATGGTTCTTGTGTGGTTGTGCAGGAAGGAGCAGGGAACATGGACCGGAAAGAGACAGACATGGATCGCTTGACCGAGATGTTCGCATCGAACGTGTTCAACGATGCCGCCATGAGGACGCGTTTGCCGAAGGCCGTGTACAGGAAGCTGAGGGAAACGATTGACGACGGGAAGGAACTGGATCCATCCATTGCCGATGTCGTTGCCAACGCGATGAAGGACTGGGCGATCGAAAAGGGCGCGACGCATTTCTGTCACTGGTTCCAGCCGATGACGGGGATCACGGCCGAGAAGCACGATTCGTTCATTTCTCCGACCGGAAACGGTCAGATAATGATGGAGTTCAGCGGCAAAGAACTCACGCAGGGCGAGCCGGATGCGTCGTCGTTCCCGTCCGGCGGACTGCGCGCGACGTTCGAGGCCCGTGGCTACACCGTATGGGATTGCACTTCGCCTGTGTTCGTCAAGACCGACGGAGCGAACACGACGCTGTTCATCCCGACGTCGTTTGCTTCATACAAAGGCGAGGCGCTGGACAAGAAGACACCGCTGCTGCGGTCGATGGAGGCGTTGAACAAGCAGGCTCTGCGCGTTCTGCGTATCCTGGGGAACAACGCAAGCAGGCGCGTGACGGCCACCCTTGGAGGCGAGCAGGAGTACTTCCTCATAGACCGCAAGTACGTGGAAAAGCGCGAGGACCTTCGCCTTGCCGGCAGAACGCTGTTTGGCGCGCCGCCGCCCAAGGGGCAGGAGATGGAGGACCAGTACTTCGGATCGCTGCATGAGCGTGTGGCGTCGTTCATGGCCGAACTCAACGAGGAACTGTGGAAGCTCGGAGTGCTTGCGAAGACGCAGCACAACGAGGTGGCGCCCGCTCAGCACGAGATTGCGCCGGTATACGCGACGGTGAATATCGGCGTGGACCACAACCAGCTCACGATGGAGCTCATGCAGAGGGTTGCCCGCCGGCACGGTTTCGTATGCCTGCTGCACGAGAAGCCCTTCGCCGGCGTGAACGGGTCCGGCAAGCACAACAACTGGGCGATCGGCACGGACGACGGGGTGAACCTCCTGAACCCTGGCAAGACACCCCACGAGAACATGCAGTTCCTCGTGTTCCTGTTTGCCGTCATCCGCGCGGTGCACAAGTATTCGACATTGCTGCGTGCGACCGTGGCGACGCCGGGCAATGATCACCGTCTTGGCGCGAACGAGGCGCCGCCGGCGATCGTGTCCATCTTTCTCGGCGAGCAGCTCACCGATATCTTCAACCAGATCAGGAAGGGCACGGCGGGCAGTTCGAAGGACGGCGGCGAGCTCAAGCTTGGCGTCACGCACATGCCGGCGATCCCGAAGGACACTACCGACCGTAACCGGACATCGCCGTTTGCCTTCACCGGCAACAAGTTCGAGTTCAGGATGGTGGGCTCGTCGCAGTCTCTCGGCGGCCCCAACTTCGTGCTCAACACGATCGTCGCCGAGACGCTGTCCGAGATAGCCGACAGCCTTGATGGCGCGAAGGATGTGAGCGCGAAACTGCAGGGGCTTCTGAAGAAGTACGCCGTGGAGCATGAGCCCGTGATCTTCAACGGTGACAACTACTCCGCCGAGTGGGTGGCCGAAGCGGAGAAGCGCGGGCTGCCGAACATACGCAACTGCGTGGATGCCATCAACGCAATGGCCGAGAAGAAGAACGCCGCGGTGCTGATAAAGCACGGGACCCTGCCCGAGAAGGAAATTCACGCGCGTCACGAGATACTGCTCGAGAACTACGCGAAGGTGATTAACATCGAGGCCAAAACGATGTTGAGCATGGCCCGGCGCCAGATAATGCCGAGTGTTATCGGCTTTGCGGCAGACGTCGCGGGCGGCATTAATGCGGTCAAGGCCGCAGGAGGGAAGCCGGTTGCGCAGGCGGGGTTGCTGAAGCAGCTCAACGACGCCGCGACCGACATGGAGAACGCCATTGCGGATCTCGCAGCGGCGGTGGACAGTGCGTCGTCTAAGGGACATGCGGACAAGAAAGCCGCTGCTTTTCGTGATGAAGTGATTCCGGCGATGGTCAAGCTGCGCTCGGTTTGCGACGGCATCGAGCCGTTTGTAAGCGCGGACTGCTGGCCGCTGCCGACATACGCGGAGATGCTCTTCGGCCGGTAGGACAACTTGCGTTTCAAGCACAAGGCGCGGGATCGGCGGTCGCCGGTCCCGCGCCTTTTTATTTGTGCACAGTTGTCCGGAGCTCAAGCAACTTGCCTTGTGTGGACTGCGCGCGGCGCGCCGGCAAAGAGCTCACTTGAGGAAGTGCGCTCTTGTTGAAACGCGGCGGCGCGCGGTAGCATGCCGCGCATGCGGGAGAAGAAGATAAGGCTTATGCTTGCGGACGACCACGAAGTTGTTCGCGAGGGACTGCGGGTGCTCCTGGAACAGCAGCCGGACATTTGTATTGTGGCGACGGTTTCCGGCGGGCGGAGCGCCGTGGAGATGGCGAGAGAGAAGCGTCCGGACGTGATAGTCATGGATGTTAGGATGCCTGACCTCAACGGCGTTGACGCGACGTGCGAGATAGTGGGCGAGCTCCCGTCGGTCAAGGTGCTGTGTCTGTCCGCCCACAGGGATCCACGAACCGTTGCCGCGATGCTCCGCGCAGGTGCGTCGGGCTATCTCGTGAAGGATTGTGCCGCGGACGATCTTGTGTCGGCGATCCGTGCGGTCGCCTCCGGAAGTACCTATCTGAGTCCGGCCGTAGCGGGCGGGATCATCCGCGAATACGTGCGGGTCGGTGAAGATCCGTGCGAGGCGGTATTTTCGCGTACAAGCAGGCGGGAGAGGGAGGTCCTGCGGCTGATCGCGGAGGGGCACAACCAGAAGCAGATTGCGGGGATACTGGGCATTAGCGGCAAGACGGTCACCGTTCACCGCCTGAGCCTGATGCGGAAACTCAAGTGCGATTCGGTTGTGGGTCTTACCCGGTATGCCATCCGGCAAGGCATTGTTGATGCCTGACCTCGGGTATGCATTGATGATCTTCCGGCGCTTGTTGCTCAAGGACTTGCGCGGGTTCCCCTGCAGACGGCGTCGTAGCCGGGGAAACTCCATGCGTCGGGAAAGCCGGCGCACTGCCGCGGTTTGACCGGGTTTATGCGGCAACGGTTGTCGGGCGCAAGGAAGACGCATGAGCCGTTTTCCTTCTCGATGAAAGACAGACCGGTCCGGTCCCCGGTCAGTCGGCAATATGCCTCAGTCAATTCTCGGACGGGCATGTTCAGGAAAGAGGCGATCGAATCCAGTTCCTCGTGCGTCACCCGCACATACCCCGGCCATCGGCAGCATGCCCCACACCGTCGGCACACGAAGTCCGTGCCCCCGGCAGGGGGCTCATCCTCGCGCGTTGACGGAGCGTCTTCCATTGGTGGCTGGCCAGACCGAAGGCACACAACAGCGCAATGCTGCGCATGGCGCAGCCGGCCGTCAAGGAGGCGATTGACCCGGAACGTGTCCGCGCCCTGGCCGAGAAGCTGACCGGCAAGAACTGGCGTACAGTGAAGGACCGAGTTCGTTGCGATGGTGTCCCGACCAATACCACGAGAGGAGCCTTGTCTTGAGTTGTTTCTCTCGTCGGCGGGCTTCGGTCAGAGACCGGCATGCCTCCACGTAGACGAGATCGGCTTCGGTCATGGCGGTGGTGCGGCCGCCAGCGTAGGCATGGTGCTCTGCCATGCGACGTTCGAGATTGTCGATGGAACTCGAGTGGTGCGCCTGGCTGGGATCGAACCAGCAACCTTCAGCTCCGGAGGCTGACGCTCTATCCAATTGAGCTACAGGCGCAACAACACAACTGTCCGCAAACCAGTCTCTATCCAACCGGCCCGTTCCGCGCGTGCGGAACTGCGCATAGCGCTGCAGGCGGGTCAACGGGACGCGGATGTTACACATATTCCGACGGGGAGACAACAACATCTCCGGGGCGGCCGGAAGGTGATTGCCCCGGCACGAATGCTCTGGTATTTACGGGACATGGTTCGTGGCAGAATCTCCATACTCCTGCTTCCGGCGGCATCGGCGCTTCTTGCGCTGGCGTCGGGCTGTTCGGGCGGGAAGTCATCACTGGAGCGTGGGCTGGCGAAGCTCAAGGCCGGTGATGACGGCGCCGCCTGTGCGCGGCTGCAGGAGGCTGTTCAGGAAGATTCTTCCAGCGTCACGGCGTGGTGCAATCTCGGCGTGGCGCGCTGGAGAGCTGGTGAGATCGACGGCGCGATCGAGGCTTTCAGGCGCGCAACCGATCTTACCGGCGATGCGCTGGTGTGGGAATATCTTGGCAGGGCCTACCTGGCTTCGGGCAGGGTGGATCCGGCATT
>Ga0194113_10001147_pt1 | contig 36354 bp, 32 predicted proteins | sample TA2MahC200mmetaG_FD_146193 | JGI IMG/M metagenome (GOLD analysis project Ga0194113, IMG submission 146193) | Freshwater microbial communities from Lake Tanganyika, Tanzania - TA2015017 Mahale Deep Cast 200m | ecosystem: Environmental > Aquatic > Freshwater > Lake | place: Tanzania: Lake... | reverse complement strand
TTGAACACTTGGTTTCCGTCCATGCCCGGCATCTTGATGTCAAGGACCACGACGTCGAAAGTGTCCGCGGCTATCATGGAAAGCGCTGTAAGGCCGTCTCTCGCTTCCTTGACACAAAAACCTCGGTTGCTCAGCACCTTCTTCATGCCGGCAGTGAACCCAACTTCGTCATCGACAAGTAAGACCTTTATGTCGGACATGAATGCCTCAATTTTTCTTGAAGCCTGCCAACAAGCTCTTTCGCGCTCTTCTTCCGAAGCGCGTAGATAAAGATCGGATCGGTCGCCCCCTGCCGGCTTTCCGTCTCGACTTCGATCCACCGGGTAGGAAGAGCCAATCCGTGGAACACACCGAGCAGCCCGAGGATGAATAATATCGGACCTGTGAACTGAAGCAAGTCGTAAAACACGACGGCTATTGCGCAGAATCCTCCCCCGAGCAACACTTCTCCGTGCCTAAACTGGAACTTCTTGTTCAACTTTCGGATGCGATCAAGCGACACCGCATCCATCGAGGTCCGGTCTCTACTGTCAGCCGTAGGCGGCTGGTCGGGCATGATCGTTGCTTGGACGCGGAACAGCCTCTTATTCGTCAAGAACAGGCTGATCGCCTGCTGGGCCGGTTCACGAAGGATGGACTGCATGAGGCGAAAGTGAGTCCAGATCGTGTGATGCTCGCACTCAATGGTCTCACCTTCGGCCATCTTCTTCGTGATAATAGCGCGATAGAGGGACACGGTCTGATTGGCGAGTTCCGCCTGGAAATCCTTCTCTCTCAGATCCCCTCTATCGCGCTTGGGATAGAGTTCCGCGATCTTTCCGCGGATCTCGGTGATATCAGTCTTCATACGGGTACTCGCCTGGTGACACCTTTGATGCGTGATAACCGGGCAACAGTGTCACGACCACGGACACCGTGATGACGAACAGGATCACGAAACAGTACCACCAGTCCTTAGCCGCCCAATTAATATAGAGCCAGCCGAGGAGAAATCCGTACAACAGGATGTTGAGAATAATCTGCATTTTACTGCCCCCTTTACACCAGCGCGTCTTTGAGCCACAAGGCATAAATCCCGGCCGCGGCGCACAAAGAAAAGGTTAGAAGCATAATCCAGTACACCAACATGTTATCGATCAGCACTTTCATTGTTTAGCACTCCTTTGCATTTCTCGACGGTCTTCGCTGCGGTGATTCCTTAAAGACCCTGCGAAAAACTCGCTCTAGTCCCCCTTTACCACGAGCGCGGGTATCCAGTTGGGGACCCACTTCCCATGGCGGAATCGCACCGCGAACATGACGAGCGATAGGATAAAGAGGCACAGAAAGATCATCTCACCCAGGGTAAAAACCACTGCGAAGAAGTTAAGGAATTCATACTTCTGCGCGCTCAGCAGATAGACGAGCCTGAGGAAAGCCCCTACCGTGGCCAGGCCCAGAGAGTAACTCAGGATGTAGCGGATGGCCGGGCCGCGGACATACTGGGTGGCGATACTGCCAAATTGAGCGCCAAACATGGCCCCAATGATCATGAAGAAGACAGCGACCATGTCCACGTTCCCGCTCATGAACTGCCTCAAAGCCCCGTACCCGCCGGAAACGACGATCTCGAGCAAGTCGGTGCCCACCGCTATATGAGTGGTCGCGCCGACAACGTAGACAAGGGCCGGGACTCGAATGAATCCTCCGCCTACGCCGAAGAACCCAGCGAGCACTCCGGTCGCGACGCCCACGATGACCACCACCCACATAGAGATCACGATCTTGGCCACATGGCAACGAATAATCGGCCACAGGCTGATGCTCTGAAAAAAATGCGGAATTCTGCTCACCTTCAGCTCGCGCCCTACGGTCGTTCCGCCTTCGGTGAGTTCGTCGATTCGCTTGTGTGACCTGTGGGTTTCAATCTGCGTGTAGACAAAGAGCCCGATCATAATTCCAACCGAGCCGAACAGGAGCGCGATGCCCGAAAGGCCGAGGTCTTTGGTCCAGTTGAGTATGCGGACCCCCATCTCAACACCCATCATAGTGCCGCCAACCATGGCTAGGCCTAAGACCCAGTCGATGTTGCCTAGTTGCCGGTGCCTGATGGTTGCGACCACCGACTTGCCGCAAATGTGCGTGACATCGATTCCTGAGGCCATATATCCCGGAAAACCGAACACTATGAGCGCAGGCGTCACCATATAGCCTCCGCCCACTCCGATGAAGCCGCCCACCATACCAACCGTCATGCCGGTCAGCACGAGGAGGAAAATGGGGGCCGAGATTCCTGCAATGACGAATTCAAACATATGTCGGTCTCCTTTCAGTGTGCGCCTTCGTAGTGCTTGATCTTTTCGATCTTCATTCCGATCATGTCCGTGAACCCTTCGGCCATAGAGCCTAAGCAGAATCCCAGGACCAGAATGAACAGCACAGCCTCCACCGCGCCCCATGGGTCGGTCTCGACCCCTTTGTGCGTGAAGGTATCCCGGTACTTGAAGCCCTTGGAATCCTTGATTTGCCACGGCACAGTTACTTTCAGGGTGTTCCCTTCGAGTGTGACCCGTTTTCCTTCGTCAACGGTTTTCTTGTCGATGATGCCGGTGGCGCCGAAAGGAAGGCGGTCGCCTTTTTTCACGGGCACGGCCTGCAGACCTTCGATTTTCTCAAAGGAGCCGATCTGCAACATCGCCGGTTTGTCTTTGGTCGCGTCCTTGAAAGCCTCCGCGTGAACTGCCCAACCGTTCGATTTTGCCTTGTAGTAATATTGTCTTTGCAGGTTGCCGTTGAAATACTCCATCCAGAAATAGATGCAAACGGCTGCGGACAACGCGGTCCAGACAACGAACTTGATAGTGCCTCTTACTCTAAAGCTTCCTGCCATGAAAAGTCCCTCCTCTCATAGGGAATATCGTCTCATGTAGGACGTTCGCCGATATCGAACGCCCGCGGTTTCTCTCCGAACAGTCTGATCTTTCCCGAATCACCTCCTTTCAGTAGACAGGGATAACCCTCATCCGAGTGGTGGATCGAACCACTGGAGCCTCCGCGCGACTACTTCTATGGATGTCGGCGATTCTTTGTTTCGGTAGCCTGGATACCCCACCTACCTGTCTTGGGGGGACAAAGTAGCAACTCCTGTGCCAATATCCTTGCGTGACGCCCCTTCGCGACACAATTGAGGCAATTTTGGGAGGTTTGCTCAGTTTCCGATTACGTTGGAGTTTGAAGCGTCATGCCCCCTCCCGCGCCACGGGTGTCTCCGGAAATGAAGCCACGTGAGGATGGCAGGCGCCGCTGCCGCCTTCCCCAGCCACGCATACGAAGAGAAGCATTGTCGGACGAGCCGGCCGCTGCGCGGGAACGCGTGACTGACTTTGTGAAAGTGATTGCTTAGGAAAAGGGACCGAATCATGGGGGACGCGCTCCTCGACGGGAGTCGCTTGAAATCGCCGCCAACACGGCAAAATCGTATGTCAGATTTCTTTACAAAGTGTAAAGGAAGCGCAACTCAGAGTCGGAATATCTGCGTTGGAACTCCCCATAATCTCTACCGGATTTGCGAGACCCTTCGAGAAGATGCGTCCGATTCCATGAGAAGGTCTCATTGACGGTCGGCGCAGGTCCATGTGAAGGAGAATGGAATGGTGAGAAGTTCTCACGTCTTATGCGTGCTCGCGCCGGACCCGAGCAACTGAGACCAAGCCCCGTGGTCTAACGCGTAGTTACCCTCTAAGAAAGTCTTTGCCAAGGCTTCAACGCTTCCCTCGCACTGCATGAGCATGTCCATCTGGCGTGTAAATTGGAGCATTCGTCCCACCATATCAAGTTTCTCTCGGGTAAGCTCGGATTCGTGCTTGTAATACCTCGCGGCCACCCGGTCCTCACGGACTTCCACCATGAAGCCCAGGGCGTCGAAGATCGCTGCAATAGCGCGTGCTCGTCTATTACGTCGGATCTCGTCGGCCGCGCCCCCTTTGAACGAAAAAGTAATGTAATTCTTACTCGCCGTTTCACAGCAATAGGTGTCCAGGACGCTGTAATGATAGCCGATCCGGGAGCTGAAATTGAGATAATAGTCCGAGACTATGGCATAACTTCGATCTCCAAAACGTTCCGCCGTGCCCGGGGGGGTAAACATCTGTTCTCTGACGACGGAGAGAAAGCCGCCCAGATGTATGGGCCTTGGGCCTTGATTTCGCAAGTCCTCGTGCAGCATTCCATCGAGCAGAGCCCTAAAAGGGACAGACGCGATCTGGTCTACTGTCACCCGTTTCGAGAAACTGGAAGCGCCAGTCAGCCCGCCCCCCACATCGATGATGCGCAGGTCTAAAGGGATGGGGGCCACCAGTCTGAAGGCGCTGGGTCCTTGGTGATCCGAGACGAGGTCGCTTATGGCGAACATCTCCTTGTACGAGAGTTCATGGACCAATCGCATGATGTCGTGGAGGGTTTTGCAGTGCTGGGGCGCGAAATTGGCCGCGGCCGGATTGGTAAGGTTCAAGGGCACGATCCGGTCGGCAACCTTTCTCAAGGCGCGAAACACCGGCGTGTCCTTCATGATCGAATCCCTAGTCCTGCGAAGGTTGAGAAGCTCAGGCGCAAGCCCTTCGTAGACTCGAGCGGAGTATGCGTCTACAGTGACTTCGACACCCGGTGGAATGGACACGGTGGCCGTCTTGGTATCGAGAATTGTCGGCACCCCGAACTCCCTGGCCAGGGAAGCCATATGGCTTGTAACGCTCCCTGTGTCGGTCACGATGGCCTGGGCTTTGGTCATCACCATGACAAATTGGGGCTCGGCATGCCTGGCAACGAGGATGCCGCCCGCTGGAAACGTTTCCAGATCTTCCTCCGATTTCACGTGAACAGCAGGGCCAAATCCTATTCCTGGGAAAACAACCGCGCCTCCCTCCACCAGCAGAGAATAACCATCCGCCCGAGGAAACTCCTTCGAAGTCGCGGCCTGCCGGTTTTCGAGATGAAGGGGCCTGGTTTGAAGAATCATGAGTCTGCCGTGATCGTCCAAGGCCCACTCCGTGTCTTGAGGGTATTCGTAATGCTTCTCCAGTAGGAGTCCGTATTCGGCCAACTTCTGAATCTGCTCAGGCGACAGACAAGCCGCGTCTTGTTTCTCAAGCTTCACAGGGATTTCCTTAAGCCCTCCTTCCGGTAAGCCGACCAACTGAACCGGCTTGCGCGAGATCCGCTCGATGACAACGGTTGCTTTGCCATCCTTGGAAACCATGTAATTGTCAGGAGTTACAATTCCGTCCACGGCATATGATCCGAGTCCCCATACCGCCTCAATGAGGATCTCGTCGGCCAGTGGATTGGACGGATCCCTGGAATACATGACGCCGCTCGCGATGGAATTCACCATCTCTATGCACGCCACACTCATAGCTATGTCTTCATCCCGCATCCCCTTGGCCAGTCGATACGACACCGCTCTAGGGGTGTAGAGACTCGCCAGCACCTCCTTGTACGTGTCAATGAGCTTTTCGCGTCGGACGTTGAGAACCGAGGTATACTGCCCGGCATAAGACAACTCGCTGTCCTCGCCGATGGCGCTGCTGCGCAGGGCTGTCCGGATTTCCCGGCGCGTCTCATCGCTCGTCTCTCGGATGCGCTCCGCCATGCGGTCGAAGGAGGAGAGGATCGTGAGTTCCAAATCGACGGGCGCCGGCGCAGTCCTAATAAGGTCTTGCATTTCCCGGCTCACATTGGTGATCGCGTGGGGATCATGCAGGTCCAAGTGTCTACGCAGGCGGTTGATTTCGTCCACGAGGTCGTTTTGCTCCAAGAAATAATGGTAAGCGGCGGTGGTGATGGCAAAACCCTCGGGAATCGGCAGCCCTACCCTGTTGAGCAACTCGCCGAGGTTGGCGTTCTTCCCGCCGACCCAGTCGGCCATCTCTCTCGTGATACCCGAGTAAGGCAGGACCCATTCGGTAACGGTCAGCTCCTTCCGTTGCCCAAGTTCAGCTTTGATACAGGAATTGAGATTGTCAATGATAGGAAAGAAGGCCGCGAAGTGGCGTCCGGAAAGATCGTCCAGGCTCTTCACCATTTTCAAGGTGTGAAAAACCGCTCTCGTTGCTTGCGACCGCACGTAGGACATGCCGAACACCTCCTGCCCGCGCAGCTTTGCCTCCAAATCCGTTATGATATTGAGAAGCTCGGTGTTTGAGGCCAGCAAGTCCTTAAAGCAAGCGTACTTGAACTTGAATAGAGTTGAAGCCCGTTCCCTGGCGCGGCTTCGATCTTCGAACGCTCTAGCCTTGATTCGCTTTAGGCGTTGCAGAATAGTGTCGGCAAAGGGCATTTCGATGTTCCTGAGGTTCGAGGGAGGGTTCCTGTTCCGCCCCTTTGTTCCTCGTTACACAACATACCCGCATCAAGCAATATCTGTGCCTAGAGCCCAATTCGCGCGATGAGCGCACATTGCGGCAGAGATCCTATGGGCGAGCCGCCTTGACTGTCGGCGATAGCCGGTGTCCCGTTTCTCTACACCAAGAAACGCCCGGTTCCGAACTCGTATGACACGGCTCATGCTCGCATACCGGCTGACTTTCAGACGGTGAAGATCACGTGGGACCAAAAGCGGCGCGGACCTGAGTTCCGGCCAATCCGTGTCTGATTCAGAGGACTACTCGTTATTTGACCGCGCTTGTAATACATCCGATTTTACGCGTTGTAAAAAAATCTGACAGGAGCCTACCGTCGTGCGGCGGAATTAAGACTCATAGCCAAGACTGCTCAGTCATTCGTCATTCCCGCGGACACGGGAATCCAGGACAGTAGTGAACCGCCCACTTGCCTGCAAGAGATAGGGCCCGGGTCTTGCCATGACGAGGGAAAACGACTAAGCAGTGGTGTGCGGGAATCCGGAGTCGGCCATTGATCCGATCGTGGAGCATGCAGCGATCGTTTGGTCGTTGCAGAACAAGATTGCCGCGAATTGGAGCGGCAGAGCGCAAAAAGCTCGCCAAAACGCCGACAGACGGGAAAGAAGGGCCTTAGCGCCACACCTGACCCGTCTATCGCCGCAACTCCCTCCTTATGGCTTGACATAACAGGAGTATTGAGGAAATTTAAGGCCCTCTTGGAAACCCCTTGCGGAGACAGGTCCGTATGCGTGTGCTTTTAATAAATAGTAACCTGAAGGGTGACATCCTCGCAGCGCCCCCCATCGGCCTCTGCTATGTTGCATCAGCGGCGAGAAAGGCAGGCCATGAGGTTCAAGTGGTCGATCTATGCTTCCAGCGAAGACATGAAAGAAAGCTGAAACAGGCGATCTCGCGCTTCTCGCCCGAGGTTGTGGGACTGTCTGTCAGAAACATAGACAATGTTAACATGCTCTATCCGGTCTACTATCTGCCTGAAGCTAAGAGCGTTGTGGAATATATCAGAACTTTGACCTCCGCGCCTATTGTGGTTGGAGGGCCGGCCGCGAGCATCTATCCACAAGGGCTCCTCGAATACTTGGGAGTTGACTTCATCGTGGTTTCCGACGGTGAAGACACTTTTGTGGAGCTTCTCAAAGCTATAGAGGCCGGATCCGATCCCGGGAGGGCGCCGGGTGTTTGCTCCAAAGTCAATGGAATCATTCATTTCAAGCCCCGCTTTATGCCGGAGTTCCCGGATATTCGGCCCAACTTGGCCCAATGGATTGACATGAAGCCGTATCACCGGATTGGAAGTAGCTACACTATTCAGACGAAGCGCGGGTGCAGGCATCGGTGCATATACTGCGTTTATCACATGGTCCAAGGAAACAAAATCCGCATGAGACCGCCCGAGGAAGTGATCGGCGAATTGGAGGAGGCTCACTTCAAGTTCGGCGTCTCTCACTTTGAATTTGTGGACTCGATATTCAACGATCCACCGGAACACGCCACGCAGATACTTGAACTGCTCTGCAACCAACGCTGGCATGCGAATTTCAGCGCCATCGGCATGGATCCTGCCTACCTGGACGATGATGCCCTTGACCTTATGTGGCGAGCCGGCTTCCGTTCGTTCATGATGAGCCCTGAGTCCATGTCGGAAGCAGTGCTCCGGAATTATTGTAAAGCGTTCACTATTCCCGATGTGATTCGCGCGACGGAACGAATAAATAAGACCCGCTTGACCACTTTCTGGTATTTCTTGGTGGGCGGCCCCGGAGAAACCAACCAAACGCTGCAGGATACTCTCGATTTTATCGTGAAGTATCTGAAGCACGAACAGCATCCACCGTACCATAATGTCAACGTGTTCCTCGGCGTGAGAATCTATCTACAGACCAGACTCTGGGAAATCGCAAGAAACGAAGGTCTGGTAAATTCCAATACGAATCCTCTTGAACCGTGCTGGTACGTATCCACGGAGTTGGACCTGGATCTTGCGGTAAAACAGATGATGCGGACTGCCGCGTCATGTCCCGAACTGTATCTCGGGTTCGACGAACGAATATTGGGCCTGTCCGGTCTCGTAGCATTGATCGGGCGTCTATCGGGAATGCCCCGGCCGTACTGGAGACACATTTGGGGCATAAACCGGCTGATGCTCAAGTTCGGCTTGCGCTTCAAACTTGACTCGTCCGACGTCGTTTCCCTGATCAAGCAGCAACTTGCCTTCCAGTCCCGCTAACCGGCCAAATGCCTTGCCTATCGGAGTAAGCCGTTGTCGGCGTAACAACGCAACGGTTTGTCGTTCAGCACGGCTGCGAAGCATTTGTTGCAGGACGTGCAACTCACCCTGTTCATCACGCCCTCTTTCATCCTTTTGACAAGGAGCGGATCCCGCACAAACGGCCTGCTCATAGACAGTAAATCCGCATGACCTTGCTGCAAAATCTCTTCAATAATGGATAGGCTGCGCAAGCCCCCCACCATAATCACCGGAATGTTACCTACAACGGGTTTGATCCGTTTCGCGGCATCGAGGTGATACGCTTCTTCAAATTTGAATCTTTCCCGCCACCGGTTCAAAATAATTCTCACCCACGGTCTGAGCCAGATCGGCATACCCTTTGCCAACTCCCGCGTCGGCGCCCCACCGCGACACACATTCATGAACGAATAGAAAAGCGTCCCACTGCTCAATTCCAGCGCGGTTACGCCAAGCCGAGCCAGCTTCTCCGCATATTGGGCGGCGAGTTTTGTGTTTATTCCTTCGCGGGGAGTATAGTCGTTGGTATTGAGCTTCACGAGGATAGGAGCGCCTTCCGGCGCGGTTCGTTTCACTGCGGCCAACACTTCTTTCAGGAATCGAAAACGGTTTCCGGCAGTTCCTCCCCAGGCGTCATCCCTGCGATTAAAAAATGGAGAAAGAAACTGATTGATCAAATAGCCGTGGGCCGCATGCAATTGGATTCCATCTACGCCTGCTTCCATAGCGCGGCGCGCCGCCTCGCCGAACGATGTTATAACTCCGTGGATCTCTTCTTCGTTCATTTCGTGCGGTTTAAGGATATTAATAGGATCGCGAAACGATCCTGACGGGGCTATGGGCCTCTGACCGGTGGTCCTTCTCGTGGTTTGCCGTCCTGCATGAGAAAGCTGGAAGACGATCTTTCCCTCCCGTTCATGCACCGCATCGACAATTCGCTTGAGCCCCGGGATCATTTCATCGCAGTGAATGCCCGTTTGATACGGAGCGGCTTTTCCCGCCCTATCAATGAACATAAATCCCGGTATTATGAGTCCTATCTCTCCCTTGGCCAAGACTTGGTACCGCTTCACCAGTCCCTCGGTGACTTCCCCGTAAACGGTGGCCATCGCTTCATGGGTCGCGGAATGCACAAAGCGATTGCCGATTTCCAGAAAGCCTATCCTGATCGGCGAGAAAGCTTTCAGGTTATGGTCCGCTGCGGTAAGCATCACACTTCTTGCTTTGTCCATTGATGTGATCTGAAAATATTGTTACTTTATTCGGATGGCTTGCTTGGGACAGAATGCCATACATTCCTTGCAACCGCTACACTGGGACGCGAAGATTACATCGACAATCCACTTATCGGCGGCTCTGCCCGGCCCCCGTCTCCGCCGAGGATGCGTCCCGAAGACGCCCGATGGACATCTCTCAAGACAGATGCGACATTCCATAGGGTCGCCGCACGCGTCCGAATCAACTCGTATCTTCATAGTATTCCGCCCTCTACCATGGCAAATCGGGCGAATCGGCCCGCCTCTCAAGTGTAATCGCGTCCGCGGGGCACGCAACTCTGCAAACTCCGCAACCATAACACTGTCTTGTGTCGATGACGGCCTTACCCGACGCATAGGAGATTCGGATCGCGCCGAAGTGACATTGCATCCGACACGCACGGCAACCTGTGCATAGATCCCGGTCCACTTGCGCCACGTACTCTGCTCGAAACATCGTGCGCATGAGATTCTGTTTCACCTGGACCCGATAAGCGACACAGTCATGGTCGCAATTGCACAAGCCTCCAATGTAAGGAGTTTTGAACGTCCAGATCGAGTGTATCAAGCCTTCCCGGTCGAATGTCCGCATTAATCGTTTTGCCTCTTCCTTGTCGACCAGTTCGACGTTCGAATAATCAGGGTATTTCCCCAAAATATTCATTTGGTCCACGCCTAACCCGAAGCAATATCTCGCTTCTCGGGCTCCCGTGGTCAGGGTGCGGCACCTACAAGGCAGGCGAACGATCGAGTCTTGGAAATCAATAATCAGCTCAATGTCTTCAATGGGTACGATCTGGCCCCAGTGCTCGTTTTTCTGGAATCTCTCCGCCATGCGCCGAATAAAACCATAGGCGACAGGAATGTTCCTGACAGCGTCCAGGCCCGTTAACAATCTGCTGTACTTGGCCTCGAAATGCGCTCTCGTGTCATCGATGAAACCTACGCGACCTCCCTGCGCGAGGAGTTCACGTGAGTAATTTTTCATCTCCAGATACCATCTCTTACCTTCGCCGTGCTTGTGGCAGAATTCGCACATTTGGCAATTTCGCTCCTTTCACGGGTGGACGACAAGGAACAACCTACCGCGCAGAAGTCTCAAGCACAATACTATTCCATCACCTTATACCCACCATTGGCGCGTCTCCCGAGAATTTCCTATTTCGCCAAGAGCCTTTTTACTACCGCGGCAGTCAAAAGGTCTCGATTTTTCTGAGTTACTATGACAAGATCCACGTCGGGCCGCCTCTTGATCCCTTCGATGAATGGATCTCCTTTAAGAGCTATGGATCCGAGCACCGTCTGCGGCCCATCCAAAACCTCAACGAGAGTTCTCCGGAACACCTCTGAAAAGCATTCCATCTTGCCGATCTCATCAATGACAATGATTTGATCCGGTTCCTGGGGGATCATGCTCGGCGCCGCGACCCGGTGGAATTCATCCAGATCCACGCCGTATTTTCCCACCCGGCGCCGGCTGTGGATGCTCTCGTGGGCGAATATGCCTCTTTTTCCGTCTAGAGTTACGATTTCAAACCCGACGCGCCTGCTCTTCTCCCGTATTTCCCTGGTGAAGAACCCTGTAGCCGGTCGCGCAAGGCGGCTAATGATCTTCTCGATCAGTGTTGATTTCCCACAGCGAGGCGGACCGGTGAGCAGTATGTTTATACCGGGCATAGGCGTTTACTGGTCTGATTTGCGGAGAATCATCCTGCTGCACGAACGCGGGGTGAGACCACCGACGCGTTCGGGCACGGACTCGCGCGCCCCGATCACCAGGAATCCTCCGGGCAAGAGGCTTTTCAGGATACGGTTTAATGCGGCTTCCTGTTCCTCGATCCCATGATAAGTCAGCAGGCTGTTCCGAAGAAAGATCATAGTGAAATCGGTTTCGGGGGGATCATCCTCCATGAAATCGTGCAAATCCCATTTGATGCGTTTTTTGAGTGGATCGCGAACCATACATGTTTCCGGCTCCGGTCCGCTTATGAAATAGGCCTCCAAAAGGCTCGGATTGACTTCTTTGAGGCTGCTTCGCCCATAGATTCCTTTCTGGGCCCGATCCAGCGCTTCCCGGTTGATATCTGTGGCCCAGATTTGGGCCTCTGGTCCACGTTCCAGCGCAAGCGCAAATCGATCCAAGACCATTGCGATGCTGTACGCTTCTTCTCCTCACGCGCAGCCCGCGCACCAGATTTTGATGGGATCGGGTCCCGATCGGACCGCCTCGGGGAAAATCTCCCGATCCAAACATTCCCACAGCCGGCGGTCACGCATGAAGCGGCTGATGGTTACCGTGAGCAGCGCTTCCACTTTTCTCTTGAGATTCTGATTGCTTGCCGCCTTGTCGAGATATGCCCGGACTGTTCTGCATTCAAGCTCGAGCATATTCCTTGCGAGTCGTTGCTTCACTCCCTTCCTGACTTTGCGGTATCCGCGCCAGGAGAGGCCAAATTGATCAAGAACTTCTCGAAACTCTTCGTCGGTCATGGCGAATACAGCGCTTGTCGTTGATTCGAGAATCAGCCCCCAGAGTACTATGGCCGGGTTACGGGCCAATGGCTCCCCAAAATCGCTCCAGAAATGCAGTGAATTCAAAGTGTCGCCGTTGTCGACGCTCACAATGCCTCTTTCCCAAGAGATCAACGTCTCTTGACTTTTGGTACGGAGCCGCCTACGTTTCTTGGTGATTGTGAGGCTTGGAAGCCCACAAACGCAAGTGAGATTGACAGGACGCTACGGGCCGCGGGATAGATCGGGGCTAGGTTATCCCGCTGCGGAGTAGCCAGAGAGGAGCGAGCTTCGAGAAAGTGATGCTCGGAGCCCACACACAAAGTGAATCCAACACTGGCCAAGCTGACTCCGAACGGACAAGTCTCAGAGATTCTTTCCGAGAAGATCTACGACCGCATGTTCTCTGCACATCTCGAACTGGTCCCCCAACTCAATGAGGTTTACGAACTCGAACTCGCTTACTATGAGAGTCGGATACTAACCGACCAGGAGATTATGCGGAACGGCGCTTACTTTGCAAGAGTCGGGGACACGTTCACTAGACACTTCCTAATCTGCAGTGGGGAACCTGTCCGTCTGCCCAAGCATTCCTCGTCCAGACTGCGTTCGTTCTTTCAAACCAATCAGTTCAAGACCGGTTATGCGACGCACGGGTTGTTTCCCTACCGCGGCAAGTTCCATCCACAAATGATCAAAGGTCTCATCAACATAATGGGCCTGAAACCGGATGATACCGTGCTGGACCCCATGATGGGTTCTGGCACTGTGCTTATCGAAGCTCGCCTGATGGGAATCAAGTCTGTCGGGGTTGATGCCAGTCCGTTTTGCCGCTTTATGGCACGTGTAAAGATCGACGCACTCACCGTACCGCTCGCTCCCGTCCGTCTGGCGCTTGCAGAGGCCAAGTCGGTCTTTGAGTATTTTGGTTCAAAGGCGGGGCATCCCCGCTCTGAAGCGCTTGACCTTTCAGGGTGCCAGACTGTGGATTTGTTTGGCGCAACACAGTCAAGTTCGTGGTCTGCTCGAAAAGCCTCCAGCGTGGGACTCCCCCAGGGTTGTGAAGAGGAACGCATCCACAACTTTTTGCTTCTGGCCTATCTCGACGCGGCCGGGTATTCGCAGAGGAGCACTAGAAGACCGCCCTTCCAACAGTTCCAGGCCATTCTGGAACGATATTTGTTCGTAGCTGAAAAGATTCAGCTCGTTCTCGAGGGGGCTGAAATGGAACTGGCCGAAGCGAAACCCTTGGAAGGAGACGCTAGGGCCCTACCCCTAGAGGATGGAAGCATAGATGGAATAATCTTTTCCCCCCCGTACAGCTTCGCCATTGATTACTTGGAGAACGATCAGTTTCATCTGGGCTTTCTGGGGACGGAGCTTAGCAAGCTGAGACAAGATATGATCGGTCTCAGGGGTCGTACGCCCAGGCAAAAGTACGATCTGTACAAGCTAGATATGGAGAAAGTGCTCGCCGAATGCGCAAGAGTGCTTCGTCCTGCGCGAATATGCACTATCGTTGTCGGAACGAACAACAATCAGCTTAGCAGGATTCTGGGAGTGCATCCGGAGGAGGTTCAGGGAATTGACGAACTGCTGTGTGAGTTAGGGAGTTCACACGGTCTGAGGCTGGTTCGGCGTCTCTCCCGTCAGATTACAGGGATGGCCAACACCATGAGGACTGAATTCATCATAATGCTAGAGCGTGTATGACGCATTTACGTTAATGCCCTTCCATTCGTACCTTTCGGAATTCTAGGCACGGAATCGCTGACCGCGTCGTGTTCGATGGCCATTATTTCAAGCAGTCCTTCATCAACCTGAATCGATCTCCAGAGAGGAAAATATGGCTCTAGTTCAGGGAAGTTTCCAATGCGATCCGTCAAGAACTGATACATATCGCGCGTCGGCAAAATAAGGATGCCGCCAACCAGAATCTCCTTGAGTATCCCAAGCGCCATCTTGTTTATTGCTCGATGACTGGATGAGACATTCCCGGTTTCCCATTCCACCGCAAAGTAACGATCTCCAACCGGATAGCAGGCGTCCATTTTCCCGGGCTTCTGTAGGGTGGCTATGTCAAAGGGCTGCTCCAAAATCCATCCCAGCGCTTTCAGGCGCTTCATGCAGGAGTTCTTTATGGGTTTAACGCCACTGCCCTGTCCGCGCTTCTTGCCGGACTGAGGATAGAGTGTGAAAGACCCTGAACCCGGCGGCCACTCTATAGACTGGATTGCTTGCCCTATCTGATTCCTGATGTTACGCCACTCTCGTGACTCGGAAAAGCTGCCCGCATCTATCAGCCGCTCAACCTTGACGATCTTCATCGTGTCCCCTCTTCGAGTCATGATTGTCTTGCAGCGATTCAATCCGACGCTCCGCTTGCCGAAGCATTTCTGAAGGGGCTAAACCTAGAGCTACCGCCAACTGCGCGAGAGTCGTTAGGGTTGGGATTTTCCTGCCGCGTTCCAGCAGGCTCACATAGGTCCTGTGCAGCCCAGCTTCAAAACCGAGCTGCTCTTGGGACAGTCCTCGCTCCCGGCGGATCTCCCTGAGAGCTCCACCAAATGCTTTTGTGAGTTTGACGGATTCCGGCCTGTTCATAGGTTTCAAAGTGATGGCCCCATCTAATGTCGTTTTGCAGACCAAAGATCAACAGACTATGGTATTCACCCCCGGGCTTATTCGAACTTATTCTTTAGGACCCGATAATACTGTGACCTCCCCGTCGTCCCATAGACACTAAGGTCGAACCCCCTCAAGGGTGATGGTTTCACAATCAACCCTATGCGCTGGGAGTCCCTCGTGTTAACATTGCGCATACTGTGACCGCTTCTCTGCAGCGTCGGGGGAAACATTACTCCATGCTCACCGTTTTTCATTGTCGTACTCCAAAGGAGGGGATTCATGCTGAGGAAGACCGCGCTGACCGTCGTTCTGCTCATTGCCCTTGTATGCGTTTACTTCCTTGTCTGGCCTGTTCCCATCGAGCCGGTCTCCTGGAAACCGCCGTCAAATCCTGGTTACACGGGACCGTTCGCCCGTAATGAGAGGCTGAAGGGACTGGAATTTTTGCCCATCGGGAAAAACCACGGCCCGGAAGATGTGGCGCTCGACCGGCAGGGCCGCATTTATGCGAGCACAGGCGAAGGGTTCATCGTGCGGCTCAACCCTGACGGCTCGGGCGCGGAAAACTGGGCTGATACCAAAGGCAGACCCTTGGGACTCGCGATGGATCCAAAGGGAAACCTGATCGTGGCCGACGCATACCGGGGGCTCTTATCCATAGCTCCTGACGGGTCAATTACCGAATTGGCCACAGTGGCGGATGGTATCCCCATCCGATACGCAGACGATGCGGATGTGGCGGCTGACGGCAAGATTTACTTCTCGGACGCGTCCACTAAATTCGCAGCCAAGGATTACGGCACTATGGGCGCCAGTCTTCTGGAAATCATGGAGCACGCCGGGACCGGGAGATTACTCGTGTGGGAGCCCGAGACACGAAAGGCGCGCACCCTCCTTAAGGGTTTGACTTTCGCGAACGGTGTCGCAATCAGCCACGATGAGACCTATGTGCTGGTAACTGAGACCGGGAGCTATCGTATTATCCGTTATTGGATCGCGGGACCGAAAAAGGGGACTTCCGAAACGCTGGGAGACGCGCTGCCCGCGTTTCCCGACAATATCACCAGGGGCTTGGACGGCCGCTTTTGGGTGGCATTGATCTCTCCACGAAACCCGCTTGTGGACAAGCTCGCAGAGAGTCCGTTCGTTCGGAAAATGATACAGCGCATGCCGTCTTTCTTGCGGCCGAAGGCTGAATCGTACGGCCATATCATCGCCATTGACGGCAATAGAAAGATCTTGATGGATCTGCAAGATCCACAGACCAACTATCCTCAGAATACCGCGGTCACGGAAACGAAGGAATTTCTTTACATCGGCAGTCTCAGCGCGACGTCGTTGGCTCGTCTGCCGAAAGATAAGATCGGCCTCAAATAGGGGATAAGGTGGCCAAGCGGCGCTCTTGGGCTCCTCCTTCAAGAGCGCCTAGACCGTGGGGTGACGCGTCGTCTTCTCATCCGCTTCTTGCGCGGGCGCCTCACGCTTGCACAGAGGCTTGTCACTGCACGCGTCACATACGTCCGCGCAGTCGGTCGGGTCTGCCTTGGCTACCAGGAGTTTTTTCCGGTACCGATGAACCAGGAAAGCTCCGGATGCGATTAAGATCGCGACAACGATAATCTCTTGCCACATGAGTGTTCACCCTTGAGTTAATTCCCGCGGACCCCCTTTGGTCTATTTGATGCCAACTGCGCGCTTGTTCCAAGCGCTCGGTTGTCCATGTATCGGGACTCTGGTATGTGATAACAAACTGGTATTCTGTATCAAAAATAGCTGAACCACAACTCACGTTAGACGTACACCCATTCTTGAGACAGAACACGAGCAAATCAAACAAGTCCGTGACCGAAAAGCCGTCGCATTGCGACAGACTCAAGCGTCCGGCGCAAGGTGGTTCGAATGCACAGCGTAGGCGTTATCCATGGGCGATTCCAAGTGCTCCACAACGATCATCTCAGGTACTTGTTGGAGGGCAAAGCGCGTTGCGACCACCTTGTCGCCGGAATTACCAATCCTGACCCAATCCTATCCCGGGAGGATGAAGCAGACCCAGCGCGGTCGGCTTTGTTCGCGAATCCTCTTACTTACTTCGAACGATATCAACTGGTTGTGGCCGCCCTCATCGATGAGGGGGTGGTCAGCCACGAGTTCTCCGTCGTGCCCTTTCCGATAAATTTTCCGGAACTCTACCGGTACTACGTTCCTATGGAGGCCCCCTTCTTCATTACCATTTGCGATAGGTGGGGCGAACGGAAACACGAGCTTCTTACCGGACAAGGACTCAAGGTGGAGGTTATGTGGCGAAGAACTCCCGACACCAAAGGTTTGACCGGCTCAGAGATTCGCCACCGGATGGCGCTTGGAGAACCTTGGCAACACCTGGTGCCCCCGAGTACGGCAAGACTGTTAGTGAAATGGAACATCGTCGATCGACTACAGGAATTGGCCCTAATTCCACAAGCATGATGGTTCCCCGGGGAATTGAACAGATCCAACCCGGCCTGCGCGACGGCCTTGGGCCCGTGGGCGGCCTTGGCCGTAAAGGCTAGAGGTAGAGGGATGCGTACACGTCACCCTGAATGCCGGCCAAGAGAAGTGAACGAAGTTGGCTGCAGATAGCATCTTCGTACGCCCAATGAGACGACTGAAAATAAGCATTCGGTTTTCTTTACAGCAGCGTCGTGAGAATGGCCAAGAAGCGCGAGACCTTTTGCCCGGTTCTTGGCATTGACCACCCACACTATATTGGGGGGTGTTGCGGTTTCCAGGATTGCTCTGAGATTGTCGGCCGGCCATCTTGAGGAGGTTGAGACCTCTGCACCCGATGGTATGGAATAGGTGACTGAAAACCGGAAAACCATCGAACTCCATTTCCTCTCCAAATACTCCCCTGAACTCGACGCACAAGAGCGTATCCAGAAGAAAACGGGAAAAAGAACCACTCATAATCGCCTTTTCAGGGCCCCTCAAACCTTGAAGGCGGACTTTTTCAGAAGATTCAACCGATTCCAAGGCAATCCAACATCATACGAAAAACTGATTACCGCTTTTGTTTGAGGTCCATTTTGAACGCGAGGGTGTATAAAATCTGTCCAACCCGACCTGAAGCATCATAGTCCCGCGAAAAAACGCGGAAAAGGTGAGCGCACGTCAAACACTTCAGGTTTTTTCGCTATTGTGGTATGGGAGGAGCACAGTTTGGTTCTTATGAGAGAAAGGAAAGGGATCTGTGAGCATCAGTCAGCGAGTCTTTCAGGAAAGAGCCATTTTGGTGTTCGTATTGCTCCTCGGGCTTCTTCTCTTCGACCCTCTGTTACCCAGCGCCATAACCAATCTGTCCTTTGCAGCAATCGGTGTTGCAGGGGCCTGGCTTCTCAGCGATAGAAAGAGTCTTTCACGAAAAGTCATAGCCGTGTCCTCATCCGCTGCACTGGTTGCTATAGCCTTGGGCAAGCTCCTTCCTGCGGCTATGGCCGGGCCATTACGCGTGCCAATCGGCCTGTTCCTCTTGTCATTCACCATCATCTTATACGCATGGTGCGGCGCTTTGATGCTCTCGGTCATGTTAAGGGCCAGGGAAGTCACCCATAAGCTAATCATTTCGGCCGTCAACCTCTACATAATCCTTGGGATGTTTTACGCGCATATTTACACAATACTCGACTGGTTCTACCCGGCATCGTTCGCCTTGCAGGTGTCGGACCGAGAGTCGGCATCACATTTTATATATTTTAGTTTTGTCACTCTCGCTACTCTGGGATATGGGGATATCACGCCAAAGACGGAGTTTGCCCAAAGGCTGGCCATTACTGAAACGATCATGGGACAGTTTTACGGATCGCTTGTGGTGGCCTACCTCTTGAGTGTGTATATCGGCCGCCGGATGCGGGTCAACGACTCCGGGTTAGGCCCCGAAAGAGGTTCGAATAATTCGGCTTCGTGATGTGTGATCCGGCGCTATTAAGACATGAGAAAGCCCCATGACTGATTATTCGACGATCATTTGCGCCGCTCTATTGATCTTCTTCTATGGACTGATCTCCCGCGTGTCCGAAAGGTCTCCGATTACCGCGCCGATGGTCTTTTCCGGAATCGGCATCTTGGTGGGCCCCACGGTTCTCAGTCTGCTAAATGTCCAGATCGGTGGCGCCGTCGTGAAGCTGATAGCGGAAATCACCCTAGTGATAATCTTGTTCGTAGACGCCTCGACGGTGGACCTACGGACGCTAAAGATGCAGCGAGAAATTCCACTCCGGTTGCTCGGCTTAGGACTTCCGTTGACGATGGCGCTGGGTTTTGCTGCAGCGGCCCTGCTGGTCAACAATCAGAACCTGTGGCTTGCGGCGCTGGTGGCGCTTGTCCTGTCTCCCACCGACGCCGCCCTCGGCCAAGCTGTGGTCACCAGTGATCGCCTCCCGGAGGGAATGCGGCAGGCTATCAATGTGGAAAGCGGGCTCAATGACGGGATCGCTTTAGCTCCGATTCTGATGTGTATCGCTGCCGTTTCTGGAGAAGGACACTCTGGGAATGGTTCGGGTTCGTGGCTTTTCTTTGTGGTGAGCCAGCTTACCATAGGCCCGATCGCCGGAATCATGGTCGGCTGGTGTGGAGGAAGGCTGGTGGAAGAGGCATCGAAGAGAAACTGGATGCAGCCCACCTTCCAGCGCCTGGTAGCCGGGTCGCTCGCGGTGCTTGCTTACACTGCTGCTGAGCAGTTTCACGGAAACGGTTTCATAGCCGCTTATTGCGCAGGTCTCTTCCTCGGCGCCCAGACACACGATGTACGTGAACGAATCCAAGAATTTGGCGAGGCGGAAGGCCAGCAAATGTCTCTGTTCGTGTTCCTGCTCTTCGGGCTTGCCATGGTTCCAGCAATGGCTGCCCACTGGGATCTTTGGGCTTTATGCTATGCTATCTTGAGCCTTACCGTTATCCGCATGATCCCCGTTGCCTTATGCCTTCGCGGTGCGGGCCTCGACACGCGAGATGTTTGCATGATTGCATGGTTTGGCCCCCGCGGGATCGCGTCCATCCTGTATGCGCTTATGGGCATAGGCAAAATCGGGGTCATCGGATACGAACGGGAATTCGCCGTCGTAACCCTGACCGTATTGCTGAGTATCTTCTTGCACGGCATATCGGCCGTTCCTCTCACGCTCTCTTACGCTCGCTCCCGTGCAAGCTAGTCACATGGCTAAAGAGAGGTGGCTTCATGTTGTTCACGGTCTTTCTTACTGCGTTTCTGCATGAGAACGTATAGGACGGGTGTGAAGAACACCCCCAAGACAGTTACACCTATCATCCCGGCAAAGACCGCGGTTCCTACCGACTGGCGACTAACGGCTCCAGCCCCCGATGCTGTCACGAGCGGAAGGACTCCAAAGATGAACGCAAACGAGGTCATGAGAATGGGCCGAAAACGTAACCTTGAAGCCTCGATGGTAGCCTCCAGGACCTCCTTGCCCCTGGCTCGGGCTTCCCGCGCGAATTCGACTATCAGAATTGCGTTTTTGGCTGCCAGCCCTACCAGCAGCACCAGACCGACTTGCGTATAGACGTTATTGTCCATGCCGCCTATCAGCAGCCCGGCCGACGCTCCCAGGACCGCGAGTGGGACGATCAATATGACTGAAATAGGATCGGCCCAACTCTCGTACAACGCTGCAAGGATAAGGACTACGGCGAGGATGGCGGCGATAAATGTTATAGTTGCCTGGCCGGTTGCCTTCTTTTCCTGGTAAGCCATGTTTGTCCAGTCGAAGGCCATTCCGGGTGGGAGAACCGTGGCCGCCAATTGTTCCATAATATCCAGGGCCTGTCCTGAACTGTAGCCCGGTGCGTTCTCTCCTAGAACCTTGGCAGTGGGGAACAAGTTGTACCTGTCGACACGCATGGGGCCGACCTCGTAGCGCGCGTTCACAATGGTGCCCAAAGGAATCATTTTCCCTTCGTCGTTTCTAACAAAGAGTTGCGAAATGTCCTGTGGATTGCGCCGGAACTCGCTGTCCGCCTGTGCTCTAAGCTGCCAGGTCCTCCCGAATTTGTTGAAATCGTTGATGTAGGCTGAGGCGAGGTAGGTTTGCAGCGTGTCGAATACACGCTGAAGCGGGATCTTCAGAGTCAGAGCCTTCGTACGATCAATATCCAAATAGACATTTGGGTAAGTCGCCCGAAAGGTTGCCATTACCGATCGCAATTCCGGCTGACTTTTCGCCGCATCTCCTAACTCCCAGGCCGATTGTTCCAGCGCCTGGAAACCGAGGTCTCCTTTGTCGAGAAGCTGCATTTCAAACCCGCCGCCCGTGCCCAGGCCGATGACAGGCGGTAATGTGTACGTGAAGACTGTTCCTTCGTATATCGATTGGAACTTCGCCGAAAGTTCCTTCATGATCACGTCTCTGCTACGGCCTTTAGCGAGTCGCTCTTTCCACGGTTTCAAGGGCACAAAGATTGTAGCTAGGTTCGATCGCGCTGCGTCGATCATCGAATAGCCGGCCAACGCGCCCCAACTGCTTACCCCGTCGGTCTCTCCTATGATCCCACCTGCTTTCTGCATGGTCTCATAAGTGCGATTGAGCGTCGCTCCGCCGGGCATCTGGACGTCGACCAGAATGAGTCCGTCATCCTCCAAGGGAAGGAATCCCGTGGGAACGCTCTTATACGTGATACCGGTGAGAACCACGAGCCCTACAAACAGAATCATCATCAGAGCAATACGTCTTACGCCCAAGGAAACCATCCGAGTGTACCAATTCGTGGTCCACTCAAAGGAACGGTTGAACCATTCAAAAAAACGGTTCCCTGGTCCATGGCCGGGCCGGAGAATAAGGGCGCAAAGAGCCGGACTCAATGTCAGCGCATTTATCGCGCTGAAAAACATTGTAATGGCTATTGTCAGAGAGAACTGGCGGAAGAGCTGGCCAATGATGCCCCCGAGGAAGGCCGGCGGCACGAAGACGGCCATGAGCACCAAAGTAATGCCTATGATGGCGCCGCTGACCTCCTCCATGGATTTGATAGACGCTTCTTTCGGGCTCAAACCGAAGTCAGCCATGTTCCTCTCGACGTTTTCCACCACCACGATAGCGTCGTCGACGACCAGGCCTATTGCAAGGACGAGTCCGAAGAGCGTCACCATGTTTATGGAGAATCCCAGAAGCGACATAACCGCAAATGTTCCTATGAGAGACACTGGGATGGTGATAATAGGAATTAGAGTCGCGCGCCAACTTTGCAAGAATATGAAAACGACCAACACGACCAGCACGAACGCCTCGAACAGCGTTTTGACTACTTCGTGAATGGACGCGTTTACGAAATCCGCTATCTTATAAATGACCTTGTATTGAAGTCCCTGAGGAAAACCCTTTTTGAGTTCATCGAGGGTCTTGAGCACCTGGTCGGTGACCTCGATTGCGTTCGAACCGGGAGATTGGTAGACTATCAGCGTGGCAGCCGGCTGGCCATTGAAGACGGACAAGAAATCGTACGCCTTACCGCCCATATTAACCTTTGCCACGTCCCTGACGCGAATTGTCCGGGTCCCTTCGCCGGTCTTGATAATGATGTCCTCAAATTGCTTGATTTCCGTAAGCCGACCAAGTGTGTTGACGTTGAGCTGATAGACCTGATCATTTGGGACCGGAGGTTGGCCCAACTGCCCGCCTGCCACCTGGATGTTTTGTTCGCGCAGTGCCTTCACCACATCATCGACGGTGAGGTTCCTGGCGCGCAGCTTATCCGCGTCAAGCCATATCCGCATGGAATAGTCTTTGCTCGGATATAGAACTATGTCCCCAACTCCTCGTATCCGGCTTAGGACATCTTTGACGTTGATTGTTACGTAATTGGTCACGTAGAGATCGTCGTACCTTTTATCCGGCGAGTACACCGAAATGACTGCAATAAGAGCGCTGGATACCTTCTTAGTCGTCACTCCCTGTCGCTGGACGTCTTCGGGCAACTGCGCGAGGGCAGCGGAGACGCGGTTTTGAGTGAGCACCGTGTTCATGTCGATATCGGTCCCAAGCTCGAAGGTGACACTCAGAGTATACGAGCCGTCAGCAGCGCTTTGGCTCGACATGTAGAGCATGTTTTCCACGCCATTGACCTGCTGCTCAATGGGCGCCGCAACCGTTTCCGCGATCACGCGAGGATCTGCGCCGGGATAGGAAGCCTTGACTTGCACGACTGGCGGAACAATTTCGGGGTACTGGGCGATCGGCAGACCAAAAATGGCAATTCCCCCGGCAAAGACGATAAGGATCGAGATGACCGAAGCGAAAATGGGCCTTTCAATGAAGAAGCGACTCAGCATTTTGCACCTCGACTACCGTGGAGAGGGTGGGGCGGCCTTTTCGGTAGCCGGGGATGTCAATGGAATGGGAGATTCCTTTGGGGTTACTTTGGCGCCGGGCCTGGCCCGTTGGATCGCATTGGTCACTACCCATTCATCCTTCGCCAGTCCGTCTTCTATCACCCTGAGGGCCCCCTCGAGTGGGCCGGTCTTAACAAGTCTCTGTTCAACTACGTGGTCTTTGCTCACTACCATAACGTACCTTCCTGCCTGGCCAATACCAACCGACAGCTCTGGAACCAGCAGAGCCTCCTTCTTCTGGATTGGGACCCTCACACGACCGAAGAGCCCTGGAAACAGCAATCCTTTTTCGTTCGAAAAGATGGCTCTAACTTTGAGTGTTCCGGTGCTTGGGTCAACACGGGGTTCGGAAAAATCAATCTTTCCTTCATGGGGATAGCCGGTCTCATCGGCCAACTGGAGATAAGCAGGAGGCCTTTCCCTGTCCGAAGGTTGTTGGGTACGGATATTCGGCCACATCCTCATCAGCATCAGCAGGTCACGCTCACTGACGTCAAAATAAACGTATACCGAACTATCATTTACAATTTCGGTGAGCAGAGTCTTTTCTCGCGCTCCTACCAGGTTTCCCACGTCCACATAGTTTCGGCTGACATGCCCGCTAATCGGAGCAGTGACCTGCGTGTATGCGAGATCGAGTTTTGCCTTTTCCAGATCGGCCTTCGTAATTCCTAGTTGCGCCTGGCCCACTGCTTCCTCCGCGCTATGCACTTCATATTGGAGCCGGCTTATGGACGCGGTGGCAAGAAGTTGCTCAGCACGCTTGAGATTTGCCTGTTTTAGCTGCAAGTCCGCTTGCTTTCCTTTCAAAGCAGCTTCACTCTGGTCAACCTGGGCCTGGAAAGGTCTCGGATCTATGACGAAGAGCAGATCCCCTTTCTTGACTTTAGAATCCGGCACAAAGCGGACGCTCTCCAACCACCCCTCGACTCTTGCGCGAATCTCCACAAATTCGAGCGCCGCCGTAGTACCTGTGAATTCAAGGTAGTGCGTCACCTCCCTATTCAAGGGATGGCTCACAATCACTTCTGCTGATGGAGGCACAGCCAGCCGGGCCTTATCGCCGCAGCCGAGGATGTTCATGGAAGCCAAGGCGACGAAGATAGCGACTTTTGACAATTTCATGGAGGTCATAAACCGGACTCCTGATTTCTGCTAGTGTAGATAATTAGTATGGTATTGCTCCCGACCTGGAGTCAACGAAAAACTCACTTATTCTAGATCAAAATACATGATACCCGAAGCAAAGACCTCTGAACGGTGACTCAGATAAGCTCCCGAATTCTCTGTGGACAGCCGTTGCGCCCTAGAGTATAGTACAGGCGCAAGCTGGAGTCCCCGGCCGCCGGCGCAAAACCGGTCAATGTGACAAAAGTCTGGCACACGAGAGACGCGTCCAAAACGCGGTGGGGACGGTAGACGGAAGTGCGGGAGAGGGGCCCATGCCGGATCTTGAGTGTGATTATCACTTTCGAAATCTGCGATAGGAGGGACGGCGTGAATATCGGTGATTCATTCCGGACAATGAAACGGATCATGACGGTGCTTGGTCGTAACATTTCCGAAAAAACCTATAGAAGCTTCACAGGTTTTGCTCGGGAATTGCTCTCATTTTATGCCCTCTTTTGCTGGGCCCTGATTCTGATAGCTTTGGCGCTCATGATTTCAGGATGCGGCAGGTACAAAGAGGAACTGGAGAGCGCCAACCAACAAATAGAAAAGCTGAACTCCGAGGTCAAGAGGCTGACTGAGGAGGTTGCCCGTTTGAACGAGGAAAAGAAACGTCTGAACGATGACTCAAAAGCTCTATCAGACAAGACTACGCGGATGCAGCGAGAACTGGACGACCTGAACAAGGCTAAGGCAGCTCTTTCTGCCGAAAACAAAGAAATTAAGAAGAAAAATAGTGTGGCCGATGAGGAAATCGCTACTCTGAACCGCGAAAAAGCTCAACTAGCCAAAGAGGTCGAGGAACTCAAGAAACGGCTTGCTGAGATGGCCTCACCCCCGAGATTACCTGACGCCACACCGATCCAAGGGGGTCCACAGAGTGCCGGACCTCCCGACGAAATCAGTCCGTGTGATGCGGTAGTAGCGTTTATGAAGGCAAGCGAGGCAATCGTTAGACAGCAAAAAGGACCAGAACGCACACGATCGCTTGAACAGGCACATGAGCAGTACGCGCCGAAAATGAAAGGAGCGCCTGAAAAGGCCATAAGGGCTGCGCAAGAGTGGGTGAAAGAGGGTACTAGGTTTTGGGACCAACCCCATGACGATTCAACTTTCCGCCTTCTTCACCTGAGGAACACTGTCTTGGAATTCTGTGGGAAGTCACCGAGCGGGGCTGGTTTTAGGTAGATCCGCCTGATCTTACGCTGAGCTGTCGGGATCGAAGATTGCCGGGCTGAAAGGAGATTGAGGAACTCTTCGCATCTCCGGGAATTCCTTCCATCGATAGCGTGAGCTTCTTTCCAGGCTTCAAGTCGATGGGCTCAGATGTTGCCAATCCGCGGCCTGCGGTGGAAGTTCTTTCAGGGCCTCATCGGTCTACTCTCCATTACCGCCACGCTTCGTCGGCCTACCAAGTATTTCCTTTCAGGTATCGGGACCTGATTCTTCGGTTCCACAATATCCGACGGGGAGGGCTGGGTCGTGTCTAAAGCCCGGAACCACGTTTCCCGCTCCAAATAGGGAAGCTCAATCATTATCTCGTCCGCAGACATGTTCATGATAACGTGAACGTTCTCCTCTCCAGGCGCCGCGCCTGCTAAAGTAAAACCCAAGACCTGCGCTTCTCGTTCTTCCCACCGCGGGTTATAGAGCTTTGCTCCGTGCCAGGTCACATCGGCAATACTTTTGTTCTCGGCTTTGTTCCCGGTAAGAAATCGTCCCTGCATCAGGCACGGATGACGTTTTCGAAACACAATCATTCCGCTCACAAAGAGCAACATATCTCGGTTCGTTTCTGTAAGTGTCCAATCAAACCAGCCGAGTTCGTTGTCCTGGCAATAGGCGTTATTGTTACCCATTTGAGTTCTCAAAACTTCATCTCCCGCAAGCAGGAGAGGCGCTCCCTGGCTGAGTAACAGAATTGCAATGAAGTTCTTTGCCTGACGTTTTCGGAGTTCGAGGATTTGCCGATCGTCCGTCTCACCTTCAAGACCACAATTCCAGCTTAGATTATCGTCTGTCCCGTCTCTGTTATCCTCAGCGTTGGCTTCATTGTGTTTTTGGCCGTAAGCAACCAGATCGTGTAAAGTGAAACCGTCGTGACACGTGATGAAATTGATACTGTTTCCCGGCAATCGCCCGTCGTCCTCGTACAGATCGCTGCTGCCGCTAATCCGCGTGGCGACTTCGCCAATCAAGCCTCGATCGCCGCGTACGAAGCGCCTTATCACATCTCGGTATCGGCCATTCCACTCGGCCCATCGAAATCCCGGAAAATCCCCCACTTGATACAGACCGGCCGCGTCCCAAGCTTCGGCGATTACTTTGGCCCTATCCAGGGCGGACGAGAATTCGATGCTCCAGAGGAGAGGCGCATTGTAGAGGGGATTGCCGTCCTCTCCGCGAGCCAATACACTTGCGAGATCGAATCTGAAGCCGTCAACATGCATTTCCCGGACCCAAAACTCCAGACACTCTAATATGAACGCCGTAACTATCGGATGATTGCAGTTGACCGTGTTTCCGCATCCCGTGTAGTCTCGATAAACACTCCGATCCAATGGATCGAGGTGATAAAAGGTCTCGTTGCCGAATCCTTTGAAATTGATAACCGGCCCGGATCCTCCCGCTTCGGCGGTGTGATTGAATACCACGTCGAGAATGACCCCGATGCCCGCGCGGTGCAAAGATTTCACCATGTCGCGGAACTCATTCAGATGCGTCCCCTCTTCCGGAGAAACGCAGTATCCGGGATGGGGACAGAAGAAGCTGTGCGTGCTATATCCCCAGAAATTTTTCAGCCCGTGTTCGGCCGCGCGGTCCGGCACGTCTTGCTCATCAAAAGCCATTAGGGGGAGCAGTTCCACATGAGTAATCCCGAGAGCCTTCAGATACGGGATCTTTTCGATGATACCGGCAAAAGTTCCCGGGTGAGCCACACGCGCAGAAGAATGTTTGGTGAACCCGCCTACATGCATTTCGTAAATGATCATGTTTTCATTGGCATGATCGATTGGTCGATCATTTTCCCAGTCGTATCTCGCGTCGATGACCATGGCGCGCATAGCCGGCCACGCCACAAGGTCAGTCCGAGAAGCTGCGCGGCGATCCCATAATGTATTGGTGACTGCCCGCGCCCAAGGATCGAGGAGTTCTCTACGCTTGTCAAACCGGAAGCCTGAACCGCGCGTGTCGCCTGGACCGTCAACCTTCCAGGTGTAATGAACACCCTTGGGCAGTCCGACAACGTAGACGTGCCAGAAAAAGAATGTCCGGTTCACGGACGGATCCAACTTAATGACTTGTAGAGGTATCGGACTGTCCGCCTTTTCGTAGAGCAGCAACTCAACAGAAGACGCGTGTCTACTGAAAACGGAGAAGTTCGTTCCTTGCGCCCGCCAGATGGCGCCCAAAGGGTAGCGCGTTCCGGTCTGGGTCTCGAAATAAGTCATAGGCCATCCTTTATCATACCTCTTCATCCCCGTCTTCGAGACTGATCGGCACGGGGCTTACCTTCCAGATTTCATCGCAATACTGTCGAATCGCGCGATCGGATGAGAACTTTCCCATTCGAGCCGCATTGAGGATCGACATTCGTGTCCAGGTATTTCGATCACGGTAGGTCCGGCCGACACGGTCCTGACAGTCAGCGTACGATTGATAATCGGCAAACAGCAGGTACTCGTCATGATACAGCAGCGAATCAACGAGAGGTTTGAACAACTCCGACTCACCGGAAGAAAAATGCCCGGAACCGATAAGGTCGATGACGGTTCTCAATTGATCGTTACTTTCGTAGATGTCACGAGGCCGATAACCGGCGGATTTCAGGTTGTAGACTTCCTCGGCGGTGAGACCGAAGAGGAAGAAATTCTCGGGTCCCACTTCTTCTCTGATCTCCACATTAGCGCCATCCAAGGCGCCAATCGTAAGCGCCCCATTCATGGAGAACTTCATGTTCCCGGTTCCTGAAGCCTCCTTGCCCGCTGTAGAAATCTGTTCCGAGAGATCCGCCGCGGGGTAGATCAACCGGGAATTCTTTACGTTGAAGTCGGGAAAGAAGACCACCTTGATACGATCCCGCACGTCCGGATCGTGGTTCACCACGTTCGCCACCGCGTTGACCAGCCTGATGATCAACTTTGCCATGAAGTAGCCGGGGGCGGCTTTCCCGCCGAAAATGAAGGTTCGGGGCGAGATGTCAATATTCGGATCCTGTTTCATGCGGCTGTACAGTGTGAGAACGTGCATCACATTGAGATGTTGTCGCTTATATTCGTGAAAACGTTTCACCTGGATATCGAAAAGCGAGTCCGGGTCGATGACAATTCCGGTGCGATCACGAATCGCTTCAGACAGATCAATCTTGTTTAGCCTCTTGATGCGATTCCATTCGCTCTTGAAGTCTTCGTCCTCCGCAAGGTCCTCAAGTTTCCGGAGTTGGTCCAGGTCCGTGATCCAGCCATCTCCGATCTTACGAGTGATCAAGTCGGCCAGCCTGGGGTTGCTCAAAACTATGAATCGCCGAGGGGTGACCCCGTTGGTTTTGTTGCTGAACTTCTCCGGAAAGAATTCGTAAAAGTCGCGGAGCACATGACGTTTGAGAAGATCGGTGTGCAGCTCCGCCACCCCGTTTATCGCGAAACTGCCGACACACGCGAGGTTTGCCATGCGGACGTGCTTTTCGTCGGTTTCGTCGATCAAAGACATTCGAGCCGCGCGATCGTCATCCCCCACGTATCGCGCTCGAACTTTTTCCAGAAAGCGATGATTGATCTCGAAAACAATTTCCAAATGTCTGGGAAGAAGCGAGCGGAACAATGGTAAGGGCCATTTCTCCAAGGCTTCGGGCAGCAGCGTGTGATTTGTATAACCGAAGGTTTTCTGTGTAACCTCCCATGCTTCGTCCCATCCGAGGCCATGCTCATCGAGGAGGAGGCGCATGAGCTCCGGCACGGCCAGCGCCGGATGGGTGTCATTTAATTGGACCGAAAAGACTTGGTGAAATCTTGTGGGAGGCAAATTCCCCATAGAGCACATGCGCAGCATGTCCTGCAATGAGCATGATACAAAAAAATACTGCTGTTCCAGGCGGAGTTGCTTTCCTTGCGTGGGTTCGTCATTTGGGTAAAGCACTTTCGTGAGGTTTTCCGAGAAGACTTTCTCCTCAACAGCGCCATAGTAGTCCCCTACGTTGAATGCCTGAAAGTCGAAAGATTCCGCCGCCTCGGCCTTCCAGAGCCGCAACGTGTTACAGGTGTTTACCTTGTAACCCAGCACAGGAGTGTCGTACGCCACTCCTTTCACGACTCGATTCGAAACCCAGCGAACTTGACGACGCCCATCGTCGCCCTGCACATGCTCCGTATGGCCTCCGAGCTTTACCTCGTAGGCTATTTCCGGTCTGTGACTTTCCCAGGGATTCCCCAGACAGAGCCACTTATCAGTGGTTTCGATCTGCTTGCCGTCTTGAATGCTCTGCGAGAAGATCCCGAATTCGTAGCGTATCCCGTATCCTATGGAGGGGATCTGGAGAGTGGCAAGAGAATCCAAGAAGCATGCGGCGAGTCGGCCAAGACCGCCGTTCCCTAACCCGGGTTCGGGTTCGTGCTCCAAGAGAGCGTTCCAGTCCCCCCCGGATGCTTCGACAGCTTCTCGCACCTCTTCATAGATCCCCAGGTTGATCAGATTGTTCGCAAGCTGCGGCCCCAGAAGGAATTCGGCGGAAAGATAGCTGACCGCGCGAAGATCCCCTTTCATGTATGTCTCCGCGCTCCGAACCCAGCGATGAAGCAACCGGTCTTTCACCGTATAAGCAAGAGCCATGTACTGGTCATTCAGTGTGGCTATCTTTGGGATTCGTCCCTGAGAGTATCTCAGGTGGTCCCCAAAACCACGCTTGAGCGCAGCAAGACTCAAGCCCCGACGACTTCCCCACAAATCTTGTGTTTGTTCTCCGGCGCCGCCTTGTCTACCCATCACAATCCCCTCAACTCCAATGCAATGTAAACCTATTCGTGTTTTGCGACGAGTCTCTCTCCCGCCTCGTCAAGGACTCTGAACGCCTTGCCCTGCGTCCGCCAATTTGCGGACCGCGTTCTGATACTCAAGCGCGACTGCATCCATGAATACCATATCGACCGGTCCTTTCCACGTGGTGACTTCTCCGAATCTCTTTGGAATCGAGATATGTCCGGGGTTGTACCCTGTCTGATACTTTAGTTGCCAACGTCTCGCCTGGACGTCTCTTGACCGAACCACGACCGAGTCGGCAAGCTGAGGCCTCCCTATAGAGCTAAGACACTCCTGGAGACGTTCCTCGGAATAGACGTTCCGAGCAAAGAGGCACGATACCATGCAGGTGAGTTGCACCCGGCGCCGCTCCTCTTCGATCAGGAACGCCACAGCATCCTCGGATTTCTTGGAATCCGCCTTTTGATCGTAACTATACCCTGCGCTGTCAAGGTGTGAGTGCCGAAAACCGTACGCGTGGGAGGCAAAGAACACCTCACCGGTGGCATATCCCGCCATCTCCTGTCCGAGCACGCACGCAAAGTCACTTCCGCCGTAGCGGGCCGCGGCCGCCAAAGCGCCTTGACCCAACAAGTGATAAAAATCGTTTGTGCGCAATCCCAGATGCCTCACAGCCTCGCGATACTTTTCAACATCTCCGAAGGACAGGGGAACCACGGTTTCCTTGTCAGTGAGGATGCCGCGCTCAAACGCCTCCGTTGCCCATGCAAGCGCGACGCCCGCGCTCATCACGTCCAGCCCCTGGCGTTCCATTTCCTCCAGAAGTGTGAGCACACCGCCGGCTTTCGTGACGCCAAGCATGGAACCTGCGGCGAAAACCGGTTCATGATCGTAGGACACCTGCCGGTACTGGAACTCATTCTGTTCCGCAAACTGCTCTCGTAGCAGTCCCACGTGGATGCATCCGACCGGGCATCCCGAACACGCTGTCTTGCGAAGGAGCAACTCCTCGGCAAATCGTTGGCCGGTGATCCCGCGAACATTTTCATCATGCGTGGCCTGGAGATTTCGCCACGGAACGGCATGGAGTTCATTAAGAGGAAGCATATTCTCAAGAGTCCCCAGATCGTGGTATTTCTTCATCGCCGGTGTTTGGGTAACTTCCTGATACACTGTTTTGTACAGATCGCGGTAGGCTTTCCCTTCGGGAAGTGGTGAACTTCCGTCACCGAGCACAATAATTCCCTTGAGTCGCTTGGCTCCCATCGCTGCTCCGCCGCCAAGCCGACCAAAGTGTCGGTATGTGTCCACATTGACGCTTGCGAATGTAACCCCTCGCTCTCCGGCCGGTCCGATGCGAAGAATGCTCCTGTGGCCGGAATCTCGGCCGCAAAACCGCCTGAGATGTTTTCCCGCGCTCAGGACATCAAGACCCCACAAGTAATGGACGTCACGGATTCCTATGCTCCGGCTGCCCACAATGAGGCACGAAGGTGTTTGAGCTACGCCCTTGATCACAAGCGCGTCATAGCCCGCGAAACGCAAAGCCAATCCCAGCCGCCCGCCTGCGTGACTTTCCGCATATTGCCCGTTGTATGGGGACTTGAACCCCAAGACTACCTTACTCATGAGGGGAAAGTAGGCGGTGAGTGGGCCGATGGCAAAGATCAACGGCTGATCCGGATGATCTGCAGGCGCGTCCATGATGCCATGCGAAGCGAAAAGGCCCGCGGCTAGGCCGCTTCCACCCAGCAATTCCGCTGGACTGCCGAAGAGGACGGGTTCGCTCTTGCCTTCGGTCAGGTTTACCACCAGGACCCGAAACGCTTCTTCATTGATCATCTTCTTCTCCGACGGCAGATTCAAACATCTCCAGGCAATCGTGAGGGCAAAAAGCCGCGCATCGCCCGCAATGGATGCACACTATCGGCAGCCCCGTTTCCGAATCCATGTACACGGCATTTACCGGACAAGCCTGAGAGCACTCGCCGCAGCGAATGCATGAATTCCGTTTCACCTTTACCCCGCCTCCCTTTCGCTGACGAAACGCGTCAGTGGGACAAGCTTCCGCGCAGGGGGCAGGGTCGCAGCCGAGACAAACCTGTGCCTCGAATCCGGTGCTCAAACCGCCGGCAGAGCGGATTCGAATCCCGCTGCGATGCCAAGACAGGCTCCGGTGCAGCAGTCTTGCGCACGCGAGAGAGCAGGAATAGCACCCAATGCAGCGTTCCATTCTGCCGGCGCGAAGTATTTTCATGAGGACCTCCCGTATGCTGAGGAAGGAAGCTCCATGTCGGTTTTGAGCATGTCTTTTGCCATCGGATGCGGCTGACCTGTGCAGGAAAGCACGTTACTCCAAAGCCTTCCATCGGGGTCTATCTTCCTCCGAGCAGCAACGGCCAACGCAATGGGTACGTGCGTGAACTGACGGCGCCAGCCGCCGACAACCATATTGGTTCTCCCCGCCATTGCCGCATGAACCGCGTTGTGTCCCAGCATCAAGCAAAAAGCGGAGTCGTAAGGACTCGCAGGCATGCTCCTAATCGTATAGCTCGGATCAATGTATTTCAGGTTGAGTTCCGTGCCGGTTTTCTTGAAGTATTGAACAATCTGGTCTTTCAGATACAGTCCCACGTCACTGAATCGAACGTTTCCCGACGCGTCCATCTCTCCTGTTCCTTGAATAAGATCTTGCCCCGCGCCTTCGGCTACGACGACCACAGCATGGCCGCGATGTTTCAACCTGTCTTCGAGCGCTCGAAGGAATGCTTCCACCGTGAACCTAACCTCGGGAACCAGGCAGAAGTTGACATGGTTTGTGGCAACTGATGCGTAGGCCGCAATAAAACCCGACTCTCTCCCCATCAGTTTTACAAGCCCGACCCCGTTTCTCGCCCCGAGGGCTTCCGCATGAGCAGCATAGATGGAGCCTCTCGCTTCGCTCACAGCCGTGACAAAACCGAACGACATATCCACGGAAGATATGTCATTGTCGATGGTTTTGGGCACGCCTATGACAGCGATCTTTAAATCGCGTCGGCCGATTTCTTGTGCAATGGCTCTGGCTCCTCGGAGTGTTCCGTCTCCGCCTACAGTGAACAGGACGCCCACTTTCATGCGTTCAAGTGTGTCGGCCATCTCCTCAACATCCTGCGGTCCGCGAGAAGATCCCAGAATGGTACCACCTTGTTCCTGAATGTCGGCAACCAGGTCGGGGGTGAGTTCAATAGGTTTGTGTCCGAATTTCTCTGTGAGTCCTTCGTAGCCGTATGGGAATCCGAAGACGGTCGGAACTCCGTAATGGTGAAACAGCCCGAGCGTTATGGATCGTATCACGTCGTTAAGGCCTGGGCACAAGCCCCCGCAGGTCACGATTCCGCATTTCAGTTTCGTGGGATCAAAGAAGATTTGCCTCCTAGGACCTGCCATCTCGAAAGCGGGGGGCCCTTGCCCGGAACCGAGGAAGCCCTGAATTTCTCCGAGAGTCCCATGATAGAGGACACGTTCCTCATCACTCACGAATTGGGCGGCTGCCATGGGAGAGGGAATCCTGCATTCCCCCAGCCTTTGAATCTCGAAGTCCGAACTCTTCAATTCCTCCATGACACGAAACCTCTTTGAACTGATGAGAACTTTACTTCGGGGAACATACCCGATTGGGTCCTCATGCGTGACCTGCGCTTCCCAGGACATGCTCGTTTTTGTACTTGACCATTCTGATCAGCTCATCACGCGCCGGCCCTAGGTACTTGCGCGGATCGAACTCCCCGGGTTTTTCTGCAAAAACCTTGCGGATTGTGGCGGTCATGGCAAGCCTTCCATCGCTGTCGATATTGATCTTGCAGACCGCGGATGCTGCAGCCTGCCTCAACTGCTCCTCCGGAATGCCCACCGCTTCATCCATCTTGCCTCCGAACCTGTTGATCATTGCAACATACTCGGGCATTACCGATGAGGCCCCGTGCAGCACTATGGGAAAACCGGGAACTAGGCGCTCAATTTGCTCCAAAATGTCAAAACGGAGAGACGGTGGCTCCTCGCCAGGTTGGAGCTTAAACTTGTAAGCCCCGTGGGAAGTGCCGATAGAGATGGCTAGACTGTCAACAGAGGTTCGTCCCACGAATTCCTCCACCTCTGAGGGCTTCGTGTAGTGTGACACCTCGGAGGACACAGTGTCCTCGACTCCTGATAAGACGCCGAGTTCTCCTTCAACGGTTACGTCCTGTTCAGCTGCATAATCCACCACTTGTTTCGTGAGCCTAATATTCTCTTCAAGTGAATAATGAGATCCATCTATCATCACGGATGAAAACCCGGAATCTATGCATGACCGGCACAGTTCAAAAGAGTCTCCGTGGTCTAGGTGAAGCGCCACCGGCACAGAGCCACTGAGATCCTCCATCATCTCCACTGCTCCTTTCACCATCAACCTCAGAAGTGTTGAATTCATGTATTTTATGGCGCTGCCTGAGCACTGGAGAATCACAGGAGATCTTGATTCGGAGCAGCCCATAATGATCGCCTGAAGCTGCTCCATGTTGTTGAAGTTGTACGCCGGGATGGCATACCGATCTTTCATGGCCTTCGTGAACATGCCCTTGGTGTTCACAAGCCCCAACTCGGTGTACCTGGCGATAGCACTCACCTTCTCCCCCTCTTGGCTGCTGGAGTGTTCAGATCAAGGTCCACATCTAAGCCTATTTTCGGTCTTCTTTTGCGGTTTCGGTTTCTTTCGGCTCATTAAGTCGAACCATGAGCCATTGCTGGGTCTTATCTTTGCCAAAATGCACAAGCGCTTCAGTTTGATCTTGTGTCAGATTGAAAAGTCCCGTCTCCATGATAATTTCCGTGTTCTTACCGTCGGAAAAAGTCCATGCAGCCCTTTGGGTCTTTTTGTCGACCATGCCTCTCACAGGCCGACCAATGTCTGTCGCGACGTTATAATATGTCCCGGCTATAACGCCGTTTTTGTCCACCGCAAGCTGCAGGAGCGCATTTGAATCAGTGGCCTTCTCCCTCGACACAGCGAAAACCCCTAACGGCAGCCACTCCGCTTCTGCTGTCTGAGCCGCCGGCGGAGCGCTGGTAGTGAGGTCACTCGCCTGTTGATAATATTCCTCCGCGCTCGCTACAGGTTTTCCGTTCGAGTATACCTGCTCATCCTCGTAATAGATACCCTCACCGTAATCATAGTAAGCTGGTGATCCCCATGAACTTCCTGCCACCCAACCGGCCAAGGAAGCCCAAGCCGCGTGCCTCCACCAGTGATTACGTGCGTATTGATATTTCCCGAAGTTTTGCCAGTAAGCTTGGGCCATTCCGGGGTGATCTTTCCACCAGTCAGGCGTAAAAAGGTTGTCGTACCTGCCCTGAATGTTGTCGCGAATTTGCCCTGAATTTGGCCGTGAAGGCAACTGACTCGGACGATCCGCTATACCGGGTCTGTCTCCTATACCCGGTCTATCTCCTATGCCCGGTCTATCTCCCACACCAGGACGCCCGCCTGCGCCTGGTCTTTCTGCAGGGAGCGTACTTGCAAGGGCACGATCTCCTAGCCCGGGCCTGTCAGCCCCCCCAGGTCTGTCGCCTGAACTAGGCCTTTCGCCGCCCAGCAATTGCTGTGCCCCGGCATATCCCAGCGCTCCCGCGGCAGCACCCGCGCCAATTTTACTCAGATCCGACAAACCTTTTCCCCCTTGTTGGGGAAGATTCAAGAACTGCTGAAGTTGACTCTGGCTCGGTTTCCACTGCCCAGCCCCGGGTGGCTTTGTCTGAAGGCTTGAACCGGCAGCCGAA
>Ga0194113_10001144_pt1 | contig 36378 bp, 30 predicted proteins | sample TA2MahC200mmetaG_FD_146193 | JGI IMG/M metagenome (GOLD analysis project Ga0194113, IMG submission 146193) | Freshwater microbial communities from Lake Tanganyika, Tanzania - TA2015017 Mahale Deep Cast 200m | ecosystem: Environmental > Aquatic > Freshwater > Lake | place: Tanzania: Lake... | reverse complement strand
TCTGGTCATATTCAATCGTGTCAGGGAGCATGGAGAACGGGAAAAGCTGAAAGCTGGAAAAGCCGATACCTGCTAAGAATACCTGGACATAGAACAGCCACAGCAGAGATGGGCTGGTGAGGAACAGCGAAGCCATGAACACGGCGAATATAGCCAGCCCGAGATAATACGATTTTATCTTGCCCAATCTTTTCCCTACCTGTAGCCATATCGGGATGAAGATTATGCCTGTGACCAGGAAGATGGGGAAGGCGGTATTCATTGCGGTCTCTGGCAATGCCATGGCGTATTTCACGTAGTAGACGAACCCAGCCATCATAACGCCTATAGCTAATGCCTGCAGGAAATAGCTGGTCATCAGCATGACAAATGGGTAGTTTTTAGCCGCGATGGCGATTTGCTGTTTTATGGGCGGCATCTCTTTCTTTGGTGGTAGGCTGGGTGCCTTCCTAGTGCCGAAAAAGCAGATGAGACAGAAGATTACGATACCCACGCCAAAGATGAGGCCCATCAATTGAAATCCGGCAGCACCATCGCCACCGGCCTTTACAATGGGCATAGCCAGCGCCCCTGCCAGCAAAGCCCCTACTGAGGCAAAGAACATGCGGAACGATGTGATGGACATCCGCTCGTTGTAGTCGTCGGACATCTCTGGAACCATGCTGGCATAGGGAACGTTTACTACGGTAAAGGCGGTGCAACCCAGAGCGTAGAGGAGTGATACCTGGAGCGCCCTGGCGAACTCAGTGGCATAGCCGGGAGCAACGAAAATCAAGAGGAAAGCGATGCCGAAGGGGATGGAGCCATAGAGCAGGTAGACGCGCCTCCTGCCGAATCGGGAGCGGGTGGCATCCGAAATGGCGCCCATCATGGGGTCGGAAATGACGTCCCAGAGCTTTGGCCATAACAGCATGGTTCCTGCCAGCGCCGGATTGATGCCGAGGACATTGGTCATAAAGAACAAGAGGTACATGCCTGTGGCGACGATGAAGAAGTTATTGGCGATATCGCCGATGCCATAGCTCAGCTTTATGCCGAATGGGAGCTTCCGAGTCTTCTTTTGCTTGGTGTCTTCTTCCCTTTTCGATACTGTTTTCAATTTTCCCTCCTCTTAGCCTTCTTTTTTGTCATTATGTGCTTGTTTCTTTGGCCTTTTGTTTTAATTCATAAAGCTTGGTGATTGCTTCAAGGGGCGACATTGAGTCGATGTCGAGTTGCCCAATCTCCTCTGCCAGGGGTGATTTGCCTGCGAACAGCGGTAGCTGTGGTGGAGTCTCCCTTTTCGTTCTCACCACCTTGCCTTGTTTCTGGCCATGCTGACCGTTTTCCAGCTTGGCCAGTATTTCCTGTGCCCGGTGTACCACAGACATGGGAAGTCCTGCCAGTTGGGCTACATGTATGCCATAGCTCCGGTCTGCGCCTCCCGGGACGACTTTGCGCAGGAAGATAACTTTGCCTTCATCCTCGCTTACAGCTACATTGAAATTCTTTACTCGCGGCAGAAAGCTGGCCATCTCCACCAGCTCATGGTAGTGGGTTGCGAAAAGTGTTTTCGACTTCAACCTGGGATGATTATGAATGAACTCGACCACCGCCCATGCGATAGATAGCCCATCGTAGGTGCTTGTCCCTCGGCCTACCTCGTCCAGGATAATCAGCGACTTTGGTGATGCGTTGTTTAATATGTTAGCCGCCTCTACCATTTCCACCATGAAGGTTGACTGCCCGGCAGCCAAATCCTCCTGTGCTCCGATGCGGGTGAAAATGCGGTCTACTATGCCGATGCTAGCTGAGTCGGCTGGGACAAAGCTGCCTGTCTGTGCCATGAGTACAATCAATGCAACTTGCTTAAGGTAGGTGGATTTTCCAGACATGTTAGGGCCGGTGAGTATGATGACTTGGGTATCCCCGTTGTCCAAATAGGTGTCGTTAGGCACGAAACCGTCGCTGCCCAGGCTTCTTTCGACTACGGGGTGGCGACCGCCGCGGATATCTATCACATCGCTGTTGCTTAACTTTGGCCTTACATAGTGATTTCGGGCTGCAGCTTTTGCCAGGCTGCAGAACACGTCTAGCTTTGCTAAGGCCTGGGCTGAGGCCAGTATTCGCTCGCCATCGCCGGATATTTGCTGGCAGACTTGGCGAAAGATAGCCAATTCAAGCTCTATCATCCTGGCTTCAGCGTTGAGGATTGTTGATTCGAATTCTTTCAGTTCCGGGGTGAAGAAACGCTCCGCTCCGGCTAGCGTCTGTTTTCGGATATAATTCCCGGGGACAAGGTTGAGGTTGGATTTAGAGACCTCGATGTAATAGCCGAAGACCCTGTTGTAGCTAACCTTCAGCGATTTGATTCCTGTGTGCTCTCGTTCCTGCCTTTCCAGATTTGCCAGATAGCTTTTGGCTTCTGTGGCGGTACGCCTGACGTTATCCAATTCTTGTGAGAAGCCGGTTTTTATAACTCCGCCGTGTTCTAACGTGGCAGGAGGCTCGTCTGCAACGGCGCGTTTGACTAAATCTACTACCTCCGGGCAAGGTTTCAGCTCCGAATGAAGCCAGCCAGGGGCATTGACAGAAGCCGTCAGTTCGGATTTTATCTCTGCCAGCTTCTCCAGGCTGGAGCGAAGCGCCATCATGTCTCTGGGAGTGGCAATGCCGCTTCTAACACGGTTTATCAGTCGTTCCATGTCAGCTATGTCGTTGAGGATGGACATGACCCTGCGCCTGACTTGAGTGTTTTGATAGAACCACTCTACTGTATCTTGTCTGGTTTGCAGTCGTTCTATGTCGAGAAGTGGCTGCCCCAACCATCTCTTGAGCAATCGTGAACCCATCGGCGTGTTGGTCAGGTCAGTGACGGATAGCAGACCACCGGATGGGTCACCCCAGCGGGCGCTGGCAAAAAGCTCCAGGTTCCGTCTGGTCTGGAGGTCGAGAACCATGAATGACTGTGTCGAATATGTAGAAAGCTGTGTTAATTGTCCCAGGACCGCCCTCTGATTTTCCTGGAGATAGTGGATGATGGAGCCAGCGGCACTGATGGCGAGTGGCAGGCGGGTACAGCCATATCCCTCTACTGAGGCCACTGAGAAATGGTCTAGCAAGGTTTGCTGTGCAACCTCAGGGTCGAACCAGTAATCTTCGAGCCGGGTGACTGAGGCTGGTAGGGATAATCCTTCTGTCTCAAGTGTCTGGGGCAAGAGAAGCTCGGCTGGATGAAGCCGTGCCAGCTCGTCGAGAGCTTGGTTTGCGGGCAACTGGGTAGTGGCAAATTCACCAGTGGTGATGTCCACATAGGAAATTCCTGCTTCGTTGCCCCTGACTATCAGGCTAACCAGGTAGTTGTTATGCTTGTCGGTTAGCAAGGATGGTTCGACTACGGTTCCAGGCGTAACTACGCGGATGACCTCTCGTTCTACCAGCCCCTTGCCCGGCGGCGTCATCTGTTCGCAGATGGCTACTTTGTAACCTTTGTTGATGAGCCTGCCCAGGTAGCTGTTCAATGCGTGGTAGGGGATGCCTGCCATGGGAACCCGATGTCCCTTACCCATTTCCCTGGAGGTGAGGGTAATTTCCAGCTCCCGGGCAGTTATGCGGGCGTCTTCGTCGAAGGTTTCGTAAAAATCCCCAAGTCGGAAGAAGACTATAGTGTCAGGATGGCGCTGCTTAATCTCAAGGTATTGTCGCCTGAGTGGGGTTACCGACATATCTTCACCAGCCCTTATTCTACTACTTCCACAACCGATGGCAAAGACAGGCTCATTTAGATAAAGCGATGGGACAGGCTAGACCTACAGATGCCTGCTAGTCAAGAGAATCGTCAACGGTAGACCATATACACGTGAACGTTTCGTCATATTGTCCACCTATCTGGGCTCAAATTGTGCTATAATCGCCGTGTGAAAGCTTTAACAATCTTGACCCTGATATTGCTTGCAGCAATATCTATTTATGGGTTAGCTCTCTGGGGAGGGCAACCTTTTGGTTATGTCGGCGAGCAAACGTTGGGTTACGCGAAGCAAGGAATAGACAAACTAATTGCTTGGGGGGAGGGAACTAGCCAAGAATCTACCGAAAGACGAATCGAAAAAGCATACGAATGTGCGGATGTTAAGCGCGAAGAAAATGGTTTATTGCCATTCCAACGAAGTCCAGAACTAGAAGATTTAGCCAAAATTCACGCCCAAGATATGTACAATAGAAAAAGTTGTGACCATCTGGGATTTGATGAGCGAGCAGACAAGGCTCGAATGGCTGGTTTTAATTCAGTAGCAGAGAATTGCGCTGAGGGTGGTTATGAAGCCTCTAGCTTTATAGATTTGTGGATGACATCACCTGGGCACAGAGCGAACTTGCTTGACCCGAAACTCACGCACATCGGAATAGGCATATACGGGGAATACGCAGTCCAGTTATTTGGTGGTTATTAACAGATAGCCAGATTTTTTTGTGATACAATTTATCTGCGATGCAGGTAATCGATTTTCTAAGGTGGCTTACAGATGTAGCCAAAGCTGTTTGGTCAGCAACAGGACAAAGGCCAAGCGTTACATGTGATATCCAATATACACTACCCGCCAGGTGGGGACCTGACTGGTTTCACGATCAGGATGGCAAAGAACTCGCTACTGGTATTATGCTTGAGGCAGATATCAATCTCTTACTATCAAATCATGGCTCTGTAGATACAAGTATAAAAGATATCTATATAACTGTTAGATATAGTAAAAACAGTAGCGTTAAGCTCACCAGCGGCTTGCCTGTTCAGAAAGTGGTGATTAGTCCTAGAAGAAACTGGGGACCCAAGCAGATTACATTCTATGGTTCTATTTGGGGTATAGACAAACCTCCTGATTTCTTAAGGGCTGAGTTAGTTATAAATCCGCTAGCCCAGCGACCAATTAGAAAACAAATTGAGTTAATCTTTCTGTCCTGAGATATTCATAAATCTGGTTAAAATAGTATTATAGTCCGCTGGTCACACAATCCATCGAATTGTTGGGACATAAAGACAGTCTTCATAGTCTTGGCTTGCAGATTATCTCCTTGACCCTTAGGGAAAAGGCGTCATGCGCGTGCGCGGGCTTGAGCACCAGGGCTGTATCCGCTCCTCTTCCTGTTCCTGCGATGGCGATAATCTCCTCATCGGTATTCACCAGGCCCGCATCGGCTGCCATCAGGCTTATTTCGATGGCGACCTTCACCCCTTGGCCAAACATGCGGAGCGTATTGGCCATGAAATCTCCCAGGATGTACGTGTTATAGGTTTTCCTGGCAGCATGGGCTATGCCCCCGAAGGCGTGGGTGCCTGTAAATATGTGTGCCCCTAATTTTTCGATTTCACCTCTGTTCTCCGCAGTCAGCTCTTGTGTGCCGGGGGCATTGAAACCGGCGGTGTGGGTCACCACTATGACCATATAATCTCGGAATTGCTTTGCAGCTTTCACGGCAGTATCTCCAACTGTTGTGGCAACTATCATTGTCTTGATGTTCAGCACTGCGGCTCGCTTTCTTGCCAGCCGCAGTGTTTCATCTGTGTTAGCAGACCCAGGGGTGTCGAAATAGGTCACTTTAGATTCCATGTTCTCAAACTTCCCTTTATAGGTATCTAAAGGGGCACTACCGGCTTGCCACAGGTAGTTGTGGACGAAGTAGCAGGATAGGCTTGGTGGAACCTTCAATAATGTTGGAGGCAACGCTGCCGTAGGCCCACTTGCTGATGCCCGAGAAGCCGTGAGTTGTTATGGCTATGAGGCTTACCTCGTTCTCCTTCGCATATTGCAATATGGTGCTAGCTGGATGCCCTTTGAGCAGTGCGGTACTGGCATTTATCCCTTTGCTTGCTAAAGCCTCCCGTTTCTTTTGGAGATATTTCTTAGCCTCCTCTTCTGCCTTAGCCGTGACCTCTCTTTCGTATTTCTCGTGCTCAACATAGCCAGCAGTGAAGGGAAGCTTCACGGGCTCGACAACTCTGAGCAGTATGACCTCGGTTCCTGTCTCATCGGCAAGGCCTTCTGCGTAGGGGAGAATGGCCTCGGAGAAATGTGAGCCGTCCAGGCCTATTAAAATCCTCCTTATCTCGGCGTTAGAGGCTGTTATCTTCTCTCCGCTTGGTCTTATCAGCAGAGTAGGCACCTGTACCTTCTGCAGCACCTTGCTGGTACAACTGCCCAGTGGCCAATGGCTGGCTTTACTGCTGCCGTGTGTTGACATAATGATTAGGCTGATGTCATTTTTGCCGGCGAAATCCAATATTTTGGTGGCTGCGTCACCACGGGCTAACTTCTGGCTGATTCGAATCCCTGCGATGTGGAGTTCCTCTGCCTTCTTCTGCAGGTATGCTTTAAGTGGAAGCTCAGGATAGCCAGTCGGTTGACAGGCTATCATGAGGATGACTTCACTGTTGAATCTCTTGGCTATTCTCTTGGCGTATGGCAGGGAACACCCTGCCAGTTCGGAGCCGTCTATTGGAACGAGTATTCTTTCGTACATACGAACCTCCAGGCCATAATATAATCTATGACCTGCGTTAAATCAACCATTTGTGAACCTTTTACACGTTTTGAGAGCCTTTTCGAAGCTATGTTATAATTTGCTGAGAGTAGAGCAGTGTTTGATAGGCTGGAAACAATAGAAAAGCGCTACGAAGAGCTGAATGAGTTAATAGCACAGCCTGAGCTATCAAGTCATCCATCACGATTACAGGCTTTAGCCCAGGAACAGGCCAATTTAGAGGGCATAGTAACAAAATACAGGCATTACAAAGCTCTCGCAAAGGCGATCCAGGAAACACAAGACATGCTGGACGAAAAGTTGGAGCCAGCCCTGGCATCCTTAGCCAAAGAGGAGCTGAGCAGTCTTAAGAAACGCCAGCAGGATGTATTGCAAGATTTGAAGTTGGCCCTGTTGCCTAAGGATGTACACGAGGCCAAGAGTGCTATCGTGGAGATCAGGGCTGGTACTGGTGGTGATGAGGCTTCCCTGTTTGCCGCTGACCTTTTTCGCATGTACAGCCGCTATGCTCAGCTCAAAGGTTGGCAAGTCGAGGTTATCGACTGCAGTGAATCGGATGTGAGCGGCTTCAAAGAAATCATCTTCGAAGTCAACGGAAAGGGTGCCTATAGCCGGCTGAAGCATGAGCGCGGTGTCCATCGTGTCCAAAGAGTGCCGACCACAGAGGCATCGGGACGAATTCACACGTCAACTGCCACTGTGGCTGTTCTCCCAGAAGCTAAAGAGATAGAAGTGGAAATTAGCCCAGATGATATCAAAATTGATTTCTTCCGTAGTGGTGGCGCTGGTGGCCAAAACGTGAACAAGGTAGCCACAGCAGTCCGCATAACACATTTACCAACGGGCATGGTAGCCACGTGTCAAGATGAGCGGTCGCAGTTGAAGAACAGAACAAAAGCCATGGCAGTCCTGCGGGCACGCCTGCTTGATAGAGAGCAAAGCAAGCAATTTCAAGAAATAACTGACGAAAGGCGCTCACAGATTGGCAGTGGTGAGCGTGCTGAAAAAATCCGCACCTATAATTTCCCCCAAGATAGAGTAACCGACCATAGAATCAATTTGACCCTGCACAATTTGCCCAGGGTCCTCAGTGGCGAAATCGACGAGCTGATCGATGCCCTCTCGGCCAACGAACAGGCTAGACAACTTGAAGCAAGCTTGCTATGACTCTAGCACAGGCACTTCAAACATCAGCAGGCATTTTTCGCCTGAATTGCATAGATGATAGCTACCTCGAAGCTGGGATTTTGCTCCAGCACATATTGAAACTCTCCCGTGTCCAACTGTACTCCGAAGGTGAGCGCCTTCTGACCGACAGTGAGATAGAACTCCTGCAGCAACTAGTGGAACGTCGTCTTTTAGGCGAGCCTTCTGCGTACATTACAGGACGCAAGGAGTTTTATGGTAGCGATTTCTATGTTGACCCGCGTGTCCTGATTCCAAGGCCAGAGACTGAACTTTTAATAGAAGCTGCCCTACAATGGGTTGGCGACTTTGAACACAGCAGGTCGCACTCGGGACAGCCGCTCATCATAGCTGATATTGGAACAGGGTGTGGTGCTATTGCCGTGGCGCTGGCTCTTGGATTGCCTGAAAGTATAATCTATGCCATTGATATTTCGCCTTTGGCCCTAGATGTGGCGCGGATTAACTGCGCGCGTCACAACGTCACCGAGCAAGTTGTACTTTTGCAGGGTAATCTTCTGGAGCCGCTTCCCAAGCCTGCCGACCTGGTTATTGCAAATCTGCCCTACATTAAGACCCCGGATTTAGCGAGTCTAAGTCCTGAGATAGCTCATTTCGAGCCTCTAGTGTCAATCCATGGTGGTGAGGATGGCCTGAGAGTAATAGAAAGCCTGCTCAGCCAGCTGGAAGGCAAGATATTGCCACATAGTTGTCTGCTTCTGGAAATAGGTAGGGGACAAGGCAGTGGGTTATCCTCTTTACTGAAGCGGTATATTCCTCATGCTGACTGTGTTTTTTTGTCTGATTATGGTGGAGTTAAACGCGTGGCTAAACTTACGTTCCGCTATGTTTGACAAACAGAGTAATTTGTCCTAAAGTATCAACTTGGCGGAAAACAGCCGACAGTTCCATACGCAAGAAGGAGGAAATAATGCCTGTAAACATGATTGTATGCTGCAAACAAGTTATCGACCCCGAAGCGCCACCCGCAAGCTTTAAAATTGACCCTGCCTCTAACCAGGTAATACCGCCACCCGGCGTACCGCCAGTAATCAGCCCTTTTGATGAACAGGCTGTTGAAGCTGCTCTCAGAATCAAAGATAGCCAGGGCGGCAAAATAACGGTATTGAGTTTGGGCAATAACCTGCTTCGTGATGTGGTGAAGAAGCCTCTCTCTATGGGTGCGGATGAGCTCATCTTGCTTGAGGACCCGGCCTTTGAGGGCGGTGATAGTTGGTCTACGGCATATGCACTGACAATGGCTATAAAAAAGATTGGGCAATTCGATCTCATATTCTGCGGCAGGCAGGCAGCAGACTGGGATGCGGGTCAAATTGGCTCAGGTATAGCTGAGCTGCTGGGAATTCCTAGCGTAACAGTGGCTAAGAAGGTGGAGGTGGCTGACGGCAAAGCAAAGGTCGAGCGTGTCCTAGCCGATGGCTATCAAGTCATAGAGGTTACTATGCCAGCGCTGATCACAGTGAGTAATGAGCTAGGTGAAGCACGCTATGCAACCTTGAAGGGGATCATGGCTGCTGCCAAGAAGCAGCCCGTCATCTGGAAGCCGGCCGACATAGGCGTTGAGCCAGGGCAGATCGGTGCCGCCGGCAGAAAGAATAAACTGCTTAAACTATTCCAACCAGTGAAAGAGGGGAAGTGTGAACTTATAGAGGCGGACAGCCCTGCAGAAGCAGGAGTCAAGCTTGCCCAGCGACTCAGGGAAGCCAAACTGTTCTAATTATTAAAGGTATTAAAGGAAAATAAACCAAGGAGGTTATCATGGCTGAACCCAAAGGTGTAATGGTATTCGGAGAATCAGTTCAAGGCACCCTGGCTGCTATTAGTGGTGAGCTTCTAGGATGCGGTAAGCAACTCGCTGACGCGCTCAAAGAAGAGTTGGTGTGCATACTTGTTGGAAGTCAACTTGGCGATGCACCCAAAAACGCTATAGCTGCGGGAGCGGATAAGGTCTATACGGTAGAAGATGCTATGCTGGCAGACTATCAGACTGACTCATATCTGATGGTCATGGAAAAAGCTATAAAGGATATTTCACCACGCATTCTGCTGATGGGGCAGACTTCTATAGGGCGAGACTTGGCTCCTCGTCTAGCATTCAGATTGGGTGTTGGATTAGCTATGGATACTGTCGAGTTGAGCATTGACCCACAGTCCAGACTATTACAGGAAACCAGACCTGTTTACGGTGGGAATGCACGTGCCATTTTCGTTTCAGAGGCATTTCCACAAATTGCAACTGTCAGGTCTAAGGCAATGTCACCGTTGGCACCAGATGCATCGAAACAGGGCGAGGTTATCCCTCTAAAAGTGGAACTCGACCCGTCCAAGATAAGAACCAAGGTACTGCAGACTGTGAAAGAAGAATTGGCTGGTATCAAGCTCGAAGACGCCCAGACAATAATCTGTGGTGGAAGAGGTATAGGCGGCCCCGAAGGCTTCAAGCAGTTGGAAGAGTTAGCCAAGGTTCTAAAGGGTGCCGTAGGAGCCTCTAGACCTCCGTGTGACAATGGCTGGGTACCAGACACCACGCAGATTGGTCTGACTGGCAAGATAGTTGCTCCGGAGCTTTACATTGCAGTAGGCGTTTCCGGTTCCAGCCAACACCTTGCAGGCTGTTCCGGTTCCAAGAATGTGGTAGCTATTAACAAAGATGCTGAAGCAAACATATTTAAGGAAGCGCGCTTCGGCGTTGTGGGTGACTGGAAACAGGTTTTGCCAGCTTTTGCCGAAAAGGTCAAAGAGCTTCTGGCAGGTTAGGAATCTGCAATCGGGCAGCTATTGCTGGCTCTTTTGAGCTATGATTTTTTGCATAATGGGCTGCGGGACCTCTTCATAGTGGCTGAATTTGACCACAAAAGTGCCGCGCCCTTGTGTCATTGACCTCAGGTCGGTAGCGTAGTTCAAAATCTCGGCCGATGGTGCTTGCGCTTCGATAATATTCATTCCATGCGCAGGTGACATACCCATCACGCGGGCTCTTTTTGAGTTCAGATCACCTATTATGTCACCGGTATAATTGTCAGGCACAGTAATTGTAAGGTTCATTATAGGCTCTAGCAGCACAGGCTGTCCCTGGAACAGCCCTTTCTTTAGGGCTTGAGCTGCGGCAATCTTGAAGGCCATTTCTGAGGAGTCTACGGGATGAGAGCTGCCATCATACAATGTTACTTTCACGTCAACCACAGGGTATCCCGCTAGCACGCCTTCGAGTCTAGCTTCGTTCACACCTTTTTCCACGGCTGGGATATAGTTCCTTGGTACAGCACCGCCTACCACTCTCTCATCGAACTCAAACCCGGAACCTCTAGGTAATGGCTCTAGTTCTAAGAAAACGTGCCCATACTGCCCGTGGCCACCTGTTTGTTTCTTGTGTTTGTACTCCGCTTCCACTGGCACAGCAATTGTCTCCTTGTAAGGCACCTTTGGTGTACCAAGGATAACTTCCACCCCGAACTTATGCACTAGTCTATCTGCAGCTACATCGAGATGAGTCCCACCCATGCCTTTTAACAGCATCTCGCCAAGGTCCGGGTCGCGTTCTATTCTGAGTGTTGGGTCCTCCTCGCAAATCTTGGGCAATGCCGTGCTCATCTTGTCTAGGTCGGCCCTGGACTTAGGGTAAATAGCCCTGCTCAGAACCGACTCCGGGAATCCGATAGGGGCAAGCTTAAATTGGCGCTCGCGCAGGCTAAGGGTGTCACCAGTGGACGTTGACGTGAGCTTGGCAACAGCTCCGATGTCACCGGCAGCCATTTCCGAGACAGGTTCTTGTGTCTTGCCCCGCAAAACAAAAAGCTGGCCAATTCGTTCAGCAGCATTCTTGTTGGTATTCCACGCTTGAGAATTGCTGGAAATCGTTCCTGAATATACTCTAAAGCAGCTAAGCCTGCCGGCGCGGGGGTCAGTGCTTGTCTTAAATACCAGTGCACATAGCGGTGACTCTGGGGCCGGCTCTACAGTTTCTTCTGCTCCAGTAGCGGCGTTGATGACTTTCACCGGGCCTTTATCTTGAGGCGAAGGCAAGTAACTGCAAATCGCCTCCATTAGGGGCGTAATAGCAGTGTTGGTAATGGCGCAGCCAACAAGTACAGGTACAACTTTACCAAGCAGAGTGGCTTGTCTCAGGCTACGGTATATTTCGTCATCGCTAATCGCTTCGCCTTCCAGATATCTGGAAAGAAGCTCATCGTCAACCTCGACTACTGCTTCAACAAGTTTTTCGCGATACGAATCTACATCGCCCATGAGAGCGGATGGCACCTCGATTTCCTTGTTAGTAGTGCCGCCGTATCCTTTTTTGCTTACCAAATCCACCACGCCTTTGAAATCCTTTTGGGAGCCTATGGGTAATTGAATTGGCAAGCACTTTGACCCTAGCTTCGCCTGAATGTCCTTGAGTACCGTAAGGAAATTGGCGTTTTCACGATCCATCTTGTTAACAAAGATGATACGGGGCACTTCGGCCTCATCTGCATATTCCCAAATCTGTTCGGTGCCAACTTCTATGCCTGATGCGGCACAGACCACTACTACTGCGCTTTCGGTGACGCTAAGCCCTGCCTTGACCTCGCCCACGAAATCGGGATATCCAGGCGTGTCAATTAAATTTATCTTCGTGTCTTTCCATTGGTATGGAAGCAAGGATAGATTAATGCTGATATATCGCTTTATCTCGTCGGCATCATAATCTGAGGTTGTGGTTCCATCCGCGGTCTTACCTAGCCTTGTGATTGCTCCCGAATTGAATAATATTGCTTCAGCTAGTGATGTTTTTCCGGCACCTGAATGTGATAGCAAGACGACATTGCGTATTTTGTCAGATTTGAAATGGTGCACTTGTTATACCCCTGTATTGGTTGTAGTCTTCCTGAGAGAGGAAGCAAACGGCATTGTAGCAATGTGAAGTTCCGAACGTCAAGTTCAGCGAAATTCTCCTCCAGGCCAATGTTTGCCAAATCAGGACGATGCGAGGCTGTAGAAGACTTGACTTATCTAGCCCAAGGCCTATCATTAAGAAGTGACAAATGCAGCTATGAGCGAATCATTGAGGGAAGATGCGCTTAAGATAATAAACCAGGCTATTCGTGCGGTTTATCCCGAGGACGCTGTTAAGAAAGCCCTGAGCGCAATTTTCGCCACAGATACTGGCAAAAGTGGCTCGCAAGGATTCGTTGAAGGCAGCTCGCAGGGATTTGTTTCTGGAAAAAAAATTTTTGTCCTCGCTATCGGCAAAGCAGCATGGCGAATGGCCAAAGCAGCCAATGAGGGCCTTAAGGGACAAATTTGCGGGGGGCTGGTAATAACAAAGTACGGCTATTCAATGGGCGTGATAGATGGTTTTGAGGTCTGGGAGGCTGGCCACCCTATACCAGATGAGAATAGCATCAAGGCCACTGAGCGAGCATTGGAAATGGTGGAAGATCTTAGGGAAAAGGATAACTATCTGCTTCTTCTGGTGTCAGGTGGGGGTTCGTCGCTTTTTGAATTACCTACTGTGGGGGTTAGCCTGAGCGACATTGTTGATGTAACCAATCAACTTCTTAAATCTGGTGCGTCTATTCAGGAGATAAACGCGGTGCGTAAGCACATGTCTAAGGTTAAAGGTGGGCGATTTGCCCAAATTGCAACGCCACTCCGGGTTTTCAGCTTGGTGTTATCTGATGTCCTGGGGGATAAACTGGATACCATTGCCTCTGGCCCCGCTTATCCAGATTGCACAACCTCGGAGGATGCAATCAGGGTTATGAAAAAATATAGCATTAGCTCGCCTCCTGGGGTATTGGATGCATTAAAACTGGAGACGCCAAAGTCGTTGGATAATGTCGAGACAAGGATAATTGGCAGCCTTTCTGTCGCCTGTGCATCAGCCAAGCAAGCTGCGGAGGAGTTGGGCTACAACGCAAGTATACTCACTACGGTGTTAGATTGCCAGGCACGCGAGGCGGGTGCATTCCTGAGCGCTGTTGCCTGTGAGGTTGTACTAAGGAACCAGCCTATTAGAAAACCATGTGTCATAATTGCAGGTGGAGAGACTGTTGTCGAGGTACGAGGTGATGGCTTGGGTGGTAGGAATCAGGAATTAGCGTTGTCTGCTGCTCGCGGTATAGCAGGGCTGAAAAATGTTGTGATTGCCTCTGTGGCTACTGATGGTACGGATGGTCCTACCGATGCTGCCGGTGGGATGATTGACGGGAGTACGACGGCACGCTTGGAGGAGCACGGGATTGCTGCAGAGGAAGTGTTGCTCAATAATGATTCCTATCATGCCCTAAAAGCAGTTGGCGACCTGATAGTTACCGGGCCAACAGGGACAAATGTCAACGACTTGATGTTGGTGTTGTGTAAGTAGGCGATGGCGAAAGTAAGCCTATTTTGCGATTAGTGTTTTCTACAATCTTGACAGGGAACGGGGTTGTGATTAACATGACCTTATTCTGAATGCGATACCAGGGGCTGAGAAGCGGGCCACTCGGATTTTGAAACCAAAAGGAGACAGATATGTGTGATACCCTCGTAGCTTTAGGAAATTCCACACATGACGGTTCGGTAATTTTTGGGAAGAACAGCGATAGGCCACCAAATGAAGCGCAGGTGATTCGGCGGTTTCCTAGAACAAAACATCATAAAGGTTCCATGGTGAAATGCACCTATATCGAGATCCCACAGGCATCGGAGACCTTTGAGGTTCTTTTGTCGTGTCCCTTTTGGATGTGGGGGGCAGAGATGGGTGTTAATGAGCATGGCGTAGCCATCGGCAATGAGGCTGTATGGTCTAAAGAAAGTTACGCAGACAGTGGGTTACTTGGCATGGACTTGCTTAGACTGGGTCTGGAACGTGGCGCTACTGCCAAAGAAGCGCTCGGAGCGATAACAGAACTGTTAACGGAATATGGTCAGGGTGGAGATTGTTTTTTTGGCACACCTATGAAATATCACAATTCTTATATTATTGCTGACGCTAACGAGGCCTGGGTTCTGGAAACTGCTGATAAATACTGGGTGGCAGAGTATGTCAAAGATATCCGCTCAATTTCAAACGGATATACCATAGGCAAGCACTGGGATATGGCTTCACCAAATTTGGTCAATCACGCTGTGGAGAAAGGGTGGTGTCAATCCGAGCAAGACTTCGATTTTGCCCAGTGCTATGGCGATGCTGGAATGAGGGAGATCGTGCATTGTGTTGAACGCGCTAATCGCAGCACTAGACTTATGATGGATAACCGGGGTAAGGTAACAGTGCGCAGCATGATGGATTACCTCAAGGACCATGATGGCTACAGTATGCTTGAGTGGAATCCGGACAAACAGCTAAACACCATCTGCATGCATGCAGGCCCTGAGGTTATCAGCCAATCGACAGCGAGCTACGTGGGGCACTTATCAAAAAAGTTTCTTACACACTGGTTTACTGGAGGTTCAAGCCCTTGTATTAGCGTTTACGTTCCGTTCTACGTGGGTTTTGAAATTCCCGCCTTGTTCTCTCGAGGCAAAGAGAAATTTGGAACGGCTTCGCATTGGTGGATTCATGAGAGACTGGTTCGGAGTGTGCAACAAGACTATCCATCGCGAGCCGGCTTTTTGGCAAGCGAAATTAAGAAACTGCAGTCTGATTTTCTAGCGGAAGCCGAGCAAGTAGCTAACAGAGTGGATGGCCTCTCTGCTGCGGCCAAGGCCCGATTGCTGCAGGGCTTTACCAACAGGTGCGCTAAGACTATGACCGCAAAAAACAGCGAGTGGCTGAAAGCGTTGGGAAAAACGAAGCTCGATTCGCATACTAAGAGCAACTATCTGGATTTTTTGAACAGCATAAACAAGTCGGCGGGAATAACGTTCTGAGGTTGCGAGTGGCATTAGCACCAAGGGAAATGCAGTGATATGTTAGCTGAAGGTATTAACATCGGTAAGGCGTTTGGTATCCCTTTGAGGATACATTACTCTTGGTTTATTGTTTTTGTCCTGGTTACCTGGTCGTTGGCTATTGGCTATTTTCCTCAAGCCTATCTCCACTGGAATCTGGCTACATCGATTCTCGCTGGCGTCATAACCAGTTTGTTGTTCTTTGCCTCTGTCCTGGTACATGAGCTTATGCACAGTCTAATTGCACGCTCTGCTGGTATTCCTATCGTGTCGATAACTCTGTTTATCTTTGGTGGTGTGTCTCAAATGGGCGAGGAGCCGCGGCAGCCACAAGTTGAGTTTCGTATGGCTTTTGCCGGGCCGCTAGCCAGTCTGGTGCTGGGGGGCATATTCCTAGCAGGTTGGATTTGGCTACGCTCCATCCCACAATTCGAATTCGCAGCGGCCATCTGCCGTTGGCTTGGGCCAATCAATATATTTTTGGCTGCTTTCAACCTTATCCCGGGTTTTCCGTTGGATGGTGGGCGTGTGCTAAGGTCGCTTTTGTGGTGGCGCAGTGGAAATCTCAATAGTGCTACTAAGATAGCATCCAACGCAGGACGTGGTATTGGCTATCTTCTTATCCTCGGAGGCGTTTTCATAGTCTTTCGAGGTGACCTTATTAGCGGATTGTGGCTTGCCTTCATCGGTTGGTTTTTGGAGAACGCTGCTGCCAACAGCTATCGTCAATTGGCGCTTCAAGACATGCTTAGAGGACACAGGGTCAGCGAGCTTATGACGCATGATTGTCCTGTTGTGTCGCCGGATATGGTAGTTATGCAACTAGTTAACGAGCAGATACTGACTTCTGGCCGGCGTTGCTTCCCTGTGGTACGGAATGACCGTGTTCTTGGATTGGTGACTTTGCATGACATAAAGGCAGTACCTCGCGAACGCTGGGATGTTAAGACAGTCGGTGAGGTTATGACTCCTTTCAGCAATCTTAAGTCGGTTGGGCCGGATGAAGACCTTACCACGGCCTTGAAGATGTTGACCGAGCAAAATATCAATCAACTCCCCGTGGTCAAAAATGGCAAAATCGTGGGGATGATCGCACGTGATAACTTGCTTTCATTTATTAGCGTGCGGGGTGAGTTGGGTGCCAAGTAATCGTAATCCAAATTATTGCGCTCGGTTGCAGTCTGCCCTGCATTTTGTTATCTCTCAGTTTGCGTTCCGGCAGAAGCGACCTTCTGATTTGACACTTATTGTGTTCGGATGTAGTATTAGCACGGTGATTTTTCTCGAAGGTTTTTACTGCTGATTTCGGCAGCAGGATTTTGAAGCTTAACTGGCGTGATACAGTCAAGAAATATACCCTGAGGCTAAGGCGATTGGGCTTGCTTTGAAGCCTATTTGTTCTTCGGCTGATGGTGCAGCGGCTGCTTCAGCATAGTAATGACCTTGTAAGCTGTAGAGCATAGTGAAGCAGGTTGGAGAGTATGCCACGCGTCCACTTGGTCTCGTAGTTTGACGTGTGTAAAACTTTAAGATAAGGAGTGCGCTAATGATTTCGTTTAGTCCTACCGAAGAGCAACAGATGATTGTAAACATGGTAAGGCAGTTTGCTGAGGATGAAATGAGGAAGGTGTACCGGGAGTGCGATGAAAGCGGGGAGATACCGGACCGTATCGTCAGTACCGCGTGGAATTTAGGTCTTGTATCCACTAGTATTCCCGAAGTGTATGGGGGGGGAGGTGGTGAGCGTTCAAGCATCACAGGCTGTCTCATTGCCGAGGAACTGGCTTGGGGTGACCTATCAATTGCCATGCATGTCCTGTGTCCTGGGCTGCTGGCTCTGCCTGTTTTAGAAATGGGCACTGCCGAGCAAAAGAAAAAATATTTACCGGGCTTCTGTGGCGTCAAATATATGCCAGCTAGTGCCGCCCTCATTGAACCTCGCTTCAATTTTGATCCCTGCGCTCTCTCTGCTGCAGCAAAGCTTGATAAAGAGGGGTATGTGCTGAACGGACAGAAATGCTATGTGCCGCTGGCAGCGGAGGCGGAAGCATTGATTGTCTATGCTAATGAGAAAGGTACCGGTCAAGCTTTTATAGTGGAAAATGGTACCCCCGGACTGGTGGTCGGCGAGCGAGAGAAAAACATGGGAATAAAGGGCTTGGCTACGTACGAGCTTACCTTGAAGGATTGCCGAGTGCCCAGAGAAAACCGCTTAGGTGGCGCCAACGGTTGTGATTTCAGCAGGTTACTCAACTGCTCACGCGTGGCTTTGTCTGCGATGGCAACGGGGGTTGCCAGAGCTGCCTTCATGTATTCCAGGGACTATGCCAAAGAGCGCGTTGCTTTTGGTGAGCCTATTGCCGCAAGGCAAGCGATTGCATTTATGTTGGCTGAAATGGCTATTGAGATCGACTCGACACGTCTGATGGCATGGGAGGCTGCTTGGAGGTTGGACAAGAAGGATGAAGCGACTAAAGAAGCTTCGTTGGTCAAGATGTATGCTGATGATATGGTGCTGATGGTTACTGACAGAGCTGTGCAAATACTGGGCGGGCATGGTTACATACGGGAACATCCGGTAGAGCTATGGCTTAGAAACGGGCGTGGGTTTGTCACATTCGACGGAATGGCTATTGTATAAAAGGAGACTAAAATGATCGATTTTGAACCTACACAAGAGCAGAAGGATGCTATAAAGCGAGCTCATCAAATCGCTGAGGAGATGTTCCGCCCCATAAGCCGTTACTACGATGAAAAGGAACACGAAAGCCCCAAGGAGTTGATTGATACCTTATGGTCCAGAAGGCAGGACGGAACGCTCTTTGGGGGTCTGGATTTAACCGCTGCACTCACGGTGGAAGAAGTCTGCTGGGGAGACGCAGGTTTCTACTTGGTTGCACCTGGTCCATGCCTTGGTGGTGCTGCTGTGTTTGCCGCTGGCACCAAGGAGCAAATGGAGCGCTTTCTGAAACGTTTTAACGAAGGCGGGCCGAAATGGGGTGCCATGGCCATGACGGAGGCCGGTTGTGGCTCAGATACTTCTGCCATTTCTACCACGGCTGTTAGAGATGGTGACGAATGGGTTATTAACGGTGAAAAGATATTCGTCACCTGGGGGAAAAGAGGACTGGGGGAGTCTGATGGCTTTGTGGTGGTCTGGGCCAGCATAGACAAGTCGGCAGGGCGTGCTGGAATGAAGTCCTTTGTGGTAGAGGCGGGAACGCCTGGTGTTCGAGTGGAGAAGCTGGAGAAAAAGCTAGGAATTAAAGTCAGCGATACCGCTACTCTCGTTTTTGATAATTGTCGTGTACCATTTGACAATATACTTGGCAGTCCAGAGGTTAAGAAGGCAGCCGAAGGGAAAGCCGCTGGCTTCAAAGGAGCCATGGCTACCTTCGATGTTACCAGGCCTATTGTAGGTGCTATGGCTTTAGGGGTTGCTCGTGCCGCTCTTGATTTTGTCAAAGATGTCCTGCGCGAAGAGGGTATAGAGATACGCTATGGCTCTCCGCGTAAGAACTTGACCACGGTTGAGAGAGACGTGATGGAGATGGAGGCCAACTATAAGGCAGCCAAAATGCTGATACTCAGGTCACTGTGGATGATGGGGCAATTGCAGCCGAATAACCTTGAGTCCTCGATGGCAAAGGCCAAAGCCGGGCTAGCTGCCACCAAAATCACGCAGAAAGCGATAGAGATTATGGGGCCACTTGGTTACTCCAGGAAGTATCTGCTGGAAAAGTGGATGCGCGACGCCAAAATCAACGATATCTTTGAGGGCACCGGGCAGATCAATATGCTCATCGTGGCTCGGAGGATACTTAATTACTCCAGAGATGAGCTAAAGTAGGATTTTCTGGCTGCTCTTAAGTGGCAGTAGTAACTATTCTAGCCGGTATGCCTGGCATGCTAGATGCCAGGTGAAAATATTGACTTTAGGGCGTCTCCTAATTCTCTTAGAAGGTAGGAGAGCTCACCTACAGTGAAAGCGCAGTGGGCATATCCCCAATAGCTTTCGTTGCCGGCGCCATCGACTGCCTTTACACGCCAGTAATAAGTACCAGGCTCAATCTTTGCGGTGTAGCTGGTTTCTAGCAGCCCCGCACGCTGTGCTCCACCACCGAACTGGTCGAAGTTGACATTTTGCGATATTTCTAGAGTATAGGTGACACCGCTAGAATCGGTGACGCTGTTCCAACCAAAGGTTACCTCTTTGGCTCCCCATAGTCCAAAGCTGTGTCCCATGGGCGCAATTGGCATTGGCTCGCGTGGTGGATGGCGGTCCTCTACTGGGACAAGAGTGTACCCTGCTTCAGAACTGGTCTTGGTTTCCGAGCTTGGCGTAGAAGGTGTTTCTTGAGATGGTGCAGGTTTGACTGCAGGCAAGATTTGGATTGTTGCTATCCCGGACTTAGCGTATACCATCGGGATGTCTACAAAAAGTTTGTATTCGCCAGGCGGTGCAGTTGGAACTGTAAAACGTGTCTCAAAGCTTCCAGCCTCATTGGTGTTTACACGGGTGCCAGTAGCATCGCCGGCGAGGAGGAGCGTCCCACTATCGTTCGATGGGAATCCTGTGCCATTGACGATTAGTACAGTGCCAGGCTGGGCAGATGTTGGCTGAACTTTAAGGCTGGGCTCAACGTTAAATTGAAAGTTGACAGGGTCGACGCCTGCCACTGGTGCAAACTGAACATAATGGACGCCGTACCTAGCTTCAGGGACAGCGAACGTAGCCACTACGGTATAGCCACCTTTGGGTACGTTGCCTTTTGTAAGGACAACAGTCCTGTTTTCGTCGAAAGTAACTGTGGGGCTCCAGCGGATCCTGTAGTCTCCCTCTAGCGAAAAGTTGGAACTGATAATGCTGAGAGTTACCCTTGTGCCGACTCTTCCTGAATTAGGCGTCAAACTGACGCCGCAATCACCACCTCCTCAGCTCGCACCTTCTGCTACTGGTGGTAGGGCTACCAGACCCAGCACAAAAGCCAGGGTTAGGAGGCATATTAACTTGGGCATATACCTTATCGTATCTACAGCACATATTATAATACCCTTGTCAAGATAGCTTGACTAGCGAATTAGGGCGCTGCTAAAATGCGGTCTGCGTGGGCGGTTAGCTCAGTGGTTAGAGCGCTGCGTTGACATCGCAGAGGTCACTGGTTCAAGTCCAGTACTGCCCACCATTCCTATGGATCGGCGACCGCCGAATCTTATACACCATCGATGACAGCGATGGTGCAGTCACTATCATTGCAGTTGCTACAAGTGTTTGCGATATGGAATATCGCAGTGTCATTTGAGGTAAGCATTAGCTGTTTGTGGATTTGTGCCAAAGTAGGTTGAGCAGAGAATTGGAATCTGTGTGGCAGGTTGAACTCTACCATCCTTAAGGAGCTAGCCAGTTTTCGGCAGTGATGCCTGGGACTCTGCGGAAGTGATGGATATTCCCGGTAATCACCGTTAGATTCCGGGCTAGAGCGATGGCGGAGATAGGATATCTGCATCTCCAATGAGTATCCCCTGGCGCTCCAAATCAGCCCTCATTTTGCCATATTTAATGACGGCCTCAGTGTCAAAAGGGATAGATCATATTAAAGCTCGTGGCAGTGGTGTTTTGATGTTCCTGCAATGTTTATGCTTTACGATTGACAAATAACATCTTAAGGAAATAAACTAAGGGGCGTTCGCTGGTGAAGGTTCGTTCTCTTAGTGTCGGAATAGGTCTGAGATGGCCCTCGCTCTAAGTAGCGTGGGGTTTTTGTTTGATGTAGAAGAGGAATAGCATGTCTGTTGCAGAACAAGAGGCAAGGCAGGAGAAGATGCGGCATTCTGCCGCACACATAATGGCCGAAGCAGTACAATCGCTGTTTCCCGAAGCCAAGTTCGGAATCGGGCCAGCGATAGAGGATGGCTTCTACTATGATTTTGAGTTGCCCAGAGCGCTAGTCCCCGACGACCTGCCCAGGATAGAAGCTAGAATGAAGGAGATTGTAGCTTCCGGCCTTCCTTTTGTCAGGGAAGAACTGGACAAGCCGAAGGCGCTTAAGCTGTTTTCCTCCCAGCCTTACAAAGCAGAGCTAATCCAGGAACTTGCCGACGACAAAGTGAGCATATATCGGCAGGGTTCTTTCGTTGATTTGTGTCGTGGGCCTCACGTGGATTCAACCGACGAGGTGAAGGCATTCAAACTGACCAGTATCGCAGGCGCTTACTGGCGTGGCGACGAGAAACGGCCAATGCTGCAAAGAGTCTATGGCGTTGCCTTTGATACCGAAACCGAGTTAGAGAGCTATCTGGCGCGTCTGGAGGAGGCAGTCAAGCGAGACCATCGAAAGCTGGGCAAGGAGCTTGACCTTTTTAGCCTTCATGAGGAGGCTGGGCCGGGTCTAGTGCACTGGCATCCCAAGGGCGGAACTGTGCGCCAACTAATTGAGGACTTCTGGCGAGAGGAACACAGGAAGCGTGGCTATGACATCGTGTTCACACCGCACATCTCCAAGGTGGACCTGTGGAAAGCTAGTGGCCATTGGGATTTCTACCGTGACAGCATGTACTCACCGATGCAGATTGACGAAGTGGAATATGTGGTGAAACCGATGAATTGCATCGGGCATATACTGATGTATAAGACTCAATTGCGCAGCTACCGTAATTTGCCAATGCGCTTTGCTGAACTGGGCACGGTTTATCGCTATGAGAGGTCGGGGGTGTTGCATGGTCTAGCAAGGGTCAGGGGTTTTACTCAGGATGATGCTCATATTTTCTGTCGGCCTGACCAGATTGTGTATGAGGTAACGCAGGCCGTTAAGCTGTCGCGCTTCATGCTCAGAACCTTCGGCTTTGACGAGTACCAGATTATGCTGTCGACGCGGCCCGAGAAATATGCAGGTACGTTGGAGGTATGGGAGATGGCGACGGTAGCGCTGCGCAAGGTGCTTGAAGACCTCCATGTAGACTACGAAATCGACCCGGGGGAGGGCGTCTTCTATGGACCTAAGATAGATGTGAAGCTCAAGGATGCGCTTGGACGGTTATGGCAGGGGCCTACGATCCAGGTTGATTTCAATCTGCCTCAAAGATTTGATGTGAATTATATTGGTGATGATGGAGCAGAGCATCAGGTGGTAATGGTGCACCGGACGGTGCTGGGAAGTATGGAGCGATTTATGGCGTGCCTGGTGGAACACTATGCTGGCGCTTTCCCCGTGTGGTTGTCTCCGGTTCAGGTGGTGGTAATCCCTATCGCTGACCGGCACCTGGACTATGTGAATCAAGTGGCAAATCAACTGCGGGAAAGTGGGATGCGGGTACAGGTTGATGAACGCTCAGAGAGGATGAATTTGAAGATAAGAGAGGCGCAACTGAACAAGATTCCGTATATGCTGGTTATTGGTGATAAGGAGATGAGTTCGTCTTCGGTTTCCCTCAGGTTGAGAAATGGCGAAGATATGGGAGCCTTATCGGTTGCCGAGTTCATCAGCAGGGCAAAATCGGTAATTGAAACCAAAGCTACGGACAAGCTTTGATTTATTCGTGCTAATATGATATAGTTGCGGCCGACTGCCTGTAGCATGGAGGTAGAAGAAAAACATAACTAAAGAGCTACGTGTAAACCGAGAGATCCGGGTTAGGCAAGTAAGGCTCATCGGCGAAGCAGGGGAGCAGTTGGGTGTGATTCCGACAGAGATAGCGCTTCAGATTGCCGATGAGAAGAATCTTGACTTGGTGGAAGTCTCTCCGACAGCGACTCCGCCTGTCTGCCGGTTACTAGACTATGGTAAGTTTAGATACGAGCAGACAAAGAAGGAGCGAAGAGCGAAAAAAGGCCAGAAAACTGGTCTGCTCAAAGAAATCAGAATTAGACCTCGCGTAAAGGAGCATGACCTCGAGACCAAGATCAAAATTGCCAGGAAGTTACTGGAGGAGGGTGGCAAGGTAAGGGTTTTCGTAGTTTTTCGGGGTCGTGAAGTGACCCATCCAGAACTCGGCATAAGAGCTTTGAGGAAAGTAGCGGAAGATTTAAAAGACGTAGCGAGTTTTGATGGCTCTGCCTCTGCAGAAAGTCTGTCCCTGGTAGAAGGCCGGGTTATGAATATGGTGCTCACTCCTATTTCGGCAAAACAGGCTCAGGCCAAGGAGCTAAAGGTTAAGGAAGAAGTATAAATGCCAAAACTAAAAACTCATAAAGGCGCTAAGAGCCGTTTTCATATTACAGGGAGCGGCAAAATTATGCGAGTCAAGGGCGGCAAGAGCCATCTGCGGCGGAAGAAGCCAGCCAGGACTCGGGGGCTTTTTGACGAGACGATCGAAGTCCAGCGGCCAGACAGGCCAAGGCTCCGGAAGTTGATGCCCTACGGCTTAAAGTAATCCAGGAGGAATGAATTGCCACGAGCTAAAGGCGGCGTACTTACACGCCGACGACATAAGAAAGTTCTAAAGCTGACCAAGGGGCATAGAGCCACCAGGCACAAGCTTTACAGGCGCGCACATGAGTCGATGTTGCATGCCTTGCACTATGCCTATTGTCATCGCCGTGAGCGCAAAGGCGACATGAGGCGGTTATGGATAACGCGCATAAACGCTGCCGCCAGAGCTGGCGGACTTTCCTACAATCAATTTATTGACGGTCTATCGAAGGCTAACATCGAGATAAACCGCAAGGAACTGGCGGAGATGGCAGTCAACGACCCGACCAGTTTTTCCAAACTGCTGTCGCTAGCCCAGGATAAAGTAAAGAACTAGTTCCCTCAGAATCGCGATAATGGTGCTGAATCAGCTTGAAGAGCTTGCCTCGAAAGCTTCTGAGGATCTGGGCAAAATCAATGACTCCAAAGATCTCGAGGCCTGGCGAGTTCGTTTTCTCGGCAGAAAGAGCAGCCTCACTCAAATTCTACGTTTGCTGGCAAGTCTGCCACTGGAAGAGAGGCGCGCTGTTGGCGCACGAGCCAACGAAATTAAGCTTACTCTGGAAACTCGTCTTGAAGAAAAGAAACGAGAACTTGAAGTTGGCTCTGTCGTTTCTGTAGGGCTGAAAAGCCTTGATGTTACCCTGCCGGGCAAGCCGCTCAATATTGGCCGCATGCACCTAACTACCCAGATACTTGAGGAGATTTGCGATATTCTAGGCGGGATGGGGTTTCAGGTTGCTGAGGGGCCGGATGTGGAGTGGGACTACTACAATTTTGAAGCTCTCAATATGCCTACCGACCATCCCGCTCGCGACATGTTTGCCACTTTGTGGATAGATTATGAAAAAGAAGGCGACATTCGCCCAATGCTGCTAAGGACCCATACTTCCCCAGTGCAGATTAGAGTGATGGAGAAGTCGAAACCGCCAATAAGGATAATTGCACCAGGGCGTGTGTATCGATATGAAGCTACCGATGCAACGCACGAGTGGATGTTTCACCAAGTCGAGGGATTGGCTGTGGACAAGAATATAACCATGGCTGATTTGAAGGGAACTCTGTTTGAGTTCGCCCGATGCCTCTTCGGCAAAGACAGGAAGTGCCGCTTTCGCTGTGATTATTTCCCCTTTGTGGAGCCGGGAGTAGAGGTGGCGATAGATTGTTTTGAATGTGGTGGTACCGGCTGCCGACTTTGTGGTAACAGCGGTTGGATAGAGATTCTGGGGGCAGGCATGGTGCATCCTGAAGTTCTACGACGCGTGAACATAGACCCGGATGTCTATTCCGGGTTTGCTTTTGGCATAGGTGTGGAGCGAATTCCCTTGTTGCGCTACGGGATAGATGATATTCGCCTTTTTTACGCCAACGACCTCAGATTTTTGAGTCAGTTCTGAATCTGACTGGTTTGTTTTGGAGCTTGTAGATGAAGGTTTCGCTTAAATGGCTTAGCGACTATGTAGATGTCCCCCTCCCTCTGGAGAAAGTGGCTGAGAGGCTGACTCTGGCTGGGTTAGAGGTTGGAAGCATTGAGTTTGTTGGCGAGAATTGGGAGCATGTGTTTGTTGCCGAGGTTGTAGAAGTCAACCCTCATCCCAATGCCGACCGTTTGCGGCTGGTGGCTGTTGATTTGGGAAACCAGCGAACGACGGTGGTATGTGGGGCACCTAATGTTGCAGCCGGTCAAAAAGTAGCTTTTGCCAGGTCTGGTGCTCGTCTCATTGATGGACATAGCGGTAAGGTCGTGGAATTGAAACCTGCGAAGATAAGAGGTGTTGTCTCTGATGGTATGGTATGCTCTGAGAGTGAGCTGGGGATTTCGGATAGTCACGAAGGAATTATGGTTTTGCCTCCAGATGCCCCTGTGGGCAAGGCTTTGGCCGAATATCTTGGCGACACCATTTTGGATTTAGATGTAACTCCAAACCGTCCAGATTGCCTGTCTGTGATTGGCATTGCCAGGGAGGTGGCGGCTCTTGTTGGGAATAAACTTCGCCTTCCCGAAGTTCGTTATCAGGAAGCTGGAGAGCCTATAGGTTCCAGGGTCTCGATTGCGGTCGTTGAGCCGGCACTATGTCCCCGGTATTGTGCCAGCTTGATTACGGGCGTGAAGGTTGGTTCTTCTCCACAATGGATGCAGCAACGCCTGCTAAATAGTGGCATGCGTCCGATAAATAACATCGTGGATGTCACCAACTATGTGATGCTGGAGTATGGACAGCCTTTACATGCCTTCGATTACAGCCGTCTCCGCGGTCGTAAAATCGTCGTACGCAGGGCAAATAATGGCGAGGTTATCATTTCGTTGGATGGGGTAGAGCGAATGCTGAGTCCGGAGATTCTGGTTATCGCCGATGGCGAACGGCCTGTGGCTGTTGCTGGTATCATGGGCGGTCTGGATACAGAGGTGACTGCCGAGACCACCGATGTTCTCATCGAGTCGGCTAACTTCAACCAGGGTACTATCCATCGTGGCAGCCTCAGCCTGAAGCTGGGCAGCGAGGCTTCGCTACGTTTTGAAAAAGGACTGAGCCGGGAACTGCCGATAGTGGCGCTGAGGCGTGCTACCCAATTGATGGCGGAATTGGCTGGCGGTTGTGTGGCCAAGGGCATTGCTGATGCCTATCCAGGCAAACAGAAGGAAAAGCCTGTCTCCTTTGCTGTATCTGAAGTGGAGCGGCTTTTGGGTGTGAATGTAGGGGTTGACGAAGTTGTAAAGGCGTTGGAATCGCTGGGGTTTGATTGTGGGCGCACTGAAACCCCATCACGTTTTAATATTGGTGTCCCCTGGTGGCGAACTGATGTGACTTGTGCTGCTGACCTGGTGGAAGAGGTAGCCCGCATTGTGGGCTACGATAATATACCGACTACCATGCTGAGCGCAGCCGTTCCCGAGCGTGGTCCAAACCTAGTGCTGGATTTAAGGCGAATGCTGCGAAACGTCTTGGTGAGCTGTGGCTTTCAGGAGGTGCTTACCTATTCATTGACAAACCAGGAGATGCTGCGCAAACTCACACTGAAGCGTAATCTTTCAGAGCCGAGTCTGGTTCGTGTGGCTAATCCAATGAGCAATGATTATGAGTATCTTCGCTCCAGTTTGCGGGCTAATGTGCTGTCTACTCTAGCTCGCAATCAGAGGTATCAGGAAGGGGGAATAAGAATTTTTGAAGTCGGGAAGGTTTTTTCGCCCAGGGCAGATGAGCTACCTTACGAGAAAGAGATGCTTTGCGGTGTGCTCAGTGGCTTGGACCGCGGGCTATTCTGGCAAGGAAAGGCGGAGGCCATTGATTTCTTTACAGCCAAGGGCGTAGTAGAGGCTATTCTGTTAAGGCTACGGGTGGCTGCTGACTTTCAGACAGGTGATGATGAGAGCCTGCGTCCCGGGATAGCTGCCGATATATATGCTGGCAGGGAAAAATTGGGTGTTGTTGGCGAACTGCATCCCAGGATTTGCCAGAATTTCGACCTTTCTGATACTGCTTTTCTGTTCGAGATTGATGTGGATAAATTGCTTTCCCTGACGGGGAAGCCCATGAAGTACAAATCTGCCCCACGCTATCCGAGCACTACCAGAGACATTGCCTTGTTAGTGGACGAACCGATGACGTACCAGCAGATATATTCGGCTATAGAGGGTTTTTCTCTGGTCAGCCAGGTGATGCCTGTAGACCTTTATACTGGAGAACAGGTGCCGTCTGGCAAGAAATCCATAGCTGTCAGGATTGTGTACCAGTCGTCCACCCATACGCTGACAGATGAGGAAGTGGACAAAGTCCAACAGCAAATACTTGACAGGTTGGCACACAACTTAGGAGCCTCTCTAAGGGCATAGTTTTCTTTGTGGTTTTTTGCGATTTGCCACGGCATATGACTTGAGGTGATAACGCGTGTCTAGTCCACATTTCCTGGATATTTTCTTTTATCCAACGAGCGTGGCTGTTGTGGGTGCTTCCAGGAATCCGGAGAGCATTAATTACAGGCTGGTTGATAATCTGGTCAAGCTCGGATTCAAGGGCAAAATTTTTCCAGTCAATCCTAATACTGATGAGATTGTAGGGCTGAAGGCTTATGCAAGCCTTAGAGATATTGAGGCAGAAGTTGATTTGGTTGTTTCTGCTGTCCCTGCCCGCATGACTCTGGATGTTATGAAAGAATGCGTGGATAAGGGTGGGAAGGGCGTTGTAGTTGTCGCAGGTGGATTCTCGGATGCTGGCGAGCTAGGCAGAAGGGAACAGTTCGAGATGGGGCAGCTGCTGAAGGGCAATGGCATCAGGGCTGTGGGACCTAATGCGCTTAGTCCTATAAACTCTGCGAATAACTTGGTGATAAGTTTCATGCCCACTCGGAAGATAATTGCTGGAGGCGTCTCTCTTGTCTTCCAATCTGGCTTCTACGACCCCAGGCTGAACTGGATTTTTTGTGATTTCCATCTTGGTGTCAACAAGCTCCTTGACTTGGGCAACAAGATGGACATAAACGAGGTGGATGCTCTGGAATATTTGGCTACTGATGACAGCACGAAGGCGATAGCAATTCATATTGAGACTGTGAAGGGGGATGGAAAGCAGTTTATCCAGATTTTGAAGGATTCTACACGGCTTAAACCTGTGGTGGTTCTTAAATCGGGACGAACTGATGCTGGAGCTAAAGCTGCTGCTTCTCATACTGGTTCTATAGCTAGAGAGAGCGATATTGTGTTCGACGCTTTGCTGAAGCAATGTGGAGCCATTCGGGCGCATACCGTGGAGGAATTCTTTGATTTTGCCAAAGCTATTGGTTTTCTGGCTCCGCCTAAAGGTAACAAAATGGTAATAGCCTCTTTGTCTGGTGGAGAGGGTGTCTTAGCCGTTGATGCTGGTCAGCAGCACGGCTTTTCAATGGCTAAGCCCGGCAGCGATGCTCGTGCCAAGATGAAGGCCATTTTCCCGCCATGGGAAATACCTTTGAACCCATTTGACCTGGGGGTGTGTTCCTAATTTCACGGATGGGAGGGGGTATACCCCACCTTTTTTGAATCTATGAGTCAAGATACAGGTGTGGATTGCATTGTGATTGGCTTACCTCCTTTTGGGCTTGTGTCCAAGCCGGAAGATGCTTGCAAGCCTTTCCTTCTGAGCAAAGACGCGGGTATCCCAGTAGCAGTATGGAGGCCTGCACCGCACGAGTCTCTTGATGCCTTTATTGAAGCGCTGGAGGCAAATGGTGTTCCTGTTTATCCGTCTGCGGAGAGAGCCATTAAGGCGTTGTCCGTGGTCTACAGGTATTACAGCTGGCGACGTGCTGCTGGTTAGCGTTGCTGCCTTTTGATTTGGAGGCTGTGTTAGCCGTGGAATCAACGCGGTGGTTGGTTCAGCAGGTCTTTTATTCTGGAAGTTGTTTTACCTACTGGTAAAAGCTGTGCCTGCTTTTGGTTACGCCATTTCACCTCTATGCTTTGATGTTGGAGAGTGCGAGGGCTGACGGTCAAACGCAGAGGGATACCCAGGAGGTCGGCATCGTTGAATTTAACCCCTGGAGATTCCGCACGGTCATCGAAAAGCACCTCAAGGTTCTCTTGGATAAGGTCGTTGTACACTTTCTCTGCGGTATCGTTCACTTCGGCATTATCTGTTTGCAGTGAACAAAGGTAGATGTGATAGGGGGCGATAGACAGTGGCCAGATTATGCCCTTTTCGTCGTGGTTTTGCTCCACAGCGGCAGCCAGGAGTCTGCCTAAACCGATGCCGTAGCAGCCCATGATGATGGGGCGTGCAGTCCCATTTTGGTCCAGGAAGTTGGCGCCTAATTTTTCGCTGAGGAAGGTGCCAAGCTTGAATACATGGCCTACCTCGATGCCGTGTTGGGAGACTAGCTTTGCCTGGCACCTGGGACAGCTATCGCCAGGGTGAACAATGGCGATATCAGCCATCAGGTCAACCTGAAAGTCTCGAGGATAATTCATATTTTTGAGATGAGTATCTGGCTTGTTAGCTCCAGCGACGAAGTTAGTCCCCATAGTTATCGAGTCATCTGCGATGACTTTGATTTCTTTTATGCCTATCGGCGATGCCGAGCCAGCCACTAGTCCGGCTGCTTTGACTTCTATATCTGTGGCTAAGCGCAGGTCGATAGCTCTTAGAAGGTTCTTAAGTTTTACCTCATTAATGTCCAAATCTCCTCTTATGGCGGCAAATACCACCTGGCCATCTGCATAATAAAACACTGCTTTGAGTGTTTGGCTGGCGGGAATACCGACGTATTTGGCTACCTCTTCAATGGTCTTAATATTCGGGGTTGCTATCTCCTCGAGAGGTAGTGGCGTTGTGGATTCTGCTTTTGGCTTGGTCATTTGGGCCTTTTCCACATTGGCAGCATACCCACATTTTGGACAGCGGATTATTTCGTCCTCGCCGGTTTCGGCAACCAGCATAAATTCGTGTGATTCTTTGCCGCCTATGGCACCGCTATCTGCCTCCACGACTACTGATGGCAATCCGCACCTGTTATAAACATTGGTATATGCTTGCAGCATATCCTGATATGTTTGGTCCAGGCTGGCCTCATCAGCGTGAAAACTATACAGGTCTTTCATGAAGAACTCACGGACGCGCAGTAAACCTCCACGCGAGCGTGGCTCGTCGCGGAACTTGTTTTGTATTTGATAGAGTAGTAGTGGCAGGTCACGGTAGCTTTGCACGAAGCGACGGACGAGGTCGGTAATAACCTCCTCATGCGTGGGGCCCAAGACCAGCACGTGTTCCTTGCGGTCTGTAACGGTGAACAATGTCTTGCCGAAGGAGGGGTATCTTTCTGATTGTTCCCAAAGTTCGAATGGCTGAAGGGTAGGCATCATCAATTCCTGTCCACCAGCCTTGTCCATTTCTTCCCTGATAATTTGCTCGATCTTCTTGAGGATGCGCCATCCCAGAGGCAAGTAGGAATATACCCCGGCAGCTACTTGTTGTACCATGCCTGCTCTGAGTAGTAACTGGTGGCTTATGCTATCAGCTTCTGACGGTTTCTCTTTCAGTGTCTTTCCGAAAAGCCTAGAAAAACGCATGTTCCTAACCTCTATTATCTATTATGTTCTATCTGGTAACTCTGTTGCTAAAGGCGTTCTATTTCAGCCATTAAGGCTGACAGGAAGTTATCTTCGCCTGTTACCGTACCCACAACATTGCCTTTTCTAAAGAGGGCAGCTTTGCTTTTGCTGCAGGCAATGCCCACGTCGGCATCCTTAGCCTCGCCTGGGCCGTTGACTACACAGCCCATAACTGCAACTTTTATTGTCCTTTGAATACCTTTCATCTCTCGTTCTACGGATTCGGCCAGGCCAATGATGTCTATTTCTGAGCGACCACATCCTGGGCAACTTACCAGAATAGGGCCATGTTGGCGAATGTTCAGGCATTTTAGAATCTCGAAGGCTGCATCTATCTCTTCATTGGGATTAGCACTAAGGGAAACACGTATGGTGTCGCCTATTCCCTCGTATAGGAGTATGCCAATGCCTATAGCGCTGCGGACTATGCCAGTTCTGGGAAGGCCGGCCTCGGTTATGCCGAGGTGCATGGGGTAAGGGATTTTTGAGGCCATTGACCTATAAGCCTGGATGGTAGCAGGTACATCGAAAGCCTTAAGTGAGATTTTTATCAAATTGAAGTCTAGACTTTCTAACAGCTTGATTTGTTCAAGCGCTGCATCTACCATGTGGTCAGCCACGGAATTGTATTTTTTCTGAGCGAGTGGTAGGCTGCCGGCATTTATTCCGATGCGTATTGGCACCTGTCTCTCCTTGGCGGCTTTGACTACTTGAGCAATTTGCTTCTGGTTGCGTATGTTGCCAGGATTTAAGCGTAGCCCGTCAGTTCCAGATTTGAGTGCTGCTATGGCGAGGCGGTAATCAAAATGGATGTCGGCTATGATCGGGATGGGGCTCTCTTTTTTTATGGCAGCAAGGGCGCTTGCAGCTTCTGCGTCTGGGATGGCTATTCTGATAATCTCGCAACCGCAGTTAGCCAACTCCTTGATTTGTGTAGTTGTGGCATGTATGTCTCTCGTGTCAGTCTTGGTCATAGACTGGACCACGATGGGGGCATTACCACCTACTGTGACGCTCCCGATTCTAATGGGTTTTGAATAACGGCGAACTATCAAGGTACCAAGTTTTCCCCCTGAATGATGCGCATTATGTCGAAATAGCTTATAGCCACAATCAGGAGAATCAACGTGATTAAGCCAATCAGGTGCACGAGACCCTCTTTCTTTGGTGATATCCTTTTTCCGTGTCTGATCCATTCTATGAATAGGAAAACGAGTCTGCCTCCGTCTAGTCCGGGGAAGGGGAATAGGTTGATTACCGCCAAATTTATGCTGATGAGAGCAGCGAATGCCAATAGCGGACTGATACCACCTTTTGCTACTTCTCCGGTGATAGTAGCAATCCCTACTGGCCCAGTCAATTGAGGAGCCGTCTGTCTGACGAACCAGCTTGTCACTTCATTCCGGAAGAGAACAAGGATCTCCCAGCAATGGCGTATGCCCAGCGGGAGTGCTTCCCAAGCTGGATAGGACTCCCTGATTTTGGTGCTTTCCATCCCAGTGATGGCGATGCCAATAGCTCCTTGGCCTGCTGGTGGATTCCATCGTGGTTTTACTGCTATTACTTTTAAGCTCTGGTCTTGTTTTTGGATTAATATATTTACTTCTGAGCCGAGATTTAGATGGATGAGATAGCTGACGTCGGCTCGGTTGATAACCTTGCGGTTGTTTATCTTGAGAACAGTATCTCCCGGCTCGATCCCTGCAATTTGCGCCGGTGAGCCGGTGGCTACGTCTTTTATTAGTACTTTTTCTTGCATAATATCGTGAGGGATCAGATAGCTCATGGTGAGCAGGAATATCGGCAGGATGATGTTCATGAGAGAACCTGCGGTAAGGACGAGGAATCTCACGGGAATGCTTTTGCTGGCCAAGCTGCCTGGTGTCGAGGGGTCTTCTTCACCCACAAGCTTGGTGAAGCCACCTAAAGGAATTGCATTAAGAGAATACACGGTCTCACCCCTCTTGAAGCTGAAGAGTTTTGGGGGGAAACCGATGCCAAATTCTTCCACCTTCACACGGGCCATCTTAGCTGTTATAAAGTGACCGAACTCGTGCGCAAACACGAGCGCCAGCAGTATGCCTAGGAAACTTACTATGGATATAATTGCTGTTATCAACATGTGATGTTCCTTTTGGCTATATCTTTCGCGGTTTGTCTTGCCCAAGCGTCGGCTGCTAGTATTTCCTCCAAAGATGGATTGGCAACAGGATGGTGCAGGGCAATGGTCTGGGCAATTACTTCAGCAATGTCTGTAAACCTTGCTTTTCCTGCGAGGAAGAGATGTACGGCAACCTCGTCAGCGGCTGATAGTACAGCAGGGTAGGTGCCACCATCTTTACCGGCTTGCAGTGCTAGTTTCAGACAGGGGAATTGGCCTGGGTCAGCAGGCTCGAAGGTGAGGGCTTTTACTTTAGTTAGGTCAAGGTGTGGCAGGTGTGGGTTTGGCAGTCGCTCAGGATAGGACAAGGCATATTGGATTGGCAGCCGCATGTCAGGGAGGCTCAGTTGGGCCTTGGTTGAACCATCGGTAAATTCTACAAAAGAGTGGACAATGCTCTGCCTGTGGATTATGATTTCTATGTGGTCAAATGGAATTGAGAAAAGCCAGTGCGCTTCTATGGCCTCAAGTCCTTTGTTCATAAGTGTTGCTGAATCTATGGTTACCTTCTTTCCCATCTTCCACGTGGGGTGACTCAGTGCTTCTTCTGGAATTACTTTTGTTAGTTGCTCTGGTGGTTGGCCATAGAAAGGTCCGCCTGAGGCAGTGAGTATTATCCTGGCAGGTTGCGATTGTTCACCGTGTAGGCATTGCCAAATGGCACTGTGTTCGCTATCTATGGGCAGAATTTGAGCTCCATATTGTTTAGCTTCAGAGGTAATAATTTCCCCTGCTAATACTAGCACCTCTTTGTTGGCTAGAGCAATTCGTTTACCTGCCCTGATGGCTGCCAGTGTTGGCTTTAGTCCCGCTTTGCCCGATGTAGCTATTACAACCAGGTCGATATCAGGATGTGCGGCGATTTCCTCCATAGATATTGATTCTGCTGGGCTGTGGGTGTCAAGGGCTTTGGCGGAATAAACCATTTTTGGTTGGAACTGTGCTACCTGCTTGGCCAAGAGGTCGGAATTGTCTCCACCTGCCACTGCAGCTATTCTGAATCTGTCAGGGAACGCACCTATAACGTCAAGCGTCTGCTGACCTATGGAGCCTGTGGAGCCCAGTATGGCTATTCTTTTCATGTTGTCGCCAGAAGTTGGTTGAGAAGTATGTGATAATAGATGATAATGCCTGTGAATATCATGCTATCTGCACGGTCGAGGATACCGCCATGTCCCGGCAGTATTTTGCTGGCATCTTTGGTTCCGATGTTGCGTTTGAGCAATGACCCGACTAAGTCTCCAAGCTGTGCTACTATGCTTAATATGATACTTAGCAGGATTATTTGCCAGAGGCTACTCGGTATACCGAATAGGATGCCAAGAAACCATGCAGCGATGACAGAGCCTGCGAGACCGCCTATTGCACCCTCCCATGTTTTCGCTGGGCTTATTGCTGGAGCTAAAGTGTGCTTGCCCCATGTTTTGCCAACGATGTAGGCGGCAGTATCATTGGCAAAGGTAACAAGCATGCCCCAGAAAACCCATTCCCTGCCGAATTCCAGACCTCTGATATGTATCCAGTAGCTCAGCATCCAACCGATGTAGAAGACACCCGCTAATGTCCATGCCCAACTGTTGAAGGCTTGTTCGCGGGGTGACCGGAATATCAACCAAATCAGGGAGATGGCTATGCCGAGGGTGATTATGGAGGGGATTGCTAATTCATATGTGCAGTGGGAACAAATTAGGATAAGCACTATCCAGACCAGGCCGAAATAGATAAGGGGTCGCGTATTTATGTTTGATGCCATTCGGTAGAATTCGAAGCCTCCGAGTACGGCGACGGCAATCATGAAAAGGGTGAACCACAATCCGCCGAACCATATTGCTGCTATGATGATGGGTAGGCCAACGGCAGCAGTGAAAAGCCTTTGCCTGAGCATGCTTATTCCTCAGGCTCCGCGTATGGAGCATTGAGTATTAAAATCGGATGAATTGTGTTGTGGCAAGGTCTCTTGCATTTAGGAGTGTCAATGCGTTGGATGCGGTTAATTGTACTTGTCTTGGACAGGTAATGATGTTGGAGGAGTTATTAGACTTCCATTACCTCCTTTTCTTTGTCCTGGCCGACTTTGTTTGCCTTTTCTATGTAGCTGTCTGTAATTTTTTGCATCTGCTCAGAGGCACGGGTATACTGGTCTTGAGAAAGCTCCTTATTCTTCTCTGCTTGCCTTAGTTTCTCAATGCCATCTCTCCTGATGTTGCGCAATGCGACCCTAGCTTCTTCTAACCTCTTGTTGACTACCTTTATTAGTTCCTTGCGTCTTTCTTCGGTTAAGGGTGGAATTACTATGCGCACGACATTGCCATCACTGGTGGGATTGAGACCAAGGTCGGATTTAAGTATTGCCTTCTCGACATTGCGAGATATAGTGCGGTCCCAGGGTTGGATCAAAAGCATCTTGGCCTCGGGCACCGAAATAGAGGCTACTTGATTAAGCGGTGTTGGCACTCCATGGTAGTCGACTCTGATGTGTTCCACTAAAGCTGGTGTGGCGCGTGCCGTACGAATCGCTGCCAAGTCACGTGCTAAGGCTTCGATTGCCTTCTTCATTCTACTCTCTTCGTCCCTCAGTATTTGCTCAATCATGCTTCTCCTTCGCTGGTAACGATTGTGCCTACTTTTTCTCCGCAGATGACACGCTCAATGCTTTGTTGTTCTTGAAGGTCGAAGATAATAACGGGTAGTTCATTTTGTTCACATAGAGAGAAGGCGGTGGCGTCCATTACTTTGAGGCGTAGATTGAGTGCCTCTTTGTGTGACAGATGGTCAAATTTCTTTGCTCGTGGGTTCTTTAGTGGGTCGGCATCATAGACACCATCAACCTTGTTTTTGGCTACTAGTAGGACCTCTGCGCCGATCTCCACAGCTCGTAACGCTGCTGCGGTGTCGGTAGTCATATAAGGGTTGCCAGTGCCCGCGGCAAATAGAACAACACGTTTTTTCTCGAGGTGGCGAATTGCCCGGCGGCGTATATAGGGTTCAGCTACAGCCTGGATAGTCAGGGCTGATTGGGCTCTGGTAATTACCCCTTGACTTTCCAGCGCATCCTGCAATGCCAGGGCGTTGATTATTGTGGCTAACATACCAGCATAGTCAGCTGTGGCTCTGTCCATTCCCTTCGCTTCTCTGCCGGTGCCACGCCCAAA
>Ga0194113_10001128_pt1 | contig 36583 bp, 29 predicted proteins | sample TA2MahC200mmetaG_FD_146193 | JGI IMG/M metagenome (GOLD analysis project Ga0194113, IMG submission 146193) | Freshwater microbial communities from Lake Tanganyika, Tanzania - TA2015017 Mahale Deep Cast 200m | ecosystem: Environmental > Aquatic > Freshwater > Lake | place: Tanzania: Lake... | reverse complement strand
GCGCCCAGTACCCAGTACCCAGCCCCCAGTACCCAGCCCCCAGTACCCAGTACCCAGCGCCCAGTACCCAGTACCCACCGCCCCGCGCTTGCGCCTTCCCCGGAACTCCGGTATGCAGGCGGTGGATTCGGCGGAGGGCATCGCAGGCATGCAGCCGGACGGCACATTCGAAGTGGCGGTGATCGGGGGCGGGATCGTCGGCCTCGCGACGGCGATGGCACTGGGCCAGCGGTCGCGCCGCGTGGTGATCTTCGAGGCGGCGGACCGCATCGCGGCGCACCAGACGGGCCACAACAGCGGCGTCATCCATTCCGGCCTCTACTACAAGCCCGGCTCGCTCAAGGCGAAGACTTGCGCGGCCGGGCGCGACGCGCTCTACGCGTTCTGCGATCAGCGGGACGTCCGCGTCGAGCGCTGCGGCAAGATCGTCGTCGCGACCGATCCCGCCGAGGTTCCGGCGTTGGACGAGCTTCACCGTCGCGGTGTCGCGAACGGGCTCGAGGGGCTCCGCCGCCTGGGCCCCGAGGAGATCCGCGAGATCGAGCCCCACGCGGCGGGGATCGACGGGCTCTTCGTGCCGCAGACCGGCATCGTCGACTTCACCGAGGTCTGCAAGGTCATGGCCGCGGTCATCCGCGAGCAGGGCGGGCAGATCCTGACCTCCACCGCGTTCGCCGGCGTGCACCGGGAGACCGGCGGGCTGGTGGTGCACGGCCTCGACGCGAAGGTCTTCGTGAAGGGCCTGGTCAACTGCGCGGGCCTGCAGGCCGACCGCGTCGCGCGGCTCTGCGGCATCGAGCCGGGCCTGCGGATCGTTCCGTTCCGCGGCGAGTACTTCAACGTGAAGCCCGGGCGCCGCGACCTTGTGAAGAACCTCGTGTACCCCGTGCCCGATCCCCGCCTTCCCTTCCTCGGAGTCCATTTCACGCGGCGGATCGGCGGCGGGCTCGAGGCCGGGCCGAACGCGGTCCTCGCCTTCCGGCGCGAGGGCTACAAGGCCTCGGACGTGTCCCTGTTCGACGTTGCGGACATGCTCGGCTACGGGGGCTTCTGGCGGATGGCGGCGCGCAACTGGCGGGCGGGGCTCGGCGAGTTCCGCCGCGCGGGCAGCCCGGCGCTCTTCGCCGCGGCCCTGCGGAAGCTGGTTCCGGACATCCGCGAGGACGACCTCGAGCCCGGCGGGGCCGGGGTGCGGGCGCAGGCGGTGGCGCCGGACGGGTCGCTGTGCGACGACTTCCGCATCGCGCAGGGCGAGCGGATGGTGCACGTCCTCAACGCGCCGTCGCCCGCTGCCACCGCGTCGATCGCGATCGGGCAGGCCATCGCCGACTTCGCCGCGCGGCGGTTCGAGTAGCGCGGCGCTTGAGGACCGCGCGCGGCGGGCCTATGCTGCCGCCTGTTGTTCCGCCGCGGCGGACGAGGAGCGCATTCATGGCCAGCACGATGCCGTCGACGGGTCAGGTGATGCACGGATTCGAGGTCGAGGCGGTCACGCCGCTGCCGGACCTCCGAGCGACGGCGACCCGGCTGCTGCACCGGAAGAGCGGCGCGCGCCTGCTGCACCTCGCCACCGCCGACTCGGAGAACCTCTTCGCCGTCGCGTTCCGCACGCCGCCGCCGGACGACACCGGCCTCCCGCACATCCTCGAGCACACCGTGCTGTGCGGCTCGCGCCGCTACCCGGTGAAGGATCCGTTCGTCGAGCTGCTCAAGACCAGCCTCGCGACGTTCCTCAACGCGATGACCTACCCCGACCGCACCGTCTATCCCTGCGCGAGCATGAACGCCCGCGACTTCGCCAACCTGATGGGCGTCTACTGCGACGCCGTGTTCCACCCGCGCATCACCGAGGAGCACTTCCGCCAGGAGGGCCACCACCTCGACGTGGCCGAGCCCGGCAACCCGGCCAGCCCGCTGACGGTGAAGGGGATCGTGTACAACGAGATGAAGGGCGCCTACTCGACGCTCGACGGCGTCATCTACCGCACCGCGGCCGGCCTGTTCCCCGACAACGCCTACGGCCGCGACTCCGGCGGCTCGCCGGACGCCATCCCGTCGCTGACCTACGGGCAGTTCCGCGCCTTCCACGAGCGCTACTACCATCCGTCGAACGCCTTCTTCTTCCTCTACGGCGACACGCCGCTCGCCCCGCACCTCGAGTTCCTCGACCGCGAGGTCCTCTCCGGTTTCGACCGGATCGACATCGACACCGCCATCGCGCCGCAGTCGCGCTGGACCGCCCCGCGCCGGGTCACCGTCCCGTACCCCGCCGCGGCGGACGAGACGCCGGACCGCAAGTCCGCCTTCGCGATGGAGTGGTTCACCAACGTGCTGACCGAGCCCGAGACCACGCTCGCGATGGGCGTCCTCGGCGAGGTCCTCCTCGCCCACGAGGGCAGCCCGTTGCGCCGCGCGCTGGTCGAGTCGCGGCTCGGCGAGGACCTCGTCGCCGAGGGCTACTCGACCTACCGCCGCGACACCAGCTTCGGCGTCGGCCTGCGCGGCATCGACGTCGCGAAGGCCGGCGAGGTGGAGGCGCTGATCCTCTCGACCCTGCGCGGGCTCGCCGACCGCGGGATCGACCGCGACGCCCTCGCCGCCGCCTTCCACCAGTTCGAGCTCGCCGCGCTCGACATCCCGTCCTCGTTCCCGCTCGTGCTGATGGACCGCGTGTTCAACATGTGGATCTACGACGAGGACCCCCTCGCGATGCTGCACATCCGCCGGCATCTCGCCGCCCTGCGCGCGCGCAGCGAGGCCGAGCCCGGCTACTTCGAGGGCCTGCTGCGCCGGCTCGTCCTCGACAACCCGCACTGCATCGCGATGACCTTCGTGCCCGACCCCGCGCTGAACCGCCGTCGCGAGGAGGAGTTCGCGAAGCGCATGGAGGCCGTGCGCGCGAAGCTCCCGCCCGGCGACATCGAGCGGATCGACCGCGAGGCCCGCGACCTGGAGGAGCGGCAGGGGCTTCCCAACCCGCCCGAGGCGATCGCCACGCTGCCCCGGCTGCGGCGCTCCGACGTTCCGGCCGAGCCCACGCGGCTGCCGGTGGAGACGGCCGACATCGCCGGCCGCCCGCTGTTGCGCGCCGAGACGCTCACGAACGGCGTCGGCTACCTGCAGCTCGCCGTCGACCTGCGCGGGCTTGACGCCGACCTGTGGGACCACCTTCCGCTCTTCGCCTTCTCGCTGACCAAGACCGGGGCCGCGGGGGAGGACTACGCCGTCGCCGCCGGCCGCGAGGCCGCCGCCTGCGCCGGCATCGGCGCCTCCGTCTCGACCGGCGGTCGCGCGGCGGACCCGCTGGCCGTCCAGCCGTTCCTGCACATCGCCACGCACGGGCTCGACGACCGCGTCGACCGCATGCTGGAGATCCTGCGCGACCGCATCCTCTCGGCCGACTTCACGGACGTGACCCGCCTGCAGACCCTGCTCGTCCAGCACCAGGCCGGCCTGCGCGAGGCCGTCGTGCCCTCCGGCAACGCCTTCGCCGCCGCGCGCGCCCAGCGCGGGCTCTCCGACAACGCCGCGCTCGCCGAGCGATTCGCGGGCATCTCGCAGGTGCGGTTTTCCCGGCGCCTGGCGGACACCGTCCCGTGCGATCTCGCCGGGCTCTCCCGCGCGATGGCGCGGATCCGCGAGGCGCTCCTCGCCCGCGGCCGGTTCACCGCCTCGTTCGTCGGGTCCGACGCGGCCGCCGCGCGCGTCGCCGCCTGGTACGCGGACCTGCTCGGCGCGCTGCCCGGGCGCGACGTCGCGCCCGCCGCGCCCGCCGCCTCCGCCCACCCCGGCGCGCCGGAGGGCGTCGCGGTGCCGTCCGAGGTCGCCTTCGTCGCGCAGGCGTTCCGCGCCGTGCCGGCGGACCATCCCCTGGCGCCCGCGCTGCTCGTCCTTGCGACGCGCCTGACGCTGGACTACCTCTGGACCGAGATCCGCGTGAAGAGCGGCGCCTACGGATGCCGCGCCTCCTACGCGCAGAGCCTCGGGCTCTTCAGCGTGAGCAGCTACCGCGATCCGCGCATCCGCGGCACGCTCGACGTGTTCGCGCGGATCCCGGAGCATGTCGCGAAGGACATGGACTTCTCGAAGGACGCCGTCGAGCAGAGCATCATCGGGGCGCTCAAGGCCCTCGACCGGCCCATCCGGCCCGAGGGCGCCGTCGCCACCGCGCTGGACCGGCACCTGTCGGGGATCGACGAAGCCTTCCGCCGCCGGTTCCGCGAGCGGCTGCTGGCCGTCGGCGCCGGCGACCTGCGGCGCGCCTCGGACGAGATCCTCCGTCCCGGCCTCGCCGCCGCCCCGACGTGCATCGTCGCCGGACGCGAGAAACTCGCCGCCGCCGAGGTGCGGGGGCTGACGATCGAGGATCTCTAGGCCCGAGGGATGGAAGGGAGGAGGGGATCGATGGATGGGTGGATGGATGGACGGGAGGCGGGACAAGCCCGGCGGGACGCCGTTCTCCGTCACGTCCCCTCTCCGCGTCCCCTCGGCGCCTCCGCGTCTCCGTGTTCGCCTCCTCTTCGCGTTCTATGCGTCCTCCCGGGGAAAGACCGAGGGTGAACGCGCCGTTGCTTGAGATCCGCGACCTCGCGGTCGACTTCGTCCAGTCGGGCGAGGCCGTGCACGCGGTCCGCGGCGTCAGCCTCGACGTCGCGCGGGGCGAAATCGTCGGCATCGTCGGCGAGAGCGGTTCGGGCAAGTCGGTCACGGCGCTCTCGGTCCTCCAGCTCCTCCGCGGCGTGGCGCGCTATCCCGCCGGCTCCATCCGCCTGCACGGCGCCGACGGCCGCGCCGAGGAGCTGATGGGCGCGCCGGAGGCCCGGATGCGCGCGGTCCGCGGCAACCGGATCTCGATGGTCTTCCAGGAGCCGATGACCTCGCTCAACCCGCTGCACACGATCGGCCGGCAGGTCGCCGAGGCGATGCGGCTGCACGGCGGTCCGCGCGGGGCGGCGGCGCGGGCCCCTGTGGCGGAGTGGCTCGGGCGCGTCGGCCTGCGCGAAGCGGGGACGCGGCTCGACGCCTACCCGCACGAGCTCTCCGGCGGCGAGCGGCAGCGCGTCATGATCGCGATGGCCCTCGTGAACCGGCCGGACCTGCTGATCGCGGACGAGCCGACGACCGCGCTGGACGTCACGATCCAGGCCCAGATCCTCGAGCTCTTCGCGACGCTCCAGAAGTCGCTCGGCATGGCGATGCTCTGGATCACGCACGACCTCGGCCTCGTCCGGCGCATCGCCGACCGCGTCGTCGTCATGCAGGGCGGACAGGTCGTCGAGACCGGCCCGTGCGCCCGCGTGTTCGAGGCGCCGGAGCACCCGTACACCCGCAAGCTCGTCGGGTCCGCGCCGTCCGGCACACCGCCGCCGCCGCCGCCGGACGCGGCGGAGGTGCTCGCGGTGGACGGGCTCAAGGTGCATTTCCCGGTCCGAGCCGGGCTGCTGCGGCGCACCGTCTCGCACATCCGCGCGGTCGACGGCGTCGACTTCCGGCTGCGCGAGGGGTCGTCGCTCGGCATCGTCGGCGAGAGCGGCTCGGGCAAGACCACCGCCGCCTTCGCGGTGCTGCGCCTGATCGCCCGGAGCGCGGCCGCTCTCCGCGGTTCCATCGTCTTCGCGGGACGGAACCTCGCGGACCTTCCGTCCGCCGCCGTGCGCCCGCTGCGGCGCAACCTGCAGGTCGTCTTCCAGGACCCGTTCGGCTCGCTGAGCCCGAGGATGCCGGTCGGACGGATCGTCGGCGAGGGCCTGGAACTGCACCGGCCGGATCTCGACGAGGCGGGGCGCGACGCGGAGGTCGCGGAGACGCTGCGCCGGGTCGGCCTCGACCCGGACGCGCGCCACCGCTATCCGCACGAGTTCTCCGGCGGCCAGCGCCAGCGCATCGCGCTCGCCCGGGCGCTCGTACTGCGGCCGAAGGTCCTGATCCTGGACGAGCCGACCTCGGCGCTCGACCTGACCCTGCAGAAGGAGATCCTCGACCTGCTGCGCGACCTGCAGGCGCGCGAGCGGCTCGCCTACATCTTCATCAGCCACGACCTCCGCGTGATCCGCGCGCTGTGCCACGACGTGCTCGTGATGCGCGCCGGCCGCGTCGTCGAGCAGGGGCCGGCGGATCGCATCTTCGGCGCGCCCGCGGACGGCTACACGCGGGCCCTGCTCGCCGCGGCCTTCGAGTTCCGGACCGTCGGGAGGGACGCGGCGTGATCCGGCTCTCCCCGATGACCCGCCGCCGCCTCGCGGTCTTCCGCGCGAACCGCCGCGGCGTCTGGTCGCTCCGGATCTTCCTGCTCCTGCTCGTCCTCGCGCTGCCGGCGGGGTTCGTCGCGAGCGACCGGCCGCTCGCGGTCCGCGCCGGGGGCCGCTGGTTCTTCCCGGCGCTGCGCGACGTGCCCGAGACCGCGCTCGGCGGCGTCTTCGCGACGCCCGCGGATTTCCGCGATCCGCACGTCGCGGAGGATCTGGTGGCGAAGACCGGCGGCCGCATCTGGTGGGCGCCGGTGCCGTACGGGCACGAGACGGTCGACCTCGAGTCCGAGACGCCCGCGCCGTCGCCGCCGTCGGGCCGGCACTGGCTGGGCACGGACGACCAGGGCCGCGACGTGCTCGCCCGCGCGATCCACGGACTGCGCCTGTCCATCCTGTTCGGGTTCACGCTGACCGCGCTCAGCACCGCCGTCGGCGTGCTGCTCGGCCTCTGGCAGGGCTACGCGGGGGGGTGGGTCGACCTCGTGATGCAGCGCTTCATGGAGCTGTGGGGCGCGATGCCGCGGCTCTACATCCTGATCATCATGTCCACCGTCATCGAGCCGAGTTTCGCGACGCTGCTCGGGATCCTGCTGCTCTTCTCCTGGATGAGCCTCGTGCACGTCGTCCGCGCCGAGACGCTGCGCGCGCGCAACCTCGACTACGTCCGCGCCGCGCGCGCCCTGGGCCTCTCCGGTTTCCGCACGGCGATGCGCCACGTGCTGCCGAACTCGATCGTCGCGGCGATGACCTACCTCCCGTTCATCCTCGCCGGGTCGCTGACGACGCTGACCTCGCTCGACTTCCTCGGCCTCGGCCTGCCGCCGGGGTCGCCGTCGCTCGGCGAGATGCTCCAGCAGGGCAAGGCGAACCTGCACGCCCCGTGGCTGGGGCTGACGGCCTTCGCGGTGCTCGCGGTCCTCTTCACGCTCGTCGTCTTCATCGGCGAGGCCGTGCGCGACGCGTTCGATCCGCGGAAGTCCGCGGGGGGGAGGGCGCCGTGACCGCCTACATCCTCCGCCGCCTCCTGCTGCTGATCCCGACGCTCTTCGGCATCCTGCTGATCAACTTTGCGATCATCCAGTTCGCGCCCGGGGGGCCGGTGGAGCAGATCATCGCGCAGATCCGCGGGATCGACGCCGACGCCGCCGGCCGCATCAGCGGGGCGACGGGGCGCGAGACGGCGTCCGGCGGGCCCGCCTCGCGCTACCGCGGCGCGCAGGGCCTCGATCCGGAGTTCATCCGGAGCCTCGAGAAGCAGTTCGGCTTCGACCAGCCGGCGCACCGGCGGTTCCTGCGCATGTGCCGCGACTACCTGACCTTCAACTTCGGCCACAGCTACTACCGCGACCGGTCGGTGCTGCAGCTGATCCGCGAGAAGCTGCCGGTGTCGGTGTCGCTCGGGCTCTGGTCGACGCTGCTCATCTACGCCATCTCGATCCCGCTCGGCATCCGCAAGGCGGTGCGCGACGGCAGCCGCTTCGACTCGTGGACCAGCGCGCTGGTGGTGGCGGGTAATGCGATCCCGAGCTTCCTCTTCGCGGTGCTGCTGGTGATCGTCTTCGCGGGCGGACGCTACCTCGACTGGTTCCCGCTCCGGGGCCTGACGTCGGAGAACTGGGCGTCGCTCTCGTGGGGCGGGCGGATCCTGGACTATGCGTGGCACCTCGTGCTGCCCGTCGCGACCGTCACGATCGGCGGGTTCGCGACGCTGACGATGCTGACGAAGAACTCGTTCCTCGACCAGATCCACCTGCAGTACGTCACGACGGCCTACGCGAAGGGCTGCACGCCGCGGCAGGCGCTGTACGGGCATGTCTTCCGCAACGCGATGCTGATCGTGATCTCCGGCTTCCCCGCGGCGCTGATCATGACGCTCTTCACCGGGTCGGTCCTCGTCGAGGTCATCTTCAGCCTCGACGGCATCGGGCTCCTCGGCTTCGACGCCGCCCTCAAGCGCGACTACCCGGTCATGATGGGCACGCTCTTCATCTTCGAACTGCTGGCGCTGCTGCTGAACCTGCTCAGCGACGTGATCTACACCGTCATCGATCCGCGGATCGACTTCGAGGGCCGGTAGGAGAGGGCAACACAAAGGCGCAAAGACCGCCAAGGGGATTCGCACGGAGACCTAGAGGAAGCGCGCAAGCGGGACGTGAACGAGGCTGGCCTCCCACCGGGCTCGTCCCGGCAAGGGAATGTGGTTTGGCGTCCCGCCGGGCTCGTGAGGTGACAGGGGCCGGGACGTGAACGAAGCTGGCCTCCCACCGGGCTCGTGAGGTGACGGGGGCCGGGACGTGAACGAAGCTGGCCTCCCACCGGGCTCGTGAAGTGACAGGGGCCGGAACGTGAACGAAGTTGGCGTCCCACCGGGCTTAGGCCGGCAAGGGAATGAGTCTGGCCTCCCACCGGGCTTGTGTGGTGACAGGGGCCGGGACGTGAACGAAGCTGGCCTCCCACCGGGCTTGTCCCGGTGGGGGCCGAAAACGAGCGAAGACGGTACAGAGACGTCGAGGACGCAACGGTGGAAGCGAACAGGACAGACGGGATGAGAAGAGCGTCTGAAACAACCCGGGCGCGGTTCCGGGCGCTCTTCGTTCAGGTTTCAGGCTTCCTCCCTCATCCTCCCCCTCTGCGCCTTCTGCGCCTCGGTGCGCTTCCTCTCCTCCTCGCCGCGGCGGGCGCGCGGGGCGAATGGACCAACGGGGTCTGGTGCGGCCACGGGCTGGCGCTGCACGGCGATCTCAAGTATCCCGACGGCTTCACGCACTTCGCCTACGTCAACCCCGACGCGCCGAAGGGCGGGACGATCCGGCTCGAGGACGAGGGCGGGTTCGACACGCTGCACCCGTTCATCCCGCGCGGCGCCCCGCCGTCGCCGATCGCGATGTCGCTGCCCTACGAGACGTTGACGGTCAACAGCGAGGACGAGCCGTTCTCCGTCTACGGCCTGCTCGCCGGCCAGATCGAGATGCCGACCAACCGCGCGTGGGTCGCCTACCGGATCCGCCCGGAGGCTCGGTGGCACGACGGCCGGCCGGTGACGGCGGACGACGCGATCTTCTCGCTGAACGCCCTCCGCGAGAAGGGCCTTCCGATGTACCGGCTCTACTACAAGGACGTGGTCTCCGTGGAGAAGCTCGGCGAGCGGTACGTCCGCTTCCATTTCCCGACGAACGAGATCAACCCCGAGCTTCCGCTGATCATGGGCCAGCTTCCGATCCTCCCGGCGCACGGGTGGGCGGAGCGCGACTTCTCGGCGACGACGCTCGACCCGCCGCTCGGGAGCGGGCCGTACCGGATCTCGCAGGTCGAGGCGAACCGCTTCGTCGTCTTCGAGCGCCTGACGAACTACTGGGGCCGCGACATCGGGCCGTGCCGGGGCATGTACAACTTCGACACCGTCCGCTACGACTTCTACCGCGACTCGACCGTCGCGCACGAGGCGTTCAAGACCGGCGCCTACGACTGGCATCTCGAGATGAGCGCAAAGACGTGGGCGACGGGCTACGACCTGCCCGAGCGCGACGCGGGCGTGCTGCGGTGCGAGTCGTTCCCGAGCGGCCGGATCGCCTGGATGCAGGGCTTCGTCTTCAACCTGCGCCGACCGCTGTTCGAGGACCGCCGCGTCCGCCGCGCCATCTCGCTCGCCTTCGACTTCGAGTGGGCCAACCGCGCGCTGTTCCACGGGCAGTACACGAGGTGCCGGAGCTACTTCGGGAACTCGGAGCTGGAGGCGAAGGGGGTCGCGGAGGGCGGCGCGCTGCAGCGGCTGCGCGACGGGAAGCGCGCGTTCCCGGACCACGTGCCGGACGAGGTCTTCGGGCCGGAGTTCACGCCGGCGTCGACCGATACGGCCGGCGGCGAGCGGGCGCACCGGCTCTCGGTCCGGCGCAACCTCGTCGAGGCCCTCGGCCTCCTGCGCGAGGCGGGCTGGGCGCCGCGCGCGGGCGACGGACGGCTCGTGCACGCGACGCGGAAGGACGCGGCCGGCCGGCCGCTGGAGTTCGACTTCGAGATCCTGCTCGTCCAGCCGACCTTCGAGCGCGTGGCGCTGCCGCTGCGCCTCTCGCTGCGGCGGCTCGGCATCGAGGCCCGGGTGCGGACCGTCGACATGTCCGTCTACATGAACCGCATCCTCGAGTACGACTACGACATGATCACCGGGCACTGGCCGCAGAGCGAGAGCCCGGGCAACGAGCAGCGGGACTTCTGGCACTCGATCTCGGCGGGGCAGAAGGGCTCGCGCAACTTCGCCGGGATCCGCAATCCGGCGGTCGACCGGCTGGTCGAGGAGGTCATCCGCGCGCCGGACCGGCGGAGCCTGGTCGACGCCTGCCGCGCGCTGGACCGCCTGCTGCAGTGGGGCCACTACTGCATCCCGAACTGGTACCTGCCCTTCGAGCGCATCGCGTTCTGGGACCGGTTCGGCTACCCGCCGCCGACGGAGAAGGCCGGGACGCTGTGGACCTGGTGGTGGGTCGACGCGGAGAAGGATGCGGCCCTCGCCGCCCGCCGCGCCGCCGTGCGCGGGAAGTGATCCCGGCCATCGGTCGGGCTCCGGGTATCCGGCGACCCACCCATGGGAAGCGAGCCCGGGCCCGGCCGCGACCCTGCGCCGCTTCGCGTCAAGGGGCATGGCGCGAGGGCGGGCTGGATTTCGCGGGCGCCTTCGGGTAGAAGGGCCGGACCCAACACGGAGATGGTGCACATGAGGACATCGAGGCGATCCTTCCTGAAATCCGCGGCGGCCACGGCGGCGGCCCCGTTCATCCTGCCGTCGCACATCTGGGCGGCGGAGACCAAGCCCAACGACCGGATCACGATGGCCTGCATCGGCATGGGCAAACAGTCGCGGGGGCTGCTCGGAAACTTCACGTTCAGAACCCAGGTGCTTGCGGTCTGCGACGTGGACACGACCCGCCGGACCGAGGCGCAGCAGAAGGCATCGAAGTTCTACGCCGAGAACCCGGACAAGGGCTCCAAGGACGTGGCGGCGGTCAACGACTTCCGCGAGATCATCGCCCGGAAGGACATCGACGCGGTCTGCATCGCGACGCCCGACCACTGGCACGCGATCATCACGCTCGCGGCGTTGAAGGCCGGCAAGGACGTCTACTGCGAGAAGCCCCTGACCCACAACATCCACGAGGCCCTCGAGGTCATGAAGGCCGTCGATGCGAACCGGCGCGTGCTGCAGACCGGCTCGATGCAGCGGTCGTCGAAGGAGTTCCGGATCGCCTGCGAGCTCGTGCAGAACGGCGCGATCGGGAAACTGCAGCGGGTCGTGTGCAGCTTCGGCGATCCCGGCGTGCCCTGCGACCTCCCCGAGGAGCCGGCCGAGCCGGGTCTCGACTGGAACCTCTGGGTCGGTCCTGCGCCGATGCGGCCGTACAACTCCGTGCTTGCGCCCCGCGGCATGCACGATCACTTCCCGCACTGGCGCAATTACCGGGAGTTCGGCGGCGGCATGGTGACGGACTGGGGGGCGCACCACCTCGACATCGCGCAGTGGGGCCTGGGCATGGACGAAAGCGGCCCGGTCGAGATCCGTCCCCCGGCGAAGGCTGGCGACAAGCGCGGCGCGACGCTGGTCTACGCCAACGGCGTGACGGTGACGCACAAGGACGGCTTCGGCGTCCACTTCTTCGGCGCCGACGGCGAGGTGAAGGTCAACCGCGGCAAGTTCGAGTTCATCCGGCAGGGCCAGGGGATCGCGTCGTCGGTCGACAAGGAGAAGAAGACCTCCTGCGCCGCCGAGGTCGCGAAGGCCGAGAAGCAGTTCCTCGCCGATGCGAAGATCAAGCTCTACGAGAGCAAGTCGCACTGCGACGACTTCCTCGAGCGCGTTCGGGACCGCCGCAAGCCGATCACGAGCGAGGTCGTCGGCGGGCACAGCGTGATCTGCTGTCACCTGATGAACCTGGCCTACTACCACAACCAGGTGATCCGGTGGGATCCCGCGAAGTGCGCCTTCACGGGCGGCACGGGCAATCCCGCGTGGCTGACGCGCGACTACCGCGGTCCCTGGTCGGCCTGACCGGTCCGCGCGCGAAACGGGCCCGGGGCGCTTCCAGACCTTGGAAGCCCCCGGGCCCCGCGTTTCCAGGGGTTGGACGCCCGTCCGTCAGCCGGCGGGTTCGCCGAGCAGCGAGAAGGGGCCGGTCCAGGTGATGCGGACGGGCACCACCCGGCCGAGGAGCGGGCGCGGGTCGGGGAAGAAGACGAGGCGGTTGAGCGGCGTGCGGCCGCGCCAGCGGTCGCGTTTCGTGTCGCGGTCCTCCACGAGCACCTCGGCGGTCGTTCCGAGGAACCGGCGGTTCGTGTCGGTCAGGATGGCGCGCTGGGCGTTCTCGAGGACCTGCAGGCGCCGCTCCTTCTCCTCCGGCGGGACGTCGTCGGGGTAGCGGCGCGCGGCGAAGGTCTCGGGCCGCTCGGAGTAGCGGGCGAGGTGGGTCTTGTCGAACCGGACCTCCTCCATCAGCCGGAGCGTGTCGAGGAACTGCGCCTCGGTCTCGCCGGGGAAGCCGACGATGAAGTCGGAGTGGATGGCGGCCTCCGGGAGGCGCGAGCGGATGCGGTCGATGAGGCGGCGGTAGCCGTCGACGGTGTATCCGCGCTTCATGCGCGCGAGGACCCCGTCGTTTCCGGCCTGGGCGGGCACCTCGATCTGCGGGCAGATGCGGGGTTCCGCCGCGACGGCGTCGAGGATGCGGTCGGTGAGGTGGTTCGGGTGGCTGGTGAGGAAGCGGACGCGCAGGATGCCGTCGACGCGCGCGACGGAGCGGAGCAGGTCGGCGAGGTCGGGGCCGCCGGGGAGGTCGAGGCCGTAGCGGTCGACGATCTGGCCGAGGAGCATCACCTCGCGCACGCCGGCGCCGGCGAGCGCGCGGACCTCGGCGAGGACCTCCGCCGCCGGCCGGCTGTGCTCGCCGCCGCGGCGGTAGGGGATGATGCAGTAGGTGCAGGCGTGGGAGCAGCCGAGGACGACCGGCACGTTGGCGGTGACGGCGCCGCCGGTCGCGGCGGCGGAGGCGGTGCGGTCATCGCGGACGGCGTCGCGTCCGATCCGGTCGCGCTCGTCGGCCGAGCGGGCCTCGGCCTCGTCGGGCAGCAGGGTGCCGATGAGCGGCGAGAGGTCGGAGGGCGGCAGGAAGTAGTCGACGAAGGCGAGCTGCCCGCGCAGGCGCGCGGCGGGACCGCTGCGGGTGCCGACGAGGCAGCCCATCAGGGCGATCCGGAGGCCGGGCCGCCGCTTCTTCCAGGCCTCCAGTTCGCGCAGGCGGGCCCAGGCCCTGTCCTCCGCCTGCTGGCGGACAACGCAGGTGTTGAGGATGACGAGGTCGGCGTCGCGCGCGTCGTCGCACGCGGTGTAGCCGGCCTGCCGCAGGCGCGCGGCGAGGTGGCGCGAGTCCGCCTCGTTCATCTGGCAGCCGATGGTCCAGAGGTGGTACTTCACGGTTTCGCGCGGGGGGGCGGCGTCCGGGCGGGCGCGGCGGCGAGGGGGTGGTCGTCGAGGACGGCGAGGGCGGAGGCGTCGATCTCGGTCTCCATGGCGCGGCCGAGGAAGTCGAGCAGGATGCGGACGCGGTCGCGGGCGGGAAGGACCTGCGTCACGACGGCCTCGAGGCCCTTGAGGGGGCCGTCGATCACCGTCGCCGTGTCGCCGGTGCGGATCTCGGGGTTCACGACGCGCAGGTCGCCCTCCTGCATCTCGGCGCGCAGGGCGGCGATCGTCGCGGCCGGGAGTTCCGCGCAGCGTTCGCCGAAGCGGACGATGCCGCGGACGCCGGGCGTGTAGAGGACGGCCTTGAGCAGCGGCACCGGATCGAAGCGGGCGAAGAGATAGGACGGGAACAGGGCCTCGGTGAACCAGACCGGGCCGCGGCGCGTGGCGCGGCGGAAGCGGATGCGGGGACAGAAGGTCTCGACGCCCTCCTGGCGGCCCAGGCGCTCCGCGGCGAGGTGTTCGCTCTTGGTGACGGTGCGGAGGCAGTACCAGCGCGGATCGGGCGCGCCGGGGCCGGGCTGGTCGGACGGGGTCATCCCGCGGGCCGGCCGGCGTTCAGGGCAGCCCGAACTCGGCGGCGAGCGCGTCGGCCCGGCGGCTCGCGCGGAACCGCTCGGTGGCGCCCAGGGTCCTGGCGATGGCGGCGGCGTTCTCCTTCGCCTTGGCCTCGCCCTGGCGCGCGGCGAGGAGGCTCCATGCGTAGGCCTCGCGCAGGTCCTTCTCGACCCCGCTGCCGTCGGCGTAGCAGGCGCCGAGGCTGGCCATGGCGGGCGCATGGCCCTTCTCCGCGGCCTTGCGGTACCACGGCACGGCCTGCACGGGCGACTTGGGCGTTCCGACGCCGGCCTCGAGGTACCAGCCCAGGAGGTACTGCGCTTCCGGGTGGTCGAGGGCGGCGGCCTTGCGGAGCCAGGCGAGGGCGGCGGCCGGGTTCTTCGCCACGCCCGTCCCGGCGGCGTAGGCGGCGCCGAGCCGCGCCATCGATCCGACGTGGTTCCGTGCCGCGGCGCGCTGCCAGAGCGAGACGGCGCGGGGCTCGTCCTTCGCGACGCCGTCGCCGCGGAAGAGGTTGTCGGCGACGCGGGCCATCGCATCGGGGTGGTTCTGCAGCGCGGCCTTCGCCCACCACTCGAGCGCCAGGCGCGTGTCCGCGGGGACGCCGCGGCCCGTCAGGTAGCGGTCGCCGAGCTCGACCTGGGCGGCGACATCGCCGCGGTCGGCGGCGTCGCGGGCGATCAGGGCGGCCGCGGCCTCGTCGTCGGCATCCTGGGCGGCGGCGAGGGACGGGATGGCGCCGGCCAGGCAGGCGGCGGTCGCGAGCAGAACGAGCTGTTTCATGTGGTCCTCCGGCTCCCCGGCTTCGCGCCGGCGTTGCGGCGCCGGACGGCTCCGGTCCCGCGGCGGGGATCATAGGCATCCCGCCGGGGCGCCGCAATCCGGGAAATCGCCCCGGTCAGGCGCGGGGGACGATGCGGCCGACGATCCGCCGGAGCAGGGCCTTGAGATGGACGTTCTGCAGCGGCTCGAGCGAGCGGATCGCCGCGTGCTTGTGATGTTCCATCATCTGCAGGGCCTTCTCGGCGACGCCGGCCGTGCGGATGAAGCCGGGCAGGTCGAACGACGCGCCCGACGCGGCGGGATCCAGCCAGGCCCGCGAAGCGGCGTCGCGCGTCGGGCCGGCGGCGGTCTCGACGGCGAGGGCGGACAGGATGGACATGCGCGGCCTCGCGGCGGCCGGGCCGGCGGGCGGCTCGGCGAGGTCGTCGAGGTCGTCGCGGATCTGGTAGGCGATGCCGAGCGCGGCGCTGTAGTCGCGCAGCGCGGCCTCGACGGCGTCGTCGCGCCCCGTGGCCGCCAGCGCCCCGAGCCGGAGCGCCACCTCGAAGGCGGGCGCGGTCTTGCGGCGGAAGATGCCGATCACGGCCTCCGAAGGCATCGGGTGCGGATCGCGCATCCATGCGAGTTCCCCGCCCTGGCCGACACAGAGCGAGCGGTGGCCCGCGGCGGCGACCTCGACCATGGCGCGGACGTCGGCGGGGGGCGCGCCGCAGCCGGCGATCAGGCGGTAGCCGTCGCCGAGCAGGGCGTCGCCGGTGTTGATGGCGGCGGGGACGCCGTGCTCGCGGTGCAGCGTGGCGACGCCGTAGCGCGTGTCGTCGTCGTCCTCGATGTCGTCATGGATCAGCGAGGCCTTGTGGAAGCACTCGACCGCGACCGCGAGGTCGCGGACGCCGTCCGGGACGGCCGCCTCGGGCGCGCGCATGGCGCGCCACACCGCGGCCAGCAGGAACGGCCGCCACCGCTTGCCGCCGCGCAGCATCCAGACGCGGGCGAGGTGCTCGACGGCCTCCCCGGGTGCGCCCATCCGGCGGTCGAGCTCCGCGGGGGCGAACCAGCCGCGCACCTCCTCGCGCAGGCGGTCGAGGTCCGCCCGGCCCAGCCACGCGTCGCCGGAGCGCAGGCGGATGGCGCCGGTGACCCAGTCGGTGTCGACGCTCGTGCGGTGGCAGCCGTCGTGCAGCAGCGGGATCGCGATCCCCGGGACGGCCTCGGCGGAAAGGTGCGGGAAGGCGCGCTCGAGGACCGAGAGGCAGCTGACGCCGATCACCGCGTCGACCTTCCCGCTCTCGATCAGGCGCGTGACGACCGTCGTGCCCTCGGCGACGAGGACGACGTAGCCGAGCGCCTCGGCCTCGGCCTGCAGCGCGCCGACGGGACATCGTCCGCACTGCTCGCAGAGCACGCCGAGGGCGTCGATCGAGGCCGGGCAGTCGGCCCGGTCGCGGAGGCACTGCGGCATGAGGATCACCCGCCGCTCGAACGGGATCCGCGCGACGGTCTCGCGCCAGACCGCGTTGCTGACCAGGACCGTGAGGAAGTCGGTGTAGGCGACGGGCGCCGATTCGCGGACGACGATCTGGCGCGCGTGGGCGCGGAGGTCGTCGATGGGCAGCGGCGGAACCAGGCGCCGGGCGGCGACGTAGGCGTCGGCGACATCGCGCAGCGCGTCCCGCGTGGCGCGGTCGGGCGGGACGCGCGCGACCGCGGCGTCGGCCGGGGCCGTCGCGGCCCGCGGCTCTGGGGTCCGTTCATCCATAGGCGCCGAGTCCGAGGAACACGTTACGCTTGGCCGCGCGGTAGAGCCAGTGCGTCTCCGGAATCGCCTGCGCGCCCATCTCGTGGTCCGGGCGCGCCCGCATGGCGCGCAGCTCGTCCAGGGCGGTGCCGCGGCCGGAGGAGTCGCGGGCGCCGGACGCGCCGACGTACTCGAGCAGCCGGTCGGGCCGGCGCATCAGGATGCAGCCGCCGTCCGCCGTCGCGAGCGCCGCGCGGGCGCCGGCGAGGAAGGCCGATCCCGCGACGACGTCCGCCGCGCGCGCTCCGTCGCCGATCGTCTCGGCGGCGAACTGGATGACGGGGCAGGGCTCGATGTCGCCCGCCGGTCCGATGTGGTGGCTGAGACCGGCGGCGGCGGGGCAGAGGCCCCGGCCCTCCGCATCCCAGTAGGCGTCGACGACGAGGATGGGCACGCGCGGGCGGATGTCGACGAGGAAGCGGCGGAGGCGGAGGACGCCGTCGGCGTCCAGCGCGATCTCCGGCGTGGGGCGCGGGCCGACGGGCCGGTAGATGTAGTACCAGGCGTAATGGACGCCGCGGCCGATCAACTCCCGGAGGAAGCCCTCGCAGGCGAGGTCGTCGATGTTGGTCCGGCAGACGCTCGTGGCGACGCCGGTGATGAGGCGGTGGCGGCGGCAGGCGTCGAGCGCCTCCATCGCGCGGCCGAAGACGCCGTGGCCGCCGCGGCGTTCGTCGCCGGCGTCGCCGCGGCCCTCGATGCTGATCAACGGCGTCACGTTGCCCAGCTCGCGGAGGCGCGCGGCGACGGCGTCGGTCAGCAGGGTGCCGTTCGTGAAAAGCTGGAAGTAGGCCCCGGGATGCCGGGCGATGACGTCGAGCAGGCCGGGATAGAGAAGGGGTTCGCCGCCGAGGATGCCGAAAAACGAGGAGCCGAGCCGCTGCCAGCCGGCGATCAGCCGGTCGAGGACGTCCGGCGCGATCGACCGCGGCGGGTTGGACGGCGTGACCCAGCAGCCCTGGCACGAGAGGTTGCAGTCGTTCGTCAGCGAGAGGAAGAGGAACGGGGGGACGAGGCCGGGCCCGGGGCCGGCCCGGCGCATGCGCCGCAGCGCGCGCAGGCCCTTCCAGCCGGCGTTGACCGCGAAGCGCCGGAGGAGCCGCGGGTCGGGCTCGGTCAGCATCCGGCGGGCGAGGTGGAGGATCACGGCGCGCCCTCCGCGCGGCCGCCGGAGCACTTTGCGCGTTCCTCCATGGCGCGGCGCACCTTCTCGGCGTCGAGGAGCCGCGATTTCGCGCGGCGGCGTCGCTCGGCGAGGGCGGCGTCGAGGTCGTCGCCCAGCAGTTCGTGGAGATCGCGGCGGGCGCGGGCGCGCTCGGCTTCCTCGTCGGCGATCGGCGCGCCGTCGATCGGCGCCTCGTCATGCTTCGGGAAGATGATGGCGGCGTGGGGGCAGATCCGCGCGCAGGCCGGACAGAGCGGCTTGCAGTTCTGCGGCTGCCGCACCTCGACGCGGCCGTTTTCGAAGACGTAGACGCCGAAGAGGCAGAATTCGAGGCACTGGCGGCAGCTCGTGCAGCGCTCGCGGTCGATCACCGGGAACCAGGGGAGCCAGGGGGAAGGGGATGAGGGGTGAGGGGTGGGGAATGAGTGGGGAGGATGGGAGGATGAGGAACCGACGGCGGAGGGGGAGTCCGCGTTCCCGCGCAGGGCGCCCTGTGTTCGAGGTTCGGGGTGCGGTGCTCGGTGTTCGATGCTCGCCGTTCCGGCTTCCGCCTTCCGTTCTCCGTCTTCCGTCTCCGGCAGTCCAAGCTGCGCGGCGGCGATGGCGGCGGTGCCGGTCCGCAGGTTGACGATCTGCGTATCCCCGGGAAGGCGGACGCCGGCGGCGTCGAAGAGGCTGAGGACCGCCCGCGGATGGCAGGCGACGATCCTGCGGCCCGGTCGTCCGGCCCAGGCCAGCAGGTTCGGGTCGCGCTTCGCGCAAAGGCCGCAGAGGTCGGGCACGGTGACGAAGTGCAGCCCCGCCTCGCGCAGCGCGTCCGCGACGGCGGCGGAGCGGTCCGCGGGGACGACGCCCGTGTGGACGCAGCGGCAGATCAGGATGTCGGGCCAACGGGACATGGGGCGAAGACCGAACATCGAACAACGAACATCGAACATCCAACATCCAACATCGAACAACGAACACCCAACAACGAACATCGAACAACGAACACCCAACATCGAACATCCAACATCGAACACCGAACATCGAACAACGAACGCCGAAGGTCGAGCAACGAACGCCGGGCATCGGGTTCCGGATGACCGGATCGGGGACGGCCCGGAATGCGGAATCAGGAGCCGTCGGCGCCGCTATCGCCTGGCGGCGACACAGGCGATGGAACCCTTGTCGTTGCGCAGGTAGAGGCGGCCGTCGCTGAACGTGGGGGCGGTCCATGCCTTGCCGCCGGTGACGATCGCGTCGGCGCGGGCGACCTGCCCGAAGCCGGCGGGGGAGGCCTTGCCGAGGATCAGGTCCCCCTTCTCGTTGAAGTAGACGATGTGGCGGTTGATGACGACCAGCGAGCCGAACCCGGTCTTCTCGCGCCATGTCTCCTTCCCCGTCGCCGCGTCGAGGCAGACGAGGTCGCCCTTGCCGGTGTTGCCGTCGCAGGCATAGAGATGGCCGTCGAGGAGGATCGTGCTGCTGAAGTGGTTCCGGATGGACTCGTTCCGCCAGACCTCCTTCGCCTTCGGGCCGGAGATGTCGAGCATGGCGCAGCCCTTGCCGTAGCCGGAGGAGATGAAGACCTTGGTGCCGACGAGGACGGGGTCGGCGGCGTTGACGTCGTAGGAGGTCTCCCACGGGTGCTCCGCGGCGATCTTCCCGTTCGCGGCATCGACCACGTAGAGGAACTTCGCGCCGAAGATGGCGAGATGGGGGCGGCCGCGGTACTGCATCGGGACCGGCGTCGCGTAGCCGGAGGTCCCGCCCTTGCCCGCCCACAGGAGCTTGCCGGTGTTCTTGTCGAGGGCGCACCCGGACTGGCCGAGGTTGAGGTACAGCGTGGTGCCCGCGATGAGCGGCGAGCCGGCGAATCCCCAGCGGCCGGCATCGGCGCCGATCTCCTTCGCGACGTTCTTCTCCCAGACGGGCTTTCCGCCGGCGGCGTCGAGACAGCAGACATGGCCCCAGTAGCTCACGGTGTAGACGCGCGTGCCGTCGATCCACGGGGAGGCGCGCGGGCCGGGGTAGCTGCCGGGCTCGGCCGCGTACGAGTGACGCCACAGCTCCTTGCCCGTGGCGGCGTCGTGGCAGATCACCGAGTCCTGGCCGCCGTCGTTGCCGAGCGTGAAGGTCTTGCCGCCCGCGATGGAGAGGGCCGAGTAGCCCTTGCCGGCCTGCGCGGTCCAGAGCACGCGGCCCTGTCCGGCGACGGCCGGGTCGAAGGACTTGTCCTCGAGGATGCTGTTTCCGTTCGGGCCGCGGAAGCGCGCCCAGTCCGCGGAGGCCGTACAGGCGGCGGCGGCGAGGATGGCGGCCGCGATCGGCATCGGTCGGACCCGTTGGTCTGCCTTCATGTCGTTCTCCTGGACGGCCGCGACCGGCCGGGCGGCAACCCTAGCCCGCCGCCCGCACGGCTGCAAGTACGCGATGAGGCACGATGGAAAGGGGCTCGGGGCGTTGCGCGGGGCCGGGCGTTGGCCTATCATGTCCGGTCATGGAACAGCGGCACGACAGGGTGCGGCCGGTGTCGGGATGGCCGGGGGCGCGGTGAACCCGGGCGCTCCAGAGACCCCGTCCTCCGGGCGGAGCATCTACGAAGGGCGCGAGCCGGCCGACAGGCTGTTCCGCGGGCGCGAGCGCTCCGGCGCGTCCGCCTCCGGGACGGCGACGCCCCGCCGCCGGACCGGGCGCCCCTGGGCCATCATCTTCCTGGCGATCGTTGCAGTCTACGGACTGGCGGCGACCGCCTTCATCGTGATTCGCACGCCGGCACTGGCCGGCTTTGTCATGCGGGGATTGGGGAGGCCGTCGTCCGGGGCGAAGGGCGAGCCGTCCGCCCCGCCGGCCATGTCCGCGACGTCCCCCGCGGATCCCGCGCCGACCTCGTCGGTCGTCGTCGTCCAGCTTCGGGCCGAGGCCCAGGCCTGCCGCAATACGATTCTCGAGGCCGACCGCATGGTCGCGCGCGGCCTCGCGCGCGATGCGCTGGCGCGCTTGGAGCGGCGCGCGGGCGAGGGAAAGGACAGCCTGGACCTCCAGTTGGCGATGGCCCGGATCCGGTTCGACTTGGGCGACACGAAGGCGGCGCGCGACGCCTACGCCTCGGTGATCCGGACCGCCCCGTCGACCGTCGAGGCGCGCATCGGTCTCGCCGCCGCGCTGCTCAAGCTCGGCGATGCGGAGGGCTCCCTCCAGGCCGCCCAGTGGGCCCTGGACGACGGCGGCGCGGGAGTCGACGGGGTGCGCATCGCAACGCACGCGGCGGTGGGTGTGGGGCAGTACACCGTTGCCGCGGGCCACGCGCGCGTCTGGCTGCAGCAGGATCCGGAGTCGGTGGAGGCGCAGGACCTTCTCGGGCTCTGCCACCTCCGGTTGGGCGAGTACGGGAAGGCGTCCTTCCTGCTCGGCGAACTGATCCGCCAGGGGCGGGGAACCGAGGCCAGCTACCTGAACCTCGTGCTCGCCTTCGGACAGCAGAAGCAGTTCAACGATGTGGCCGATCTCCTGTTGAGGGCCGTGCAGCGGCTGGACCGGAGGAGCGTGGTGGCGTGGTTCGGCCGCCCGGACTTCACCGTGCTGAGGGAGAACCCCGTCGTGACGGCCGTGGCGTTCCAGATCGTGGAGGGCGCCTCCCCGAACCTGGCCCTGAAACTCCCGGATGTGTCCTCGGAAATCCCCATGGAACGCGGGATCGGCATGTCGCCGGCCGCCATCGATCTCGGGATGCGGAGGCCGTCCTCCCAGTAGCCGGGGGCGTCCGCCGGGGCGCCCGAAGGGCGCTTCCGTCGACGGGCTCAGGCCTTGCCGTCTTTCGCGGCGTCCGGGGCGTCCTTCGTCTTGTCGGCCTCGGCGTCGGCCTTGTCGCTCTCCTCGCGGCCTTTCTTGAACTCCTTGAGGCTCTGGCCCAGGGCGCGCGAGATCTCAGGAATCTTCTTCCCGCCGAAGAGGAAGACGATCAGGACGATGATCAGCAGGACCTGCCACGGTCCGATGTTGCCCGGACTGATGAATCCAACCATGCTCATGGACGTTCCTCCGTCCCCTGCAAACGCTCGTCGATCACATCTCCGGCCTGCGGCCGGCCGCTCACGATCTCCGCCACCACGTACGAACCCCGGCGGTGTGCCGTGATCCGCGCCCGTGCCGCGGGAGCGCCGTCCCGCGACAGCCCGACCACCGCGCCGACGGCCGGCGCGAGCGGACAGTCCAGCACGACCCATCTCTCCGCGTCCCGGACCCGGACCACCGTTCCGCAGGGCCTCGCCCGGATCGCAGACGGAACCGTCCCCGGCTCCGGAGCCGTGGCGCAACCGGCCGCGACCAGGCCCGCAAGCCATCCGGCCGCCACGACTCTAGGAGCGCCCCGGATTGTCATCCGCCGCCCCATGGTCCGTCGGTCGGGAGCATGCACCGTAGCGGGCAACCCTCGCATCGGGGTGCCGGCCGGCAGTGCTGCTTGCCCAAGGCCACGATCAAGGCATGGTACTCGTTGAAGAGGGCCGTGTCACGCGGCAAGGAGGCGGTGAAATGGGCCGCCAGGTCGTCGTAGCCGGCGCCGGCCGCAGCCCAGCGGTGGCGCACGGCGACGCGGCGGGTGTAGGCGTCGACGACGAAGACCGGGCGGCGCGCGGCGTAGAGCAGGATGCAGTCCGCCGTCTCCGGCCCGATGCCGTGCGTCCCGAGCAGCGCGGCGCGGAGGTCCGCCGTGCCGAGCGCGAAGAGCCGGTCGAGACGGCCGCCGAACCGGTCGCAGACCAGGCCCGTCAGCGCGCGGAGCCGGCGGGCCTTGACGCGGAAGGTGCCGGCCGGCCGGATCAGCGCCGCGAGGTCGGGGAGGGGGAGCGCGTGCATCCGGGCCGGCGTCAGGCGCCGCGCCCGGCGCAGGTTCGCGATCGCCTTCGCGACGTTCGTCCACGCCGTGTTCTGCGTCAGCACCGCGCCGGCCATCATCTCGAACCGCGTCCGGCCCGGCCACCAGTGCTGCGGCCCGAAGGCGCGGAGAAGGCGGTCGAACGCCGGCCGGAGGGCCGGGTTCATTGCGCTTTGACTTCGGTCCGTTTGCACGATTGAATGCCGTCCGTCGCGGGCGCATCCTAGCGGATCCCCGCGCGGAGGCCAGCGCGCGTGAGATTGACGTTCGACGGCGGAACGGACACGGTCACCGGATCGATGCACCGGATCGAGGCGGGCGGCCGCCGCATCCTGCGCGACTGCGGGCTCTTCCAGGGCCGGCGCGCCGAGTCGTTCCAGCGCAACCGCTCCTTCCGGCTGCCCCCGGCATCCACCGACGCCCTCGTCCTCTCGCACGCGCACATCGACCACTGCGGCAACATCCCCTCCCTGTCCCGCGGCGGCTTCCGCGGCCCCATTCACGCCACCTCCGCCACGTGCGACCTCTGCGACATCATGCTGCGCGACGCCGCGCACATCCAGGAGCAGGACGCCGCCTACCTCAACCAGAAGACCAGCCGCAAGGGCCTTCCGCCCGTCGAGCCGCTCTACACCACCGCCGATGCCGAGGCCGCGCTGAAGCTCTTCCGCGGCCACGCCTACGGCCGCCCCTTCGAGGTCGCTCCGGGCGTCACCGTGACCTGCCACGATGCCGGCCACATCCTCGGCGCCGCGTTGACCGTGTTCGACCTCGAGGAGAACGGGCGCCGCACCCGCGTCGCCTTCGCCTTCGACCTCGGCCGGAGGAACCTCCCGCTGCTGCGCGATCCGGAAGTGGTGAAGGACGTCGACACGCTGATCCTCGAGAGCACCTACGGCAACCGGCTGCACGACGACGCCCGCACCGCGACGGCGAAGCTCGGCGAGGTCGTCCGCGAGACCCTCGGCCGCGGCGGCAAGGTCTTCATCCCCTCCTTCGCCCTCGAACGCGCCCAGGAGATCCTCTACCACCTCAACGTTCTCCAGGCGGAGGGGGTGATCGGCCGGAGCTGCGCCCATCTCGACAGCCCGATGGCCGCCAAGGTCGCCGCGGTCTTCGAACGCTACGTCGGGCTGCTCGACGACGAGACCCACGCCCTCATCCGGGCGCAGGGCTCCGTCTTCCCGCGCTGGGTCCGGTTCACCGAGACCGTGGACGACTCGAAGCGCGTGACCGCCTCGAAGAGCCCCTGCATCATCATCGCCGCCTCCGGCATGTGCGAGCACGGGCGCATCCTCCACCACCTCAAGCACGGGATCTCCGATCCGCGCAACGCCGTCGCCATCGTCGGCTACCAGGCCTCGCACACGCTCGGCCGCCGCCTCGTCGAGGGCGACCGCCAGGTACGCATCTTCGGCGACACGTTCGACGTCCGCGCGAGCATCCACACGCTGCATGCCTTCAGCGCCCATGCCGACCGCAACGATCTCATCGCCTACGTCGAGGCCGTCCGTCCCCGGCGCACGTTCCTCGTCCACGGCGAGGACGATGCCCGCGCCGCGCTCGCCGAGGCCCTGCGCGAACGGAAGCTCGGCGAGGTCTTCACGCCCGCCCAGGGCGACAGCGCCGACCTCTGATGATTGCCGACAGCCGATGAACGACGGGACAGCCAACGGGAGGATGACCATGACGGAACCGGTGTCGAAACCGCAGCGGGCGCCCTGGATCCTCGCCGGGGTGCTTCTCGTGGCGTTGATCGTCAGCCTCGTGGTCATCGCGGCGCTGGCCGCGGGCCGCGGCCTGGTCGCGCACGGCGGCGGGGACGACGGGGGCGGGGAGGACCAGTTTCCCCAGCTGATGGAGACCTGGTCGTACGGCCGCGGCGAGGCCAAGGTCGCCCGCATCGCGGTCGACGGCATCATCATGCGCGGCCTCTCCGGCGGCGGCCTGTTCGGCGGCGGCGAGGACATGGTCGAGGGCGTCCTCCGCCAGATCCGCGCCGCGACGAACGACGACGACATGAAGGGCATCCTGCTCGAGGTCGACTCCCCCGGCGGCGGCGTGACGCCGTCCGACGAGATCTACGACGCCCTGAAGCGCTTCCGCGCGTCGGATCCCGGCCGCAAGGTCGTCGTCTTCGTCCGCGACCTGGCCGCGTCGGGCGGCTACTACGTCTCCATGGCCTCCGACCGCATCGTCGCCGAGCCGACCGCCATCGTCGGCTCGATCGGCGTCATCATGGAGAGCGTCAACTGGAACGTGCTCACGCAGAAGATCGGCGTCGATGCGACCACGATCAAGGCGGGCGAGAACAAGGATCTCCTCAACCCGTTCCGGCCGGTCGACCCCGACCACGTCCGCATCCTCCAGGCGATGATCGACCAGATCCACGGCCGGTTCCGCTCCATCGTCGCCGAGGGGCGGGCGATGGACGCCGCGAAGGTCAAGGAGCTGGCCGACGGCAGCATCTTCACCGCCGATGCGGCGAAGGAGAAGGGGCTCATCGACGAGATCGGCTACTGGGACGAGGCCGTCGCCGCGATGGGGGCCCAGTTGGGCGTCCAGGACGTGCGCGTCATCCGCTACGAGTCCGGCGGCTCGCTGTTCGACCGGCTCTTCGAGGTCCGCGCCCCGGGCATTCTCGGCCGTCTCGCCCGGATGGACGGTCCGCGCCCGATGGCCCTCTGGCGCCCGTAGCCCCCCCGTCCCGCATGCGAAGGAGACCGACCATGAGAAGCACCGTGACCCTGGCGGCGTTCGCGCTTGCATCGGCCGCAGGGGGCGGCGAGGCGGCCGGGCCGCTTCGCGTCGGCACCGTCACCGGGCTGCGGCCGGAGAAGGCGGCGGCCTACCGGGCGCTGCACGCGAACCCGTGGCCCGAGGTCCTGCGACAGCTCCGGCGCTCGAACCTCCGCAACTACTCGATCTTCGTGAAGGAGATCGACGGGCGCCCGATCCTGTTCAGCGTCCTCGAACACCGCGGACGCGACTTCGCCGCCGATTGCGCCCGCATGGCCGCCGATCCCGACACGCAGCGCTGGTGGAAGGAGACCGATCCGTGCCAGGAGCCGCTCCCGCGCGCCGCCGCGAGGAAGCGGATCTGGGACGACATGGAGGAGGTCTTCTTCGACGCCGGCGCCGCCGGCGCGAAGCCGAAGACCGTCCGCCGCATGGCCGCCGTCACCGGGCTCAAGCCGGAGAAGGAGGAACTCTACCGCACCCTCCACGCGACGACCTGGCCCGGCGTGCTCCAGCAGAACCGCGAATCCAACTTCCGGAACTTCTCGATCTTCCTGAAGGACATCGGCGGGAAGCTCTACCTCTTCTATTACCTCGAATACGTCGGGAACGACCTCGATGCCGACATGAAGGCGATGGCGGAGAACCCCGTCGTGCGGCGCTGGTGGGCGCTCACCGACGACTGCCAGGCGCCGCTCCCCGACGCCCCCGTCGACGCCTCGGGCAAGAAGGGCCCCTGGACGCCGATGGAGGAAATCTTCCATGCGGATTGAGGCGGGCGGTCCCGCGGCGTTCACCCGGCGGCAATGGCTCGCGGCCGCGGCGGCCGGGGCGGCGGGCCTGGCGCGCGGGGCCGCGGCGCCGGAACCGAAATGGCGCCCGGGGCACTACGTCTTCACCGGCCACGGCGCGATCGGCGACGAACACCTCGCGGGCCCCTTCCGCGGCGTGCAGCGATGCTACGCGTGGAGCGGCCTGGAGCCCGAGCGCGGCCGCTACGACTTCGCCGCCGTCCGCGCCGACCTCGACCGGCTGGGCCGCGTCGACCGTCGCCTCGTGCTGCAACTCCAGTACAAGGCCTTCGGGAAGGACGCGCGATACGCGCCGGCCTACATCGAGGGCGCGGCCTTCGGAGGCGGCGTCTACCGCGCCTCCAGCGGGTCGCTCAACCCCGTGATCTGGAACGCAGCGGTCGGCGATCGCATGGAGGCGCTCCTCGCCGCCCTCGGGCGCGCGTTCGACCGCGAGGAGGCCCTCGAGGCCGTCGTGCTGCCCGAGACCGCGCCGTCGGCCGGCCTCGCCAAGACGCCGCAGGCCGGCGTCGATCCGTACACGCCGGATGGCTATGCCTCGGCGCTCGAGCGGCTGATGCTCGCGCTGCGGAGGTCGTTTCCCGGGACCGTCGTGATCCAGTACACCAACTTCCCCGGCGATCTGCTGGAGCGGCTGACGGCGTTCATGAAGGAGGCGGGGGTCGGCCTCGGCGGCCCCGACGTCTATCCGCGCCCGGATGCGGTGTCGGATCCCGTGCGCGGCGTCTACCGGTTCTACCCGGGGCTCGCCGGCCACGTTCCCCTCGGCGCCGCCGTGCAGTCGCCGAACTACTCCGTTGCCGCGAAGAAGCGCACCGCGATGTTCGATCGCGGCCGCGACCGCGCGGAGGCGAGGATCGAGCCGGGCGACGAGACGCCCATCCCCGTGCGGGAACACCTGAAGCTGGCGAGGGAGACGCTGAAGCTGAACTACCTGTTCTGGAGCGCCTCGCCCCGCGAGTGCCTCGCCAACGTGAAGCGGATGCTCGCCGAGCCCGATCTCGCGGGCGATCCGGCGGGCGGGCTTGTGACGGCCCTCCCGGCGCGCGCCTTCGGCCGTCCATCCTGAGCCGCAATTTTCCCGCCCACCGGGACAAGCCCGGTGGGACGGCCAACGACGTGCGGTTCAGGCCCGGTGGGACGATCAGCGGCGCGTGGTGCGAGCCCGGTGGGACGGTCAGCGGCACGCGGTGCAAGCTCTGGGGGACGGTCACCGGCGTGTGGTTCAAGCCCGGTGGGACGGCTCTCCGCAATGGCGCGCCGGGACAAGCCCGGGGGGACCGGCCGGATGCGGCTACTTCACCCTGGCCTTCAGCGGCGCGGCGCCGTCCGCCGCGATCTTCACGCGCTTGGCGAACCACCCGTCCGGGCGGTCGCGGCCGACCTTCACCGTGTAGGTGCCGGGCGCGTAGACCGGCGGCCGGAAGGACGACCCCCGGATGCGGCGCGTGTAGAGGATGTCGTCGTCCGACTCGCGGACCACCTGGATGACCGCGTCCTCCGCGTTCTCGACGACGATCTCGGGCAGGTGTCCCGCGACCTTCCGTCCGTCGTTGTCCTCCATCGCGAACGACACCGGCCAGCCGGGATACTGCGCCGCATCGCCTTTCGCGAGGTCCGCGTAGCGCGGCCAGGCCTCGAACGTCGTCCGGCCCGTCTTCTTGTCGAAGCGAACCAGCCCGTACCCGTCGCCGAGCATCGCCTTCGGGTCGCGCCGGTTCTCCGCCATGACCTGGATCGTGTCGAAGGCCGGGTTCGCGTAGGCGATCATCGTGATCCGGTTGTAGAGGCCGTCGAGGTAGTCGCCGGTCCACTTCAGCGGGCTGCCCGGGACCGGGTTCGCGCCGGCCTTGCCGTCCGCCGGCTCCCACCAGCGGCCGTAGTAGCTGTTGATGATCGACGGGTTCGTGAATCCGTAGGGGCCGTCGCGGAACTCGTCGATGCCGTGCTTCACGACAACCGTCAGGTGCTGGTCGCCGCACAGGTGGCACGCGAGCGCGCGGCGGATCTCGGCCAGCGCTGCGTTGCGCCCGCGCTGCGGCCAGCCGTTGCAGTCGAGGTCCGCCAGCAGCCGGTTCTCGCGCGAGCCGTGCATGTGCACCGCGCCGCAGAACGCCGTCTGCGACAGCACCGCCTTCATGCGCGCGCCGGACCAGTCCTGCCCCCACGCGCGGAGGAACGCCATCTGGCGGTCGCCGAGAAGCTGCAGGCCGGGCCGGTCGATCGTCTTCGGGTCGTAGCCCGGATCGCGGATGTGGTCGGGCCGCGGACCCATCTGCGGGATCTTCCCTTTCGGGCCGCTCTTGAACTTGCGGTCCTCGATCACCGCGAAATCGACGCCGCCGACGCGCAGGCGAGTGAAATAGACGCCGATGCCCTGGGCGATCGGCTTCGGGTCCGCCGGGTCGGGCAGGTGCGAGGTCTGGCAGCGATCGACCATCCGGACGTACTCGGCCGGGTAGAAATAGCCGCCGGAACTGCCGTCGGTGTCGTCCGCCACGATGCCGCCCTCGCCCCAGACGTTGCCCTGGCCGATGTCGTGGTCGTCGGGGATCGCGACGACGGGCCGGTCCCGGATCACCTCGCGGAACTGCTTCCCCCACAGCAGCCACGCCGCCGTGTGCTCCGTGTGGTCGTAGCTCTGGTCGCCGGCGAAGAAGAGCAGGTCGGGATCCTGCTGCTTGAGTCTCCGGACGATGTCGTCGCGCTCCTCGCGGTCGTTGTTCGAGTTGCAGGAAAGCGAGCCGACGACGATCACGTCCTTGTCGACCGGGTCCTTCCGGACCAGCCCCTCGAACATGGCGGCGTCGCCGTGGCGGACACGGTAGGGGACGTCCTTCGTCCCGTCCCACGGTTCGATCCGGAACATCGCGTTCCAGCCCGGGTAGACCACCGGCGCCTTCGCCACCTCGCGCCACTCGCCGTCGCGCTTCAGTTCCAGCCGCACCTCGCGGGCCTCGCCGGCCTTCAGAGGATAGAGCTGCGCCGACAGCTTGAGCACGCCGTGGTCGTGCGTGTAGAGCGCGAAGCCGACGACCTGGTCCCGCGGCACCTTCACCGACTGGCGCAGGAACTCCAGCATCGGCCCCCGCCGGGCCGCCTGCCTGCTCTGCGCCGGGGAGGCCGGCTCCGCCGGCGCCGCCGGCGCGTCCCAGATGTCGTCCCGTGCGGCCGTGTCGAGGTTCGCGCCCCGCTCCCCGGGGAACGGAGAGGGTCCCGCGGAGGCCGCGAAGGCGGCGCCCGCCAGCGCCGCCAGGGGGTGGAACCGGTTCGCGCCCGCAACGGGCCCGCGCAGCGAGGAACGGGAGGTCTTCATGCGCCTACCGTAGGCAATGCCGACCGCGATGGGAAGACGGAAGACGGAAAACGGAAGACGGAAGGTCACGTCGAACTTGAAACTTGAAACTCGAAACTTGAAACTCCCCCCGTGTCCCGACTCCTCGACGAGCTCCGTGCTTCCGGTGTCCTCGACGCCCTCGACGTCCATTTCGCCGGCCTCGTCGCGCGCCGGGGCGGGAAGGGGGCGGAGACGCTGGAGGTTCCCGCCGCGCTCGTCAGCGCCCTGCGCCGCCGCGGACACGTCTGCCTGGATCTCTCGCGCCCGCCGGTCGCCTGGTTCGCCGCCGTCTTCGGCGTCGAGCCCCCCGACGCGCCGGAGTTGTCCAGGGGTTGGAAGCTCAAGGCCGGCCGGTTTCCAACCCTTGGAAACCCGGGCGACCGCGCGCCGCTGATCCTCGACGGCGGGCGGCTCTACCTCCACCGCCTCTGGACCTGCCAGCACGACCTCGCCACGCGCGTCGCCGCGCGGGCCGTTGCGCCTCCGGTCGCGTTGCCCGCCGCGCTCGAGAAGGCCCTGGCCGGGGCGTTCGGCGGCGAGGCGCAGGCGGACCAGCTCGCGGCCGCGCGCGCCGTCGCGTCGCGCTCCCTCGCCGTCGTTTCCGGCGGGCCCGGTACGGGCAAAACCACCGCGGCCGTCCGCGCCCTGGGCGCGATGCTCGCCGGCGGCGGCCTGCGCGTCGCGGTTGCGGCGCCGACGGGCAAGGCGGTGGCCCGGCTGAAGGAGGCGCTCGCCGCGGCCGGGATTCCGGCCGATGCCGTCGCCACCGCCACGATCCACCGCCTGCTCGGCATCCGGCCCGACACCGGCCGGCCGCGGTACGACGCGGCGAATCCGCTGCCGTACGATCTGGTTGTCGCCGATGAGGTCTCGATGGTCGACCTCGAGCGGATGGCCCATCTCGTCCGCGCGCTCGCGCCGGCGACGCGTCTCGTCCTCCTCGGCGACCGCGACCAGCTTGCCTCCGTCGAACCCGGAAGCGTCTTCAGCGATCTCTGCGCCGGCCTCGACGCGGCCGGGGGCGCGGCGACCGTCCTCCGCCGCAACTTCCGGTTCGGCACGGAGAGCGGGATCGGACGTCTCGCCCGGGCGGTCAACGCCGGCGATGCGTCCGCGGCGGCGTCCCTGCTCGCATCGGGCCTGCCGGACATCGCGATGCATGCCGCGCCGTCCTCCCGCGACCTGGGCGCCTCGACCCGGACGCGCGCCCGGGCCTCGTGGAAGGCGCTGCTCGACGCCGGCACTCCGGAAGCCGCGCTGTCGGCCCTCGGGACCTTCCGGTTCCTCTGCGCGCACCGCGTGGGACCGTGGGGCGCCACGCGCCTCTCGGCCGAACTCGCGTCGCTGCGCGGCGGTCCGCGCGGGCCGGGCTCGCCGGTCATGGTCACGGTGAACGATCCGGCGAGCGGTCTCTTCAACGGCGACACGGGCGTCTGGTGGGCCGGCGGGTCCGGCCCGGAGGCCGTCTTCGCGGGCGAGGCCGGCGTCCGCCGGTTCTCCGCCGGCCGCCTGCCGCCGAACGAGGCGGCGTGGGCGCTGACGGTCCATAAGAGCCAGGGCTCGGAATTCGACGAGGTCGTCCTCGTGCTGTCCGACCGCGATTCGCCGCTTCTGACGCGCGAACTGCTCTACACCGCGGTCACCCGCGCGCGCCGCCGGCTCGAGATCTGGGGCGCGCCGGAGATCCTTGCCGCCGCCCTCGGCCGCCGCACCGAGCGCTCCGGCGGCCTGCCCGACGCCCTCGCCGCCGCGATGGAAGAGCAAAGAGCCTAGAGCAAAGAGCCGAGAGCGGAGAGCAGGGAGCGGGGAGCCTAGAGCAAAGAGCCGAGAGCGGAGAGCAGGGAGCGGGGAGCCGAGAGCCGGGAGCCGGGAGCAGAGAGCGAAGAGCGGAGAGCAGAGAGCGGAGAGCGGAGAGCGGAGAGCCGAGAGCAGGGAGTGGGGAGCCGGGAGGCGGGGGCGGAGAGCGGCGACGGAGATCCGAGGTCCGGACTTCGATGTTGGGTGTTCGATGTTCGGCGTTCGATGTTCGCCGTTCGACTCACTGCGCCGCGAGACCGAACTTGTGGCATTCCTCGAGCGCGTAGCGGTCGGTCATGCCGGCGACGTAGTCGCACGCGGTGCGCCAGAGGCCGTCGGAGGCGATCCGTTCGCGGGCCTTCCGGCCCATCGTGTCGGGATGCTCGATGTAGTGCATGAAGAGCCGGCGCATCAGTTTCACGGCCTCCTGGTTCGCGTCGGCGACGGCCGGGTGGAAGTAGACGCGGCGGAAGAGGAACGCGTGCAGGGGATCGAGCATCTGCTGCATCTCCGCGCTGTACCAGATCAGGCGCTCGGGCGCGTTCATGACGGCGTCGGGCGAGACCGGCGCGTGGCGGTCGAGCAGCAGGCTGCTGGTGCGGATGACGTCCTCCACCTGCAGGTCGAGCAGGTTGCGCACCGCGATGCGGAGGCGGCGGTCCTCGGGCACGGACGGATACTGCGCTCGCGCCCGGTCGATCGCGCGCCGCCACAGCTCCTGCTCGCCCAGGTCCGCCTCGGTCAGCAGGCCGGCCTCGAGGGCGTCGTCGACGTCGTGGGCATGGTAGGTCAGGTCGTCGGCGATGTCGGCGATCTGCGCCTCGAGCATCTGGAAGGGGCCGATCGGGTGGCCGTCGAGCTCGGCGCCCGGGACCTCCGCCTGATGCTTGCGAAGGCCGGCGCGGACCTCCCACGTCAGGTTCAGCCCCGGGAAATCGGGGTACTGGAGCTCGAGCACCTCGACGGCGCGGCACGACTGGAGGTTGTGGTCGAAGCCGCCGTTGTCCTTCATCAGCTCGTCCAGCGCGCGCTCGCCGCTGTGGCCGAAGGGGGAGTGGCCGACATCGTGCGCGAGGGCGATGGCCTCGACGAGGTCCTCGTTGGCGCGGAGGCACCGGGCGATCGTGCGGCCGACCGCGGTCATCTCCATCGTGTGCGTCAGCCGCGTGCGGTAGTGGTCCGCCGTGCCGTTGACGAAGACCTGCGTCTTGTACTCCAGCCGCCGGAAGGCGCGGCTGTGAAGGATGCGGTCGCGGTCGCGCTGGAACTCCGGCCGCATCGGGTGCGCCGGCTGCGGATGCGGGCGGCCCCTCGACCGCTCGCTGCGCGCCGCGTAGGGCGCCAGCACCCGGTCCTCGAACGACTCCCAGTCCTGTCGCGTGTGGATCATGGCGTGCCCGATACGGTACCCGCTTCGCGCCGCGGGGCAAGCCGGAAGGCGAACGGCGCCCGCCCAGGCCGAACATCGAACACCGAACACCCAGGCCGAACATCGAACACACAACACCGAACACCGAACATCGAACGACGGACTCAACGTCCAACAACCAATCTCCAGCACCCAACCTGCAGCGCCCAACATCCAACTCGGCGGGCACAAGGGCCGATCCGGGGACGCGAGGGCGGGAGAGCGGCTGGCGGCGTTGCGGGCGAACGCATTCGCGCGACGCGGCTTGAAGTTGCCGCCGTCCCGTGATATGGGTGACCCATATGAAGACGACCATCGATATTGCCGATCCGTTGCTCGATCGGGCGCGGCGGCTGGCCAGCGCCGAGCACACGACGGTGCGAAGGTTGGTCGAGGATGCTCTTGCGCAAATGCTTGCACAGCGCGAGGCGCCACCGAAGCCCTTTCGACTAAAGGCCTTCAAGACACGGGGCGGGGGCTTCCAGCCGGGCTTCGAGGATGGGAGTTGGGAGAAGATCCGGGACGAGATCTATCGGGGGCGCGGCGCGTGATCGCCGTCGACACCAACGTGCTCGTGGCTACGATTCGAGCCGACTATCCCCACCACAGGGCGGCGGTCGAGGCGATCCGCGGGCTGGCCGAGGGAAGCACCACGTGGGCGCTGCCTTGGCCCTGCATTCACGAGTTCCTGGGCATCGTGACGAATGCGCGCGTGTTTCGGGATCCCTCGACCCTGGACGAGGCTCTGGACGCTGTCGAAGCGTTGCTGGGATCTCCGTCGGTGCGCGTGCTCGCGGACCCGCATGGGGGATGGCCGGAGCTCCGGCGGATCCTGACGACGGGGGCCGTGACAGGTGCGCGTGTCCATGACGCGAAGATCGCGTGGATCTGTCTCGCGCACGGTGTTTCCGAGCTGTGGACCGCGGACCGTGACTTCTCGCGGTTTCCGAAACTCAAGTGCCGGAATCCGCTGGTCAGAGGCTGAACGGAGAGACGCGATGCACGAGGCGACGACCGGGGCGAGGACGGTGTACGACGGGCGCGTGGTGCGCCTGGACGTGCTGGACGTGAGGCTGGAGGACGGCTCGCCGGCAAAGCGCGAGATCGTCCGCCACGCCCCGGCGGTCGCGGTGCTTCCGCGCCTGCCCGACGGCACGTTCCTGCTCGTCCGCCAGTTCCGCAAGGCGATGGAGGCGGACATCGTCGAACTCTGCGCCGGCCTCAACGAGCCGGGCGAGGCGCCGGAGGCCGCCGCGCGGCGCGAACTGCGCGAGGAGACCGGCTGCACCGTCGAGCGTATGACGCACCTCGGCACGATCTTCGCCTCTCCGGGCTACACGGACGAGGTGATCGACCTCTACTTCGCCGAGTGCGCGGCGCCGCGCGCCGAGGCGAGGCTCGACGAGGACGAACGCGTCGAGGTCGTTCCGTTGCGCGAGGCCGAGCTGGAGGCGATGGTGCGCGACAACCGGATCCGCGACGGCAAGACGGTCGCCGCGTGGGCCCTCTACCGGCTGCGGATGGGCGCGCATGGCGATTGACTTCGACAACGACCTCAACCCGGAGCAGCGCGCGGCGGCGCTCGCGCCGGACGGCCCGGTGCTGGTCGTTGCCGCGGCGGGGACGGGCAAGACGCGGACGCTGACCTACCGCGTCGCGCACCTCGTCGAGCGCGGCGTCGAGACGCCCCGCATCCTCCTGCTGACCTTCACCAACCGCGCCGCGCGCGAGATGCTCGACCGCGCCCGCCTCCTCGCCGGCCCCGGCGTCGCCGGCATCTGGGGCGGCACGTTCCACCACTTCGCGAACCGGCTCCTGCGCCGCCACGCGCCGCGCGCCGGCTACGGCAGCGACTTCGCGATCCTCGACGAGGACGACGCCCGCTCGGTCATGCGCGCCTGCACCGCGGCCGTCCGCAAGGCCCAGCCGCATTTCCCCAAGCCCGAGGCGCTCCTCGACGCGATCAGCCTCGCGCGCAACCGCGACGTGCCCGTCGAGCCCGCCGTGCTGGAGCAGTTCGGCGAACTGGCCGTGCCGCCCGACACCCTGCGCGCCGCGGTCCGCGACTACGCCGCCCACAAGCTGCGGATGAACGCGATGGACTTCGACGACCTCCTCGCGCAGGGCCTGCGGCTTCTGGAGACGTGCCCCGACCTGCTCGCGCGCTACCAGGAGCAGTTCCTCCACGTGCTCGTCGACGAGTACCAGGACACGAACCCGCTCCAGGCCCGGCTGGTCGACGCCGTCGCCGCCCGGCACCGCAACCTGCTCGTCGTCGGCGACGACTTCCAGAGCATCTACGCGTGGCGCGGCGCCGACTACCGCAACTTCCTCTCGTTCCCCGGCCGCTACCCCGACGCGAAGGTGTTCAAGCTCGAGACCAACTACCGCAGCGTGCCCGGCGTGCTGGACGTTGCGAACGCCTGCATCGCGGGCAACCCCGAGCAGTTCCAGAAGACCCTGCGCGCCGTGCGGCCCGAGGGCGTCCGCCCGGTGCGCGTCGACCTCCGCGACGGCTCGCAGCAGGCGCGGTACGTGCTCCAGGCGATCGCCGCGATGCGCCGCGAAGGCTACCGGCTGCGCGACATGGCGATCCTCTACCGCTCGCACTTCAACGCGATGGAACTGCAGCTCGAACTGACCCGCGGCGGCGTGCCCTACGCGATCACGTCCGGCATCCGCTTCTTCGAGCAGGCCCACGTGAAGGACGTCCTCGCGCCGCTGCGCCTGACCGTCCGCCCGAACGACGAACTCGCCTTCGTGCGGATGCTCGGCCTCTTCCCCCGCACCGGCGAGCGCACCGCGCAGAAGATCTGGGCGAGGATCGGCGGGCGCTTCTCGCCGCAGTCTGCCGCGGATCTCGAGAAGGTGGGGAAGGCGATGCCCGCGGCCGCGCGGGCCGACTGGGATGCCCTGGCGGCGGCGATGCGCGACGTCAAGGACGCCACCGACGGCGGCGACCTCGCCGGCCGGTTCGTCGAGGCCGTCTACCGGCGCTACGCGACGGAGACCTTCGACAACCCCGACCGGCGGATCGACGACGTCGACGAGATGGTCCGCTACATGTCGCGATTCCCGACGCTCGCGGACTTCCTCAGCGAGGTCGCCCTGCTCACCAACGTCGACACCGGCGGGCAGCGCGACGCCGTCGTCGACGAGGACCACGTCCTGCTGAGCACCGTCCACCAGGCCAAGGGCCTCGAGTGGCCGGTGGTCTTCGTCCTGTGGATGGCCGAGGGCATCTTCCCCTCCGGCCGCACGATCAACGACGAGGCCTCCGGCGGCGTCTCCGAGGAACGGCGGCTCTTCTATGTCGCGACGACGCGCGCGAAGGACCACCTCTTCCTGTGCGTGCCGAAGATGCGCCGCGGCCGCGACGGCGATTTCAACTACTACAGCCCGTCCCGCTTCCTCGAGGAAATCCCCTCCGGCCTGCTCCTGCGCGAGCGGGCGGAGTACGACATTTGAGGAAGGGATGAAGGATGAGGGATGAAGCCTGAAAGAGGCGGGATTTCAGGGCCCTCCCGCCCCTCGACCCTCGCCCCTCGTCCCTCGTCCCTCGCCCCCCCTCCCTCC
>Ga0194113_10001123_pt1 | contig 36613 bp, 21 predicted proteins | sample TA2MahC200mmetaG_FD_146193 | JGI IMG/M metagenome (GOLD analysis project Ga0194113, IMG submission 146193) | Freshwater microbial communities from Lake Tanganyika, Tanzania - TA2015017 Mahale Deep Cast 200m | ecosystem: Environmental > Aquatic > Freshwater > Lake | place: Tanzania: Lake... | reverse complement strand
TGTGCCAACACCGAAGTTATAGCACACTGCCGCTCGCTTGAGGAGAGGGCGAACCGACTTTTTCAACGCAATCTGAATCGTGCCCCTACATGACGGCGACGTCTGACGATCCTCGGTATGTAGGGGCGCGTTTCATCGCGCCCAATCGTGTAGGGGCGCCGTTCATGGCGCCCCCGCCTTTAGATCCCCGACAGCAGCGCCGCCAACCTCGCCTCCCACAGCGCCTGCCCGAGTTCCCGGCTGAGCTGATCGACGCGCAGGTCGATCTTCATCCACGCGGCGGCGTCGATGCCGCTGCCCTCGGCGACCTGCTGCTGGAAAGGCCTGATCTCGTCGCGATAGGCTTGCAGGCGCTTGTCGAGTTCCGCGCGCGTCGCGGCGTCTCGCTGCTCCTCGGCGATCCTCGCGAGACCCGTGAGCTGCTCGTCGAGCTTCTTCAGGCTGTCGCGCGCCATCGCCAGGTACGACGTGTTCGCGAAGCCCTCGCTGCTGTAGATGACCAGCGGCCCGTGCCGCTCCCCCTTGCGGAACTCCGGCGCCAGCTTCGCGAGCTGCTCCGGCGTCGCCCCGAGCACGAGATGCGCGAAGCGGTCGGGGTCGTGGAAGTTCGCCTGCGTCTGCGCCCAGTTGCTCCACTCCCGAGCGTTCCCGATGAGTCGGTCGCGGCAGACGTTGAAGCCCACGACCGCTCCGGCAGTCGGCGTGATCCCCAGGTCCTTCCAGGGAATCGCGAACTCGAGCGTCCACTGCTTTCCCGCCTCATCGACCTTCGCCGCAGCGGACACGTCGGCATTCCAGTTCGTATCTGAGCCGCGTGAGTCCCACACGCTACCCGCGGCGTTGGCCGCGAACTGGTAGTAGTTGGCGTCGTGCTTCGGGTCCACGAAGATCTCGATTGTCTCGGTGTCGAACACCGCGTGCGTGTCGCGCGCCTGCGCGACAGGTGCGAGCTTGCCGATCAGCGGCTCATCGTTCACCACGCCGAAGTACAGCTTCTGATCGTCGTACAACACGCGGAAGAGCGCCTGCACCGGCAGCAGCTCCGGCTTGTTGTACCACGTGAAGCCCGTGACCAGCGGCGCGTCCTGCCACGCAGCCTCACTGAGCACCCCATCCGCCACGATCGGCCCACTCGCCCTCGGGCACGGGTAGACCTTGATGTCGTAGCTGTCCTCCGCGCGCGCCGTCGCGATGCTACAGGTCAGGATCGCTAACGCCGCCAGAGTACGCATAGTCTTCCCCCTCACCTCACCACGAGTTTCGCCGTGGTCGGCTGGTTGGTGAACAGGTCGATGGCGCTGATCTGGTACTCGCCCGGCGGGTCGTTGAAGGCCACCGGCACATCGAAGGACGCTGCCTGCTTCCCCGCGAGCACGTTCTGGTCGAGCCAGTCGAGCGGCTCCTTGGCCGTCTGCGCGCGGATGCGGAAGGCGTGCAGCCCTTCCGCTCCCGGCACCGAGATCGTCGCCTTCGCGACCTCGCCGCGTGCTACCGAGCCCGGCTCGAGCTTGATCGTCGGCGCCGGCGCGGGCTTGCTGTAGAGCACGAAGAAGCTCGCGCGGTTCGGGATCAGCTCCGTAGTGAACGTGGTCTGCTTGCCGAGGGCTTTGCGGTGTCGCAGGTCGTAGGCGTACCGCGCCTGCGCGAGCTGGACCTTCACGGTCTCCGTGTCGCCGCCCCCCTCTCGGAAGAGCGCGACGACCTCGATGTCGCCGTCGCGCCAGCGGATGACCTCGACGCCGCGCGCCCGAGCGCCCTTCGCGTCCGTCACCGTGATCGCAGGCTTCGCGCCTGCGGCGGCGAGCAGCGACCGCACGAAGGTGGCCGCCTCTTCCGGTGAGCCCGCGACGCTGAGCTTCGGGTAGTTCGCGGCCGCGAAGTTCAGCAGCACTGCCCGACCCTGTCCGGCCTTGCGGCTGATCGCGACCGGCACGCCCTCGGCGTCCCCACCAGCTTCACCGCCCGCGAGCTTGACGGCCGGGTCGACGAGCGCCTTCTCGAAGCTGAATCCCCCTTCGCCCTTGAGCGTCACCGTCGCGGTCTTCGCCGCGCCCGTGCCCTCCCGCGTGATGCCGAACAGGTCATCCAGGACGCCCTTCTCTCGGGGCCTGCAGTGCTCGTCGAACAGGCCCGGTCGCACATCGGCGACTACCGCGCCGCCCTGCTCGACGAACTGCCGGATGACCTGCGCCTCCTTGTCGCCGAGGGCGTCCGTGCGCGGCAGGAAGAGGACCTTCCAGTGCTTCGCGTCGAACTCGCCCAGCCGCATCTGCCGGTCGGTGACGTAGCGGAACTGCAGCCCCAGGTCGCGGATCATCGTGTGGACCGCGAGGTGCCCGCTCTCGTACGAGCCGAAGCTCCCGCCGTCCTCTAGCTTGTGCGCGAAGACCGAGGGGTACGAGTAGAGCACCGCGATCCCGTCATCCTGCATCTCGGACTTCAGCAACAGGTCGCCCAGCCCGTCGCGCACGATCTGCGTGTCCTTCACGATCTCCTGCACCGCCGGGTAGGGCCGCAGGTCCGGCGCGAGCCAGCCGTGGAACGCGCCGATACAGTCCCAGCGCCAGAACCACACCGCATCCATCCCGCGCGTCACCATCCGCCAGAACTTGCCGAGCAGGCTGGACGCGTCCTTCGTGTAGCCCATCCAGTTCGCGTGCGGGAAGCCCGGCTTCGCCAGCGAGCGCAGCACCTCGTCCGCCGTCCCCGGATACGGTGACCAGAACTCCAGGCTCCGCGCGATCAGGTCCAGGTCATCGCCGCCCGCGAAGGTCCCCGCCCCCTCGAAGCCGGTACGCGACTCAGGGTCGATGGTGCGGTACGCCTCCCCGTACTTCCGGCAGTACTGCACGTAGTTGTAGGACTTGAAGGCCTGCCGGTCGAACCAGCGGGCGTAGTTCCTCTGCTGCAGCGAGTTGGCTTCTTCGTTGTCGTCCGCCTTCGAGATCCCGACCTCCTCCCACGCGGTGAACGCCGTCCCCCACGACTGGTTGAGGGCCTCGAGGCTGCCGTAGGTCTCCTGGAGGTACTTGCGGTAGGCGACCGCGCAGTGCGGCGAGAGGCAGCAGCCGAGCGTGTCGTTCTCATCGCCCAGCGAGTACACGAACACGCCGTGCTCGCGGGCCGGGACATGGTCCTGAGCGAGCTTGGCGAGGTGCTCCTGCACCTTCTGCTCGTCGTTCCAGCAGAACGGGCGCATCACGCCCGCCTCATCCTTGCTCTGCGACAGGATGCGCGTCGTGTAGGGCACCCACGCCACGTCGTAGGCGCCCACGTAGTCCGGCGGCGTGCCCCCTCGCAACTGCAGGCTCATGCCCGTCTTCGCCAGGCTCTCCTCGCCATATGGCGCCAGCGTGCCGCTCGGCACGTCCCAGATCAGGAAGTTCCACCGGTCTCGATTGCGCTTCGTGACGTGGAAGTACTTGCTCGCCGAGGCGATCTCCTTGCCGTCCGCCTCGCTCAGCGTGGCCTCGACCGTCACCAGCATCGGCATCCACGGTTGGATCGTGAAGTCGAACCGCCGCTGCGGGTCGCTGGCCGGCATCACCTTCCGTTGCAGCACTCGCCCGCGGCGATCCCTCAACTGCACCGAGAGCCGGTCCGTGGGCCCCGGCACGCCTTCGAGGGTCACGCTGCCTGCGAGGTGCTCCCCGACTTCGCCCGAGGGGTCGAGCAGATTCACCTCGGCCACGTTCACCTGAGAGGTGACCTTCACGGGCTTCGTCGCCCACGCCTCGACGCCGCGCGGCCCCAGGACGCGGATGTCCACATGGTACTCACCCGCGGGCAGCTCCCCGAGTGTGCAGTGCCGCTCGCCGTCGTAGGGCTTGTCGAGCTGCGCCGCTATCTCCCGCGCAGGCCGCCCCGGCGTGCGCAAGCGGATCTCAGGTTGCAGAGCATTCAGCCCCTCTGTACCCGACAGCGTCCACGTGAAGCCCTTGGTGTTGCTGCCCAGCTCCTCCCTCGCGAACGCCGGCTCATCGAGAGCGATGTCGAGCTGCACCTTCGGCTCCTTGCCCGCCGCCCAGATGACCGCCCGCCCCAGGCGCTCCGCCCAGTAGTCGTAGGCCACTTCCCAGCCCGGGTAGTAGCCGATGTCCGGCCGCGCCGGCAGCCGCATCCCGCGGCCCTTCCCGATCGTGAACGCCTCGCCGACTTCCTCCCCCGCCAGGAACGGCGGCAAGTCCAGAATCCGGTTCTTGTCCTTGAACACACGCCGGTCGTCGGTCCCGACTACCACCAGCCCCGCGCCGTCCACCACTTGCTTCAGCATCTTGTAGAGCGGCTCGGGGGCGAGCTTGCCCAACGACACCCCGCCCATGCACGCGAAGCAGTCCCACTTCTGCTCCAGCAGGTTGAGCATCCGCCGCTCCCCGACGCTCGCGCCATGCCACTGGGTCTGCGGGCTGTCCACGATGGTGGCGTAGAACACCGCCTGCGCGTCGAGGTCGAAGCGCTGCATCAGCTCGACACACTCTCGCGGCTGCGTGCCGTGCCCGTTCGTGAAGAACAGCACGCGCGTCTTGCCCAGCGCATAGGGCTGCGCCCAATCCGTGTGCGGCGTCGGGAACTCGAAGGTCAGCGCGTGGTCAACCTCCAGCTCCTCCGCGCTCTGCCCCACTGCCCACGACGTCACGCAGCACAGCACACCAACCATCAGCCTGCGCATGGTCCTCCTCCTTCGGTAACCGCCAGTTCTTCCGCCTCATGTAGGGGCGCGATTCATCGCGCCCAATCGTGTAGGGGCGCCATTCATGGCGCCCGCTCACAGCCCCGCCAACAACTCCGCCAACCTCACTTCCCACATGAACCCGTAGTACTTCCCCACCGACGCCAGCAGCTTCTCCTCGGCCTCGATGCGCGGGAATCCAGGGACATGACCCAATTCGGGTCGTTCCGAATTGGGATCGTGTCCCTGGATCCCCGCGAGCCACGCCTGCACCTCAGCGAGCCGATCCCCGAGGTACTCCTTCACCGCCTCCGACTGCGTCGCCCGTTCGACTTCCGCGCGCAGGGCCGCGATGTCCAGGTCCTTGACCGCCGCCGGCGTGAAGTCCGTCGTCGCGAGTTCGTTGCGGATGGTGTCGGCGTCCACAGTCATCTCCGCGAGCACATCGGCATTCGTGCGACCCGGGTACTTCCAGAACGCCAGGTGCAGGCGCCGCTGGTCGGGCCGGTACGTGATCCACGTGTCCACCGGGTAGCTCTGTGGGTTGAACCGAACGTCGGCGGCCTCCTGGGGCAGGAGCATCAGGGCGCACGGCCCGTCGCCCTCACCTCTCGCCACGTCGAAGACCTCGTCGTAGCACACTGCCCACCAGTTGTCCGCCGCCAGCACGGTGACGTCTTGCCCTTGCTCGACCAGCGCGCCGGGCGTCCAGATGCGCCGGGCGCCGTCCCGGTGATTCCACGAAGTGAAGAAGCTGGGATAGCAGCGCGCCTGCACCACGATGGAGGTGATCTCCTGCTTCGGCTCCAGCGCGATCTCGCAGTACAGCCCATCGTGGTTCGGCAGTCCCAGGAAACGAACCCGCACGTTGGCGATCGCGTGGTGCCAGACCATGTCCAGGATCGCGCGGTCGCCGCTCTCCGCGACCGTCATGCTGCTGAGCGGTGTCGTGCCGATGTCCTGCCCGTTGAGCTGCACGAACAGGAAGCCGCCGTGATACCAGCCGGTGCTGACCGGCTGCGGCATCCCGATGTAGCCCTCCAGCGGCGAGACCTGCTCGCCGTGGGCCGGATCGATGCACGCCTGATACGAGATCGCGTAGGGGTTCTTGCCGAAGCTGAAGCTCGCGGTGATCGTCCGCTGGCGGTGGTTCCCGTGTCCGCCGTAGTCGCCCAGCGTCCGCTCCTGCGGCGGAGACAGCGACACCCCCGCGCCGACTTGCGGCTCATCCGCCGCCAGACCCCAGCCCAGAACGATGAGCACCATGCACGCACAGAGCCGGCTCATGCGACCACCTCCTACGATCAGCTACCGTGTCGCACTCGGTTCCCTATTGATGTGCCGTTGTCCTTGACAGCCTCTTCCCCGCGCCGTATCCTCCCGCCCACGAGCACCCCACGGAGGCACCATGAACCCTCTCACAACCATCTCCGCAGTCGTCCTGGTCGTCGTTCTGGCGAGCGCGACCTGCGCCGCCCAGCCGGAGGGCTTCCGCGTCCATGCGCGCTTCCGGGGCATCGGCGCCTGCCTCAAGACCCTCGTCGGGCCGGGCCCCGAGGCCGGTTCGGAGCGCCTCTACGCTTCACACATCTACGGCGGGGACGCGCTGGAGATCGTGGCAGTCGATCCCGCCACAGGGAAGACGGACGCCTTCGCGAGCCCCATCCCCGGCGAGGTCGGGGCGTGGGCGATGGCGCTCGGACCGGATGGCCAGGTCTACGTCGGCACGCTACCCGCGGCGCACGTCCTGAGGCTGGACTGGCAGCAGCGCGCACTCGTGGACGTGGGCCGCCCGAGCGCGACGGAGAGCTACATCTGGCAGCTCGCGTTGGCGAAGGACGGGAAGCTCTACGGTTGCACGTACCCGACCGCGAAGCTCGTGCGCTTCGATCCCGCGACCGGCGTGGGCGAGGACCTCGGCTCGATGAACCCGACCGAGCAGTACGCCCGGAGCGTGGCAGCCGACGACCAGGGCTTCGTCTACACCGGAATCGGGCCGAGCGCGTGCCATCTGGTTGCCTACGAGATCGCGACCGGCGAGCACCGTGACATCCTCCCGCAGGACCTCGGCGGCCCCGGCTGGTGCAGCGTCTGGGGCGGAGCGGACGGTCGCGCCTACGGAACCGCAGGCAGTCAGAACCTCCGGCTCGAGGGCTGGAACGCAGTCCCGATTCCCCCCGACCAGGTCAGCAACGAACCCCCGCTGCGATTGGCTGATGGCCGCACCGTGGCCTACGACGGCAGGAGCATCACCCTCACCGACCCGCAGACCGGTGCGGCAGAGCGCCACGAGACCGGCTACCAGGGCCGCTCACAGTCCCTCTTCCGCATCGCGCTCGGGCCGGATGGCAAGCTGTACGGCAGCACCGCCATGCCGATCCACTTCCTGCAGGCCGATCCCGACAGCGACCAGTGGCAGGAGCTGGGCCAGCCCGGCGGCGGCGAGTTCTACTCGCTCCTCGCCTGGAAGGACGTGCTCCTCTGCGCCGCCTACAGCGGGGACTCGCCCCTGATGGTCTATCGGCCCGGTCAGCCGTGGGAGCCCAAGACCGACCCCTCCGGCAACCCGTGGCTCATCCACTATGAGGGCGAGAACGCCGGCTGGCGGCCGGCCGCAATGGTCGCCGGCACGGGGGATCAGGTCTACGTCGGCGCGACGTCGGGGTATGGCCTGCTCGGCGGGCCGCTGTGCATCTTCGACCCCGCAACCGGCAAGGTCGATCAGTACGTGCACTTGGTCCAGGACCAGAGCGTGGCCGCTCTCGCGGTCCTGCCCGACGGGATCATCGTCGGCGGCACAACGATCGGCGGGGGCGGGGGCAGCCACCCAACGCAGACCGAGGCGAAGCTCTTCCTCTACGATCCCGCGAAGCGCGAGAAGCTCCTCGAGATCGTCCCCGTGCCGGGCGAGGGCACCGTGGTCGCGCTTGCGGTCGGCCCCGACGGCCTGGTCTACGGCTTCGCGGGAGCCTCGCTGTTCGTCTTCGACCCACAGGCCCGCAAGGTGACCAACAGCGCCCCGCAGGACGTGGGCAATGTGATCTCCAATGCCGTCGCCCCCGGTCCCGGCGGCGAGCTGTACGGCGTCTCGTCTATAGGCGTGTTCACCATCGACCGCGCGGAGCGCCGCGCCCGCCTTCTCGCGGCCTACCCACCCGGCGTCCACAGCGGCTTCGCGATCCGCGGCCGGGACATCTTCTTCACCTCCGGCCCCGAGATCGTGAGCTACACGCTGCCCTGATCGCGCGTCGCCGTCAGCGTGACATCATCGAAGCACGCCTGAACTCTCGCCGGTCCCTTGCGTCGCAGCACGATCCTCAGCGGCTGGTCCGGCGGTTCGTGCGGAGACGTGTAGACCAGCGCCGTCTCGACCCAGATCCCATGGTGCGGCCGGATGATGGGGTCGGGGATGTCCACTGAGTTCAGCAGCCGTTCGCCCGCCCGTAGCTCCAGCACGATTCGCGGCCACGGCAGCGCGCCCTGGTCGATTCGCTGGCCCGCCCAGACGCTCAGCCGGTAGCGGGTATCGGGCCGCAAGCCCTCCGTCAGCTCCTGTGACACGCTGCAGTCGCCCTCTCCCGGCGGGAGCACGAGGATGTTGCTCCCCGAGGGCATGTACCAGTTCCACTGCCCCGTGTCCGCTGCATGCCAGATCAGCGGCGTCGTGCCCTCGGCGGCCCAGCCCGCCACCATACCCGTCGTGCCGTTCGCCGGCAGCGTCGGGTTCTCGAAGTCCGCATTGGCAATGGGCAGCGTGACGGCGCCGTCATCATACGGGATCGGCCCGATGGGCGCCGGCTCGCCGGCCGGGACGGTCAGCAGCTCCGTCACCTTGCGCAGGAACGCCTCGGTTGGCGGCTTGTGGTCGCGGATGGATGACGAACCGGACTCGGAGGGAATCTCCGGCATCGGCTGCAGTGCGAAGAGCGCCCGCAGGTCGTCCGCAGTCAGCCGCTTGCCGCCCGAGACGGACGCGCTCCCCGGCAGGCGGGTCCACCGCCCGTTCCTCACCTCCACCAGCGGGTCCATCGCACGCGAGTTGGCGTCCAGCTTGCGTGCGGTCTGCCACTCAGCCAGTGTGAGCGGCGCTCCGCCCGTCGTCTCGAAGAAGCCCGTCCCGGCGCCGCTCAGCTGCCACAGCAGGTTGTGGTCCGAGACGTTCGCCCGCGCGATGTCGCTCTCCGCGCTGATGGAGATCATCGGCTGCCCGCGCCCGAGCAGCACGTTGTTGTACACCGCGTTGTGGCACGTGACGCGGCTGACCGGTTCTTGGGGCCCGCTCTCGCCGCCTACCGTGATCCCCCGCGCGCCGCTGGTCACGATGTTGTGCGCCACGAGCGTGCGCGACGAGCCCGCCAGAGGGACCGCGCTGTAGTGCGGCCCGCCCTCCGCGAGGTTGTTGATGAACGCGCCCGTCTCGCCGATCTCGTAGTACAGGCCCGAGGTGCCGTTCTGGTGCGCGTGGCAGCGGTTCACGATGCAGTCGCGCTCGTGGATGTCGAACCACAGGCCCGGCGAGTTGTAGTTGCGCGCAAACTCGCACTCGTCGAAGAAGATGCGCGTGCCGAAGTGCTTCCCGCCGCAGTGCCACGAGGGGTTCCAGTTGAACAGGTTGTTGTCCGTGACCCGACAGCGCCGCACGATCATCCACGAGTCGGAGTCCGCATCCCCCATCCCCTCGAAGCTGCCGCAGCCGTTCCCGTTGTGGTGCACCCAGCAGTCCTCCACGAGCGTGCTGACGCGCTTCCCGCCGCGCACCACCATGCCCTCGAACGCGCCCAGCGACACCTCGCAGTTCCGCACGATGCACCCATCCGCCGGCGCGCCTCCGCCGCCCGGCCCGCACATCACGAACACCACTCCGCCGATCGGCACCACGAGCGGCGCGAACCGGAACGTCAGCCCTTCGACCAGGATGTAGTCGCCCTGCGACTGCCAGCACGCACGCACCGCCGCCTCCATCTCGTGAGCGTTCGGGTCCTCGTCGCCCTTCAGCCAGACCAGCAGCTTCCTCCGCGCCTCGTCGTAGTAGAAGCTCCCCGGCGTCATCGCCTCCCGTCCGCGCCCGAAGCCGAGGAAGTACTGGCAGTATGCCTTGGGGGGCTTGAGTGCCTCGGTGTCCGGCGGCACGTTCATCGGCACCAGTGCCGTCTCGTTACACGCGATCATGCCCGGGAAGACGTACTCAAACGGCCAATCCGTCTCCCAGATCGCGCGCTCCGGCTCGTCCGCGCACCGCGTCCAACCCTTCAGCACCTCCGAGCCCTTCACCACCGGCTTCTCGCCCGGCGCCGCGCGGAATGACAGCATCCTCTCCGGCCCCGCGCCCGACTTGTCCACGAGCACCGTCTCGCGGTAGACCCCCTGATGGACCCACACCGTATCGCCCGGCTCGATGGCCTTCGCCGCGCGGGAGATCGTCTTCCACGGACGCTCCACCGAGCCGTCGTTCTCATCGCTCGCGTTCGCGGCCAGACCCGCGACGTGCAGCTCCCGCGCCCGAGCCAACTCGTGCAGGCCCATCAGTGCGACGATCACCAGGGCCAAAGACGCAATCCTCATGCCTACGTGACCTCCTATTGCTCCCGCAGTGCGAAGATGCGCGTCTGAGCATCGGCCGGCAAGGTGAGAGCGACGCCGGGCGTGCAGGCGAGTCATCTCGGGTCTCCCGGACGGCGGCAGGGCAGTAGACGCCGACACAGCGTGCTTAGCTAAGGGTACACCGGACACCTGCCGCCCCCGCCGTCGCTGCAGCCGACGGAGAAGCAGGCGGGGCGGCTGCGTTTGGGCACGTAGCCGAGGAGGCCGTGGCGGCGGGGTACGAGAACCTGCAGGCCGAGGCCCTCGCCGCGACGACTGCCGCACGGCCCTGCCACGTCCGCCCGCGGGAGCCGGAAGGAGTCACCGCCGTGTCCCACCACTTCAGTCTCGCGTGCTTGCTGGTGCTGTGCCTCGCCGGCGCAGTGCCGGCCGACATCGTGCGGAACGGGGCCATGGAGGGCGCGGCCCAGGACCACTCGGCCGGCGCCGGACAACTGGTCACGCCGGAGGCCTGGACGCCCGTCAACATCGACGTCAACCGGGGCGACCGGCTCTCCGTCGAGCCCTCCGACCGTCCGGGTTCCGGCCAGTGCCTGCGAGTGAAGACCTTCGGCAGCGACGCGGGTGTGTACGAGACCCTCGCGCCGCTGGAGCAGGGCCGCACCTACCTCGTCTCCGCCTGGGTGAAGCGGCTCTCGGGGACGCTCGCAGTCGAGGCCTACCCCTACGCCTGGGGCTCCGCGGTGATGCGGCGTCTCGATGGGCAGAGCACCGGCTGGACGCGCCTCACGGTCGGGCTCACCCCGATCGACGGCGGGGCGCATCTGTACCTCGTCGCGGCTCCGCAGGCCGAGTTCCTCATCGACGATGTCGAGGTCTCCCCGGCCGCGGTTCAGGTCAGCGCTCCCGAAGTGCAGCCCTACGATCTCGGCGACCACTGGCGCTACCGCGTCGCGGTCTCGTGCCTGCCGGGCGAAGAGCCCCGCCGCGTGCGCGTCCAGGCGATCGCGGATGCCGCTCCGCGATCCGAGCTGAGTGAGCCGGCATCCGTGACGTTGCCACCCGAGGGCGCCGTCACCGTGGAGCTGGCCCTGCCGCTCGAGGTCGAACGGACGTTCGTGGTGGAGGCGAGCGACGCACAGACCGGCGAGCTGCTCGGCGGATCGCCGACCGCGCTGCTCGGGGGCACGCCGTGGGATGTCCGCTATCCCTACAAGAACGCCCTCTTCGCGAGCCTGCAGTATCGCTGGCCGCTCCGCATCCTGGTTCAGCAGTTCCCGCCGGAGAGGCTCTCGCGCGTGAAGGCCGCCGTCGTCCTCCGCAACCTGGCAGGCCGGAAGGTGGCGACCTTCGCCGCTCGTTCGTCAGGCGAGGCCCTGGTCGCGTCGCTCGACGGCGGCCGTCTGGCCCCCGGCCGGTACCGTCTGACCGTGACGGTGGTGGATGGCGCCGGGCGGCGGAGGTACGAGCACGAGCGGCCGCTCGATATCCTCCCTCCCGCGCCCCACGAGGTCGTCTTCAGCCCGCAGGGGCAGACGCTGGTTGACGGCGAGCCCTTCTTCCCGATTGGCCTCTACTGGGTCTTCGCCGACCCGGCCGGGTGGAAGCCCGGGCCGGCCCGCAAAGAGGCCGAGCTGCGGGAGTTGCGCGAAGCGGGCTTCAACTCGCTCCACACCTACGCCTTCGAGCACAGCGACGCGCCCGACACGGACGAGAACGCCCTCGCCTACCTCGACACCGCCCAGGAGTTCGGCTTCAAGGTGATGATGGGCCTCCGCCGCGAGTGGTACCAGGGAGAGGCCCTCAACCTCGCCCCGATCGAGCAGCGCGTGCGCCGACTGAAGGACCACCCGGCCCTGCTCTGCTGGACGCTCTGGGACGAGCCCAACTTCGACGTCTCGAACGCGCCCCGCGTGCAGGCCCTGTACGATGCGGTCACCCGCGCCGACCCCTACCACCCGGCCATGCCCGTCTTCGGCGGGCCGGGCAGTCGCCCGTTCCGCGATGCGTGCGACGCCGACCTGTTCGACTGCTACCCCGGCGCCGGCAACGCGGGAATCCTGCCGCGAGTCCTCCAGCAGGCGAAGGAGGCCCTGCCCGAGCGCCCCATCTGGTTCGTCGCCCAGGGCCATCGCTCCGGGCCGGAGGGCCCGCTGCCGAGCGAACAGGACATGCGCCTGTATGCCCAACATGCCCTCGATGCGGGCGCCCAGGCGATCTGGTGGTACAGCTACGGCGGCGACTGGACGGGATGGGACAGCGTGAAGACCGACCCCGCTCACTGGGACGCCGTCAGGCGCGTCATCGGGGAACTGGCCCGCAAGGTCGGCCCGCCGAGGTAGGCAGCACGTCCCGCGCCCGCCTCACTCCCACCCCCAACTGCCCCACAACAGCGCCTGCCCCGGCTCCAGCGTCACCGCGAGCCTCAGTCGCCCCGCCTCAATCGAGGCGGCTGGTCCCTTCTTCAGCGGCTCGGCGTTCGCCGCGAGGACCCAGCTCCGCGCCTGCATCTCGCGCCCCACGCCGGACGCCGCGAGCGCCTCCCTCGCGACCTCCACCGTCGCCGATTGCGTCTCGGTGCTGCCGTTGTGCACCGCAACCAGTAGCCGCCCCTCACCTCCCCACGCCGACGCAGTCAGCGGGCTGGAAGGCGGGCTGATCTCGATGTCGTGGCTTCCCACCAGCGGCGGGAGCGCCATGGCCTGCGCCGAGAACGCGTTCGCCGTCGGCCACTCGGCCCGCACACCCGCCCCGATGCACGCGCCAAGGCTGAGCACCTTCAGGTACTCCTGCGCGAGAACCCCGCTCGCTGGGAAGAACGACCAGCTCATGCCCTTCCCTGCGCCGCGAACCGTGAACTCGATGGTGCCTTGGTCGCTCCGCACCTCGTACTCCGCCGCCGGATTACCCAGCCAGCCCGGCCTCGCCTCGAAGGCGCCCGCCTGCGCGGAAGTGACGCTCGAGGGGAAGCTGTCCGGCCCGGCGGCGAGCGGCGGCCCATCGGGCGTCGCGCTGAAGCGGAGGTAGTCAACCCACAGGTGCGCCTCCTCCGCGCCCGACTCCATCCCGAACGCCAGCCCCTTGATCTCCTCCACATTCGGCAAGCCGCGCATGTCGTACGTCGCGACGTGCCACTGGCCATCGGCGACCAGATCGCTGCACGCGATGGCCGGGCCCTCCTTGCCGACGATCTCCTGTGACGGGTAGACCACGTACCGCCCGGAGTTCGTGTTCACCCCGATCGCGCGGTAGCGCATCTGCACGTAGCGCGCCTGCTGCGTCGGGAGCCCTCGCAGCCGCGCCGCGTACTGCTGGGGGTACTCGTAGCTGATGACGGTCGTCCCGAGCGCCTTTGCGGCCTCGTAGTCGAGTTCGGTCTTGCCGACCGCGAACCCGCCCTCGATGAGGATCCCGTCGGAGAACATCTGCGACGGCGTCCCGAACGCCTCGTTCGAGATCGTGCGCATCTCCGGGTGGTGCGCGTGCAGCCACCCCCACAGGTCCGCCTGTGCGCGCAGCATCCCGTCGCCGTTCGGAGTGCGCGGATTCCCCCGCGAGTACCCCCACGTATCCCCCGCTCCCCAACCCATGTCCCACGCGATTCCCGCCGGCTCGTACTCCTCCAGGCAAGCCTTCACTCGCTCCTCGTACCACGCGCGGTAGGCGTCGTTGCCGAAGTCCGCGCAGCTCTGCTGCAGGACCGGGAAGCCGACCTGCGCGGCGGCTTTCTCGGGCACCGGGTAGTCGCCCCAGGCCTGCCGGTTGCCGTCCTGGTCGCGACCGATCCAGTCCCGGAACGGCGGCCGGTCGTCGTGCAGCCCCTGCTCGGTCAGGAACTGCCGGCAGTACAACAGCGGGAACAGGCCGTTCCTCCGCTGCCACGCGATCTCATCGCGCATCTGGTCCGCCGAGAAGCGCGTCCAGTACTCGTTGAACCACTCCCCCTCGGTAGGGTACGTCTCATCCCACGCATTCCAGCCCTGGAACCACAGTCCCGCTACGCGCCGCTTGCGCAGGTCGTCGAGCAGCCTCGCCTCCGGCGTCTGCGGCTCTCCCATGCGCCCCATCCCGCTGCCCAGGTTGCCCACCGGGAACCGCCGTGCGCGCCGCCGTCCATCCCACGGGAACAGGTCGCGAACGAGCGGGTCCGAACTCTCCGCCGATCGCAGATACCACCGCAGCACATCGCGGTACCGGCACTGCGGCTTGTCGAAGCGCTTCAGGACGAGGTCGAACGTCAGCCCCTGTCCGGCCGCCAAGCGCTTGGGCCGCAGCGAGAACCCCGGCGCGCTCGGCGCCACAAGGTTCGGGCTGATCACGGCGAACCGCCCCACGTCCGGGGAGCCCCAGAGCACGAAGACGCGGTCGCTCTCCAGCACGCCGAAGGGGTAGAACGCGCTGCGCGGCGCATCTGCCGGTGTCGTGGCATCGTTTGCATCCGCCGCGAAGCGCATCATCGTCGGCGCCTCGGGCGCCTGCACCAGGTAAGGGAGACGCGGGAAGAACTGCCTCTCCCACTCCGCCGGCTCAAAGCCGCAGCCCACGAACACCTCCGTCGGCTGCGTCGTCGCCCGCGTAGCCGCCATCGTCACCTTCAGCCGCAACCCGCCTCGCCATCCCTCCGCCGTGACCACCGCCTTGAGCAGTCCATCACCCTTGCCTTCCGCCCTCAACCCCTTCCCCACAGCCTCCCACGCCCCCAACTCACCCTCCCACTCCTTCACCCCCACCGTCCTCCACCGAACCTGCACCCACTCCTTCCCACCCCGGATCGCCCGCAGCGCCCCCTGACCAGCGGGCGACCCTTGCCCCGCGATCCACTCCACGAGACCCGCCTCGGCCCTCGCTGCTCCCGCAATCGCCGTGACCAGCGCCGTGCAACCCGCCACGATCCTCACAGAGCGCCGCATGCTGTCTCCCAACCTCCGCCAGGTAGGGGCGCGATTCATCGCGCCCGCGTGTGGGGGCGTGATTCATCACGCCCCCTGCCGTCCTACTGTTTCCACCTCACCCGCATCAACACCCCATCCCCCGCTTGCAGGATGAACTCCACGTTCGCCCGGCCGTCGCCATCCGGCGCGCTCACCGCCGACCACTTGCGCGCCTCGCGGTGGAACACCTCAACCGGCCCCGCCACGCCGCTGAGCGCCAACACCACCCATTTCGGCTTCTCGATGCTCTCGTTGACCACCATCAGGTACTGCGCACCCGTGCCGTCCTCGACGAACTCGCCGATGACGAGCTCTCCGGTCTTGGTCGCGATCCTGCCGTCTCCAGGCAGCGCCTGCGCACCCTCCGGCACGGGGCCCGTGTGCCACACGTTCGTGGAGCGCAACCGGACCAGGATCGGCCCCAGCGCGTTGACATCCGCGTTGATCCGCGCGATGTCGGCGCCGGACTCCGTGAGCGCGCCATCCTTCCCGAACACAAGCCCGGTCGTGAACCACTGAATGCCCTTCACGCCGTACGCCAGCGCGGTGAAGACGCTCTGGCGCAGCTTCGCCGCGTTGTCGGGCAGGTAGCCGGCGCCCGCCTCGCCCCTTTCGTACCGCTTGTCGGCATTGGCCTCGACCCAGCAGATGAGCGGCACGCCCGCCTCGAGCGCGGCCTGCCGATGGGCCGCCAGCCGGCCGAAGTGGTTCTTCTCGCCCCACCACCATTGGTAGTAATCGTAGCTCAGGAACCGAGGCTTCACGGTCGCGAAGTACTGCTTCAGGTCCATCCAGGCCATGAGGTTCACGTACCCCGGATGCGTCGGGTCCGCGGCCTCGAAGGCCGCCACGCGCGCGCCCGCCGCGGCGAACTCCTCGGCCTTCGGCTCATCCTGGACGTAGTACCCCCAGATCGCCTCGTCGCCCTGGTGCTGCGCCGCGAACTCCGGGGTCGCGTCGAACAGGATGGCCTTCAGGCCGTGAGCCCGACACAGCTCCAGTTGCTCGACCTTGCACATCACCGTGTTGAAGCCCGCGCTCTCGAAGGCCCTTGCAGTGGCCTCATCGGTCGGCGCGCCCCAGCCCGAGATCATGAACTCCGGCATCCGCCAGCCCTCCGCCATCGCCCCCGCGCTGAGCGCTGTGATCAGCGGAAGAACACCCGCCCTGAGCATGACTGCGCCTCCTCTCGGCGAGAGAGCCCGGCGAAGCTACTCGGTCACATCCCAGCTGTACATGTGCGAGCCGCTGCCGAAGTAGATGCGGCCGTCGAGCCAGTCCCCGCCCGCGCCGATCCCGACCGGCGACTCCGTCAGCAGCGTGATCGCGAACGTCTCCGGGTCGAGCCGAGCGATCCCCTTGCTCAGCAGCACGTAGATCGTCCCGTCGGGCCCGAGCACGAACGTGCGGGTCTGTTGGCCGCTGTTGGTGCGCCCGAGCTCTCCCGTGATGTCCCGCTCCGTCACGATCGTGCGGGTCTGCGGGTCGAAGACGAAGAACCGCCGATGGTCCGCGAAGCCAAACACGAGACCCTTCGGACCCATGCACATGTCCGTGTAGCTCCGCACGTTCGGCAGGAGCGCCTCGTGCCACTCCACCTGTTTGCCGGCCATGTCCATGATGAGCAGCTCCGCCACCTTGGCCTTCACCGCCCCGCCGGTGCCCGGCTCGATGGTCGTGCCTACCAGGAGCTTGCCCTCCGGCAGGGCGACGAGGCTCATTGGGGCGTGGTCGGGGACCAGCTCCGTATGTTTGATGACCTGCGCCTCCCGCTTCTCGCGGTCCCAGAACATCAATGCGCCGCCGGTCAGGCCGTACCCCGGCGTGCCGGCAAGCACCAACGTCCTCCCGTCGGGATGGGCGAGCAGATCGTGCGGGCGGTTGATGTCCGGGTTCGCCTCCGCCAGGAAGAGCGGGTTGCAGCCCGGCGTCTCCTTGACCGTACCCACCCACGGCTGCGCTGGGTCCCATTCCAGCAGGAAGCCCGCGCCATAGCCGCCGGTGTACCACCGATCGCCCTGCCGAACCACCGTGTTGAACTGCAGGTATGCCTTGTGACGGACCCACTCATCCGTCGCCGGATTGTACGAGAAGAACCGGAAGGGGAACGCGCTGCCGCCGCACATCGTGCCGTCGGGCGCCGCGCACATCGCCATGATGTGCGCCCCCTCGCTCTCGTAGCTAAAGCTCAGCTCCGTCGCCTGCTTCGTCGCGGGGTCCTCGATCACCATCCGGCGCTCGATGGTATCGAACTCCTTCAGCACCTTGCCGTCCGGGAACTGCTGATGGAACAGCCCCTGCGAGGACGTGATGATCGACTTCTTGTTGACCACCGGCGCTTGCGGAAGATCGGTGCGCTGCCCCCGGTATAGCTCCATCCACTTGTCCGCCGCGCCCCCGTTGCTCCCGTAGACCTTCCCGTTGACGTCCCGGTACACCACTCCGCCGGCAGCCGGCAGCCGTTCGGCCTCCGCAAGCAGCGGCGTGGCCGTGCGCGTGGCCGGATCGAAGGCGATGATCTGGCTCGCCGTGCTCCCGATGCCGAAGTAGATCCACCCCGCGTCATCGGCCGCTACGGAACGCTGATACTGGGCCCAGCCCTGCTTGTACACGTGGCCGTAGTCAATGAACTCGCCGGTCTTCGGGTCGTAGGAGACCACCCCGCTCTGGGGGTAGCTCACCGACCAGATGACGCCGTTGTCGTCCTGCGTCATGCCCATCGCCATCTGCGGCGCGGTCTCGTGCACGAAGCTGAACCTGCGTTGCGCCGGGTCGAACTCGTAGAAGTGGCTCCCGAAGTGCGTGTAGTACTTGCCGCCGCTTGATAGGATGGAGGCATACGGCGCATCGCCGCCGGTCGGGGCGGGAATGGGGAACTCCTCGCTCTTCCCCGTCTCGGCGTCGACCAGCAGCAGCTCGTAACAGCCACGGTGGTCCATCAGCCACGCCAGGACGATGTCCTTGCCGTTGCCGTCCTTCGTCGCGACGATCCCCCGGTGATTGGAGAGCGGCGTGCAGACCCCGTGATCCATGAAGCCGTTCCCGAGGTCCTTGCTGGCAGCTGATGAGAAGCCGTTGGCCATGGTTCCGAACACCACCATCGAGAGCGGTATGAGCACGACCTGTTGTGGGATGTTCATCGAGACACCTCCGGTTGCATCGGCACGCCCTTCCCTGCCGGCCTGCAGTCATCCTGCCCAGTGCACGAAGGACCCGCGTAGCCCCTCTGCGAATCACCCCCGCGCAGAACCCACCGCAGAGAGCCTATCCCGAAACTCGGAGGACAGGCATTTCTGCCTGTCGCCGTCCGAGTTTCGGGATAGGCTCTGAGAGAGGTGCCCGCGTGGCCCAGAGCGACCCTCCTCCCTACCAGGACCCATCCCTTCCGGCCTCGGTCCGGGCCGCCGACCTGATCTCCCGCATGACGCTGGAGGAGAAGGTCGGTCAGATGGTCCACGAGGCCGAGGCCGTGGAGCGCCTCGGGATTCCCGCCTACAACTGGTGGAACGAGTGCCTGCACGGCGTCGGCCGCGCGGGGATCGCCACCGTGTTCCCCCAGGCCATCGGCCTCGCGGCCACGTGGAACCCCGACCTGCTGCATCGCGTCGCGGTCGCCATCAGCGACGAGGCGCGCGCAAAGCATCATGCGGCCCTCGCCCCCGACGGCGCCTCCGAGTGGTACTTCGGCCTGACCTCCTGGTCGCCGAACATCAACATCTTCCGCGACCCGCGCTGGGGCCGCGGGCAGGAGACCTACGGTGAGGACCCCTACCTCACCGCGCGCCTGGGCGTCGCCTTCGTGCGCGGCCTGCAGGGCGATCACGCGCAGTACGTCAAGCTCGTCGCGACCCCCAAGCACTTCGCCGTGCACAGCGGCCCCGAGAAGGACCGTCACGGCTTCGATGCGCGCGTCAGCCTCCGCGACCTCCGCGAGACGTACCTCCCCGCCTTCCAGGCCTGCGTCGAGGAGGCCGGCGCCGTGTCGATCATGTCGGCCTACAATCGGGTGAACGGTGAAGTCTGCAGCGCGAGCGACACGTTGCTCCGGGACATCCTACGCGGCGAGTGGGGTTTCACGGGGTACGTCGTGTCGGACTGCGGCGCCATCGACGACATCGTGAACGGGCACCGTCTTGTGGAGACCGCCGACGCTGCCGCCGCCCTGGCCGTGAAGGGCGGCTGTGACCTCAACTGCGGCTGCACCTACAAGGCCCTCACCATTGCAGTCCAGCGCGGCCTCCTTGCCGAGGCGGACCTCGGCCGCGCCTTGCATCGTCTCTTCGAGGCCCGCTTCCGCCTCGGCATGTTCGACCCACCCGAGATGGTGCCGTTCGCGCAGATTCCGCTCTCGGTCAACGACTGCGCCGCTCACCGGGAACTCGCGCTCGAGGCTGCCCGGCAGTCCATCGTCCTCCTGAAGAACGAGGGCGGCCTTCTCCCCCTCGGTCCTGACGTGCGCTCCCTCGCCGTCATCGGGCCGAACGCGGACGATGTCGAGGTGCTCCTTGGCAACTACAACGGCACGCCCTCCCACGCGGTCACGCCCCTTGCCGGCATTCGCGGGCGAGCCGGTGCGTCCGTCGAGGTCACCTACACCCAGGGCTGCGGCCTCATCGAACCGATCGAGGGCGGCCTCGCCGAGGCCTGCGCCGCCGCCTCCCGCGCCGACGCGGTGATCCTGCTACTGGGCCTCTCACCGCGCCTCGAAGGGGAAGAGGGCGAGACGAACCTCATCGACAAGTCCGGCGATCGCCGCGATCTCGGCCTGCCCGAGGCTCAGGAGCAGCTCCTCCGCGAGGTCGCCTCGCAGGGCAGGCCAACCGTCCTCGTCCTGCTGAGCGGAAGCGCGGTCGCAATAGGCTGGGCGAAGGAGCACGTGGACGCGATCCTCGCAACCTGGTACGGCGGCGAGGAGGCCGGTGCCGCCCTGGCCGAGGTCCTCTTCGGCGACTGTAATCCAGCAGGCCGCTTGCCCGTCACCGTCTACGCGTCCGTCGATCAACTCCCGCCCTTCGAGTGCTACGACATGGCGAATCGCACGTACCGTTTCTTCCGCGGCACGCCGCTCTTCCCGTTCGGCTTCGGTCTGAGCTACACGCGCTTCGAGTATGGGAACCTGCAGATCAGCCCGGCGACCGTCGCCGCCGGCCAGCCGGTAGAGGTCTCCGTCGAGGTGCGCAACGTGGGGCCCCTCTCAGGCGACGAGGTCGTCCAGCTTTACGTAACCGACGACGAAGCGTCCCTTCCCGTCCCGCTCCGCCAGCTCCAAGGCTTCCAGCGAATCCACCTGCAGCCTGGCGAAACGCAAACCGTCCGCTTCGTCCTCGAGCCTCGCCAGCTGGCCTGCTACGCCGACGATGGGCAGCCCCTCATCGAGCCCGGCCGCTTCACCCTCTCCATCGGCGGCGGCCAACCGATCCCCGGCGGCGCCCCCACCGCCTGCGCAATCGGTGCCTTGCAGGTCCGTTAGGCCGTCCGCCGTATCCCTTGCGTGTACTGTCGAGTTCCGTGGTTCCTTCGCCGTCAACCGAGCCGTTCCAGCGCCTTCTGCGCTTCCTTCGCCCGGTCCGTGCCCGGCGCCAACTCGATGACTTTCCGGAACGCCGCCTTCGCGCCATCCGTGTCCTTCAGTTCGATGAGAACCCAGCCCAGGACCCAGTGCGCCTCCACGAGCGTCCGGTCGGCCTCGATGGCCTTCCGCAGCTCCTCGGCCGCCTCGCTGAACTGCCGGGCGTTCTTCAGCTCCTTGCCCTTCTCGAGATGCTCCTTGGCTATCGCCGCCTTGTCGTCCCTCGGTGGTTCGTTCACCACGGGCGGCGGCTGCTTGTCCTCCGGCTCCGGCTTCAGGTCGGCCAGCGCCGTGCGCAGGCAATCCACCGCCTGAGCGTCCAGCTCTTTCGCCTGCTCGATGAGCTGTGCCGCCTGGTCTCGCACCTCGGGCAGGACGAAGTTCGCGCGCATCGCCGCCTGCATCTCGGGCCAGGTCCCGACGACCCCGCCCCGCAGCAGGTCTGAGACCTGGCTGAACAGCTGCGCCTCCTCGGCGTAGAGGGTGCCCGCCTCGTCCAGAGACCCGTGCACCGCCGCGTGCTGCTGCAGCACAGCCCCCGCACACGCTCGGGCCTCGCCGATTGTCCGGCACATGTAGTCATTCAGTTCCACATCCGTCTTGACGCCGTTCCGATCAGGCCCGTTGCGCAGCGTCTCCGCCCAGGCATCGTACGCGCCCAGGCCGAAGACAAAGACCTGGCTGAGCTTCTGCTCGGCCGGCCAGTCAGCGAAGCGCACCGCCCGGTCCAGGATCACGGTCCAGTCAAGGTCCGGCGGCTTGGCCTTGGCGTCGTAGGCGAGGATGACGACCTCGCGCCCGCCCTTCTCCGGCCACGGGGGCTCCGTCACGTCGAAGGGCTTCACATCGTACTCCGGCTTCTGCGAGTGGTACTCTCGCGTGTACATGACGCGCCCCTGCGCGTCGTAGCCGCAGATGAGCCGGTACGCGCACCCGTTGCGCGCGAGCACCGGGCACCCCTCGTCGAGGCTCCGACAGGCCGTGACCCAGGCCTCGTCCAGCGACTTGTGATCGAGCCGTTGCGCGCCGCCGCCCACCGCCTCCGCGCCCGCGGCGATCAGGTCCTCCGGAACAACCTCCGGCGCCATATAGCTATACCAGCCCGGCCACCAACCCATGCGGAAGGCATAGCCCGAGGCGACCATGAGTTCGTCGTAGGAGATCGCCGCGCCCATCGCAGCCAGGCCCGAGTAGAGGCAGTCTGCCGTCTGGTTGAAGTGCCGGACCGCCCACCCGGTCTGGGGGGCGCCCTCGATGACGACCGGCGCCGCGAGGCCATGTGCGGCGAGCGCGACCACCAGGACGCCGACGGCCAGTCTGGCCCCCGTGCGAGTCGTGACGTGCATGACACCCTCCCTCCCGTGCTACTCCAGCCGAATGTCGTCCAGGCACAACACTGCTGCCGGATCGAGGTCGCGGTTGGCTTTGCCGTTGTCATCGCCCTCGAGGTTCCGGAGCTGCAGGGTGATCGCACTCACCTTGCCGGGATTGGGGGTCAATTGCAGCGCCGCCTCACGCCAGCCCTCGCCGTCCAGCGGGACGTCCCCCGTCCACATTCCCCCCTCACCGTACGCCCTGATCTCCAGCACCTCCCCGGGGAGCTGCTTCGCATACACCCACAGCTTCAGCGTCTTGTACGGCGTCCAGTCCGTCGTCGCGAAGCTGTCGCCCTCCAGTTCCCGCCAGCCTTCATGGAGCGGGAGCTCGCCGCAGTGCTCGCCCACCCTCGCCGGCACGCTGCCCTCATCCATCCACCACCAACCCCACGGACCGTCCTCGAAGTCCTCCACCATCCCCGGCGGCGCCGTGCGCGCCTCACCCTTGGTCAGGTGCATGTCGTCGAAGACCAGCACTGTGTCTGGCGAAGCACTCGGCCGCATGCCCCAACCGTTCGGGTACATCTCGATTCCAGTGATCTTCTGCCAACCGAGGGGGTTGCGGATGTGGTGCAGCCGGCGGAAGGGGATCCTGAAGTGCTTCCAGTCCTCCCAATCGACCTTGAGGATGTACGCCCAGTAGTCGTTCCGTGGCCTGGGCTGATCCATCGACACGATGCAGAAGATGAAGCGGTCGCCCGTCGGTGCGGCCGAGTAGCAGTCGAACTCCAGGAACTGGTACGCCGTCCAGTCCATCTCGAGCTCGGCGCGCACGTATTCGAGGTCGCCGAACCCCTCCCAGCGCCCGGCGCACTCGCCCTCCTTCACATGCTCCGTGTCCGGCACCAGACTCCTCCACGCCCCGATGTCGCCGATCTCGAAGGCCGAGACCACATCCGCCCGCGGGATCGCCCCTTCGGGCGCCTCGGTCAGCAACCGGACCTCACCCAGGCACAGGTCGGTATCAGGCCTGGCCTGAACTCCCCACCCGGCCGTCGCGAGGGTCAGCGAGGCCACCTGATCCCACTTCGGGGTGCGGTAGGCCGTCAGACCAGACAGCCTGAAGGCCAGCTGCCTCCAGCCCTCCCAGTCCACGACGACCTTCCGGTAGAAGCTGTCCGCGCCTCCGGTGTCCGGGTTGCCGGAATCGACGATCAGCATGAACTCCTGCTTGTTCGCCGTGGCCGACCAGACCCACAGGTCCACGGCTTTGTAGGGGGTCCAGTCCTTGGGGACCGTCATCAGGCTCAGCTGGTCGCCCTCGCGCGCCCCGTACCACCGGCCAACCGGCTTCCCGTCTTCGGCCTTGGCAAGCTCGATCCCACCCTTCCACCGCTCGCCAAGCGCCTTGGTGAAGTCCTCCAGCACGAGCGGCCCCGCCGCCTGCCCCCAACCCAGCCCGGCCACCAAAACCAGACATGCTCCCGACCCAACGCATCTCATGGTCACTTCAGTCGCTCCAGTGCCTTCTGCGCCTCCGTCGCCCGCTCCGTGCCCGGCGCCAGCTCGATGACCTTGCGGAACTCCGCCGCTGCGCCCTCACGGTCCTTCAGCTCGATGAGCACCCACCCCAGCGTCCAATGCGCCTCGACGTGTTTCGGATCGGCGGTGATCGCTGCCTTGAGGGCTTCCGCCGCCTCGGCGAACTTCCCCGCGCGCTTCAGCTCGAGGCCGCGTTGGTAGTCGGCCTCGCCCGGATTCGCAGGCTGCGCGCCTGTCGTCTCAGGAGGCTTCAGCGGCGCTGCCTGCGGTGCCAGGTCCGCGAGGGCCTCCCGCAGTGCATCCACCGCGAGCACTTCCTCCGCCTTCGCCTGCTCGACAACCTGCGCCGCAGCCTCACGAATCGCTGGCTCGGGGAAGCGCCGGTCGATGGTCTCAGACACCTCCTGCCAGCCACCCGCCATCCCGCCGGCCAGCGTGTTCCGCATAGTCGCCAGGATCTCGGCCTCGCGCATGTAGTGCTCCGCGGCTTCCGCGAAGCTCTCATGCAGCGTGGCGTTGTCCTTGAGGACGACGCTCGCCGCCTCCCGCGCATCCTGGATCACGAGCGCATACGTGTAGGTGAACTTCGCGCTGACCTTGGGGTCCTGAGGATCCAGCCCACCCCTCAGCGTCTGCGCCCACGCATCGTAGGCCCCCAGGCCGAACACATGCCCCTTCAGGAGGGTCTGCTCCGGCGGCCAGTCCGCGTAGGTCACGGCCCGCGCGAGGATCGTCGGCCAGTCCAACTCCACCGGCTTGCCGCCCCCCTCGTACTCGACGAAGATCACTTCGCGCGGCCGCCACGTGCGCCCCTCCAGCAGCTTGAAGGGGCGGGTCTGCGTACCGGGCTCAGAGGTGTCGTACACCTGCAGGATCATCTGGTGTTGATCGGCGTCATAGCCGCAGATGACGTCTGCCGCGCTGGCGTGGCACAGGATCACCGGCCGCCCCTCGTCGATGCTCCTGCAGATGGCCGGCCAGGCCTCCTCGTCGCTCTTGAAGGCCTGGGTCGTGGCGATCGCGCCGAAGGCCTCGGCGCCGAGGGCGAGGAGATCATCCGGCGCGACCGTCCGCGAGTAGTAGCCGTAGTGCCCCGGCCACCACGCCGTCCGGAACGCCGATCCCGAGGCGATCATCAGCTCGTCGTAACGGACCGGACAACCCAAGGCAGTGAGGATGGAGTAGAGGGCGGCCTCATAGTGCGAAGCCATGCCCGAGCCCCAGTTGATGCTCGGGACATCTTCCACCACCACCGGGGCCGCTGACACACAGGAAGCCAGACCGAGGACGTACGCGGAGACGTAGAGGAAGCGCCGCACGCAAACCCCCCTGACGCGCGAGTTCAGCCCGTCCTCCTCTTGGACGTCTGAACCCACCCAAACGTTGCGTCGGGGGTGAACCGGTAGCCGCTACTCGTACCGGAGCGCGTCGATGGGGTTGAGGCGCGCGGCGCGCCGCGCGGGGTAGATGCCGAAGAAGATGCCGACCGAACCGGACACGGCGACCGAAACCGCGACCGACCACGGATTGATGTAGATGGCCCACTGCAGCACGCGCCCCATGATCTCCGCCGTGGCCACTCCCAGCCCAATCCCCAGCAGCCCGCCCATGATCGCGATGACGACGGCCTCGATGAGGAACTGCACCAGGATGTGGTGCCCGGTCGCGCCGACGGCCTTGCGGATGCCGATCTCCCGCGTGCGTTCCGTCACCGAGACCAGCATGATGTTCATGATACCGATCCCGCCGACCAGAAGCGACACCAGCGCGATGCCCCCGAGCAGCGTGGTCATCACGTTGGAGCTCTCCTGGCGCGCCTCCAGCATCTGCGCCTGGTTCCGCACGTTGAAGTCGTCGTTATCCGGGAACGGTGGGCGCAGGCGGTGCCGGTTGCGCAGAAGGCTGACGATCTGCTCGGTCGCCAGCTCCATGTCCGCCTCGCTGGTGCACATGACGTCGATCTCGCTCAGGTTGGTCCGGTTGAAGACCCGGCGCATGGCGGTGCTGCACGGGACGACGACGAGGTCATCCTGGTCTTGCCCCCAACTCCCGATGCCCTTCGACTTCAGCACTCCGATCACGGTGAACCGTTCGCGGTTGATGAGGAAGTCCATCCCGAGGGGGCTGTTGTTCGGGTCGCCCGTCAGCGTCTCCACCACCGTGCGCCCCAGCAGCGCCACGCGCGCCCGCCCCTGTTCATCCTGCTGGCTGATCGGGCGCCCCTCCTTGACGGTCCACTTCGCCACCTCCGGGTACTCCGGCGACGCCCCCATGATGTTCGTGGGCCCCGACTCCGAGCCCATCTTGATCGTACCGTTCCCTCGGCAGACCTGGGCGACCAGCGCAATCGTGTCCGGGAACTTGCGGGCGATCGCCTGCGCATCCTCCGGGACAAGGCTGTTCTGTCCCCGGTCGATGTGTGGAGCGCCCGGCCGGTGGGGCTGCCCGCCTCGCACCACGAGCAGGTTCGTGCCCATGGCCGCAAACTGCTCCTGGATGCGCTTCGCCGCCCCCTGCCCGATCGCCACCATCGCGATGACGGCCCCCACCCCGAAGATCATCCCCAGCGTGGTCAGGAAAGTCCGCAGCTTATTGCTGCGCAACGCCCGCAGCGCAATCTTGACGCTCTCCCACAGGTTCACCGCAGCACCTCACGGCGGGTCTCGGGTCTCACGTCTCAGGTCTCACGTCTCGGAACTCAACCCATCAGCAGGTCGCGGGGGCTGACCTGGAATTGGAGACCTGGGACGTCAGACATGAGACACGAGACCTGAGACCTCAGACCTCCACGGGTATGCCCTTCAGCAGCTCACTGGCATCCAGCCGATCGGTCACGGGCTCATCGCCCACGATGTGCCCATCCCGGAAGCGAATGACGCGAGTCGCGTGGCGCGCAATGTCGGCCTCATGGGTGACCATGACGATGGTGATCCCCGCAGCGTTCAGCTCCTGGAAGATCGCCATCAGTTCCTCGCTCTGTCGGCTCGCGAGGTTGCCCGTCGGCTCGTCGGCCAGGATCACGGAGGGGTTGCTGACCAGCGCCCGCGCGATGGCGACTCGCTGCTGCTGTCCCCCGGAGAGCTGGTTCGGCATGTGCCGCAGGCGGTCGCCGAGGCCCACCCGCTTCAGCGCGGCCACCGCCCGCTCCCGCCGATCTTTCGCCCCGTTGTACAGCAGCGGCAGTTCCACGTTCCCCACCGCGTTCAGGCGCGGCAGCAGGTTGAACTGCTGGAAGACGAAGCCCAGGCGCGCGTTGCGGATTCGGGAGAGTTGCTCGTCGTCCAGGTCCCCGACTTCGACGCCCTCCAGTTGGTACGAGCCTTCCGTCGGCACATCCAGGCAGCCCATGATGTGCATCATGGTGCTCTTGCCCGAGCCGGAGGGGCCTGTGATCGCGACGAGCTCACCGGCGTCGATCGACACGCTGACCCCCCGCAGGGCGTGCACCTCGACCTCGCCCAGGTCGTACACCTTCGTTACGCCTTCCATGCGGATGACGCTCACCGTGAGCCACCTTTGCCGCCGCCGTAACTCCCCCCGCCCTTGCCTCCGCCAGAGCCTCCTCCGCCCTTGGTCCCGCCCTTCGGCGGTCCGCCGAAGGGAGACTGCCGCATGAAGCCGGGCACCTCGGCCGCGCTGCTGAAGCCCTCGATTCCGAGTTGCTCGAAGCCCGCCAGCACCAGCTGGTCGCCCTCCTCGAGGCCCTCCAGGATCTCCGTCGAGTCCTCGTCGGCGATCCCCGTCTTCACCGGGGTCACCTCGGCCTTGCCGTCCTTCATCACGACTACCTGCGCGCCGCCGCGTCGCTGCTTGATGGCCTCGCTCGGAGCCAGCAGCACGTTCTGGTGCGCCCCCAGCTTGATCCGCACATCGGCCGTCATCTGCGGCTTGAGCATCCCCAGCGGGTACTTGTCCAGGCCGATCGTGACCTTGTAGGTCACCACGTTGTCCTTGACGGTCGCCACGGAGGCGATCTTCGTGATCTGCCCGGGGAACTCCCGGTCGGGGTACGCATCCACCGTCAGCGTCGTCTTCAGTGCCGGCTTGAGCTCGCCGATGTCCGTCTCATCCACGTACGCATCGACCTGCAGCCGCGACAGGTCCACCACCTCGATCAGCGTCGGCGCGCTCAGTTGGGCGGCGACCGTCTCGCCCTCCTGCTGTGTGAGGCTCACGACCGTTCCCGAGATCGGGCTGCGGATGAAGCTCTTCTGGTACTGTGCCTCCTGGTTCTTCACCTGCGCCTCGGCCTGCCGCATCGCCTCGTACGCCGCCTTCACGTCCTGCTGTTTCAGCCTGTCTTGGGTCAGGTTGCCGAGAGCCGCCCGCTCCGCGGCCTGCGCGCTCTTCAGGTCGCTCTCCGCCGACCTCTGCTGGCTCTGTGCCGACTCCACATCCGCGAGCGCCGCCTGCACCGACAGATTCGCCTGGGCCACTGCCGAGGTGGCGTTCTGCACGTCCTCCTCTGCGCTGCGCACATCCTCCGAGCGAATGGTCTCCTGGAACGAGCCCGCCTGCGCCGCCGTCAGCGCCGCCTGCGCCTGCGTCACCTGCGACTTCGCCGCCGCCCGGTCCGCCGCCACCTTCTCCCGCGTCATCTGCAGCGTCGACTTCGCCGTCTCCGCCTGCTGCGCGGTGACCTCCGATTGCGTCCGCTGCGTGTCAACCGCCTGGGCGGAGACGAAGCCCTTCGCCAGCAGCGTCTCCAGCCGCTTGAGGTCCTTCGCCGCCAGGTTCGCCGTCGCCTCGGCCTGCGTCACCGCCGCCTGGCTGTTGGCGACCTCCAGGTCCGCGCTCTTCTCCACCTGAGTCTGGTTGGCCTGAGCCGCCTCCAACGCGGCCTGCGCCTTCTGCACATCCGTGCCGGTCTGGGTCGTCTGTGATTGCACCGCAACCTGGGCCGACCGCCGCTTCGCCTCCGCCTGTCTCTGCCGCGCCTGCGCTCCCTCCACGGCGGCGCGCGCGCTGTCGAGCCGGCTCTTCGCCGCCGACACCGCCGATGCCGCCTGCCTCTTCGACTCCTCGGCCCGGCGCACGCTCTGCGCCGCCTGCTCGAAGGCGCTCTGCACCTGCGTGTGCTGCATGCCCACGCCCTGGAGCTGCTGCTCGTACCTCGCGCGGGCTTGCTCAAGGCTACGCCGTGAGCCCTCAAGGTTCGCTTGCAGCTCCGGCACATCAATCTCGGCGATCACCTGCCCGGCCGTCACCTGCTGGTCCAGGTCGGCGTACAGCCGCTTGATCCGCCCGCTGATCTGCGACCCGATCCTGACATCCGCCCCCGTCTCGGCCGCGATGACTCCCGTGCAGTCGATGGTCCGCTCGATGTTGCCGCGCGTCACGGGGGCCGTCCTCACACGCCCGCCCTCCTCGCCCTTCCCCCGGAACCACTTGAACCACACGCCGCCCGCCACGACCGCGAGGACGACCACGATGATGGGCGCCAGGCGCAACCACCGCCGCGACTTCGGCCGCTTCCGTGTCAGCTCGACTATGGACTCCGACTCGGCCATCCTTCGCCTCCCAACGCCGTCGTCGTGTCGTTCCTGGGACCGCGCGCACCCTTGCGCGCATGCCGTCGCCGTCAACCCGAAACTCGAAACCCGAAACTCGAAACCTCTACTCCACCCCCTCCACTGCCGCTTGCCCGATCGCCGCCCTCAACGCCGCCAGCGCTGTGTTGTAGTCGTAATACGCCTGCACCCGATCGACCTCGGCTTGCCGCAGACTGACCTGCGCGTCCGTCACCTCGATGAAGGTCCCGATTCCGACCTCGGCGCCGTACCGCTCTTCAGCCACCTCCAGGCTGACCTGCGCCGCGCGTACGGCGGCCTCGGCTGCGTCGATGCGGTTGTTGGCCTCGACGGCGTTCAGGTAGCTGGACTCCACCTCCGCGCCGACCGCGATGTGCAGTTGCTGCAGGGCCTGCCGGGAGGAGTCCAGCGCGGCCCGCGCGCTCTGGGCTCGCGCCTTCGTGAAGCCCCCATCGAACAGCGGGAAGGTCACGCCGGCCTGCACCTGCGCGTCGGTGCCCGTCGCGCCGCTGCCGGTTCCGTAGGTAGCGCCGCCGCTGACATCCAGGACCGGCCCCCGCTCGATGTCCGCGACCCGCGCGTTCAGCCGCGCCGCCTCGATGAGCGCCTGCTGGCGCCGGACATCGGGGCGTTCCCGATAGGCCGTCTGCAGCAGGTCCGGCAGCGTCCCGGTCAGCGGCGGTCGGCCGAGTTCGTCGGCCAGTTGCAGTTGCGTCCCGGCCGGCAGACCCATGGCCTCCTTGAGGGCGGTCAGGCTCGTCTGCGCCTGGTTCTCGACAGTGATCGCGCCCAACCTCGCCTGCGCCATCTCCACCTCGAAGGGGTACAGGTCGCTCTGCGCCACCGTCCCCGCCGCAATCTTCGCCGTCGCCATCTCCACGTGCCGCGCCGCGTTCTCCAGTGTCCGGCCCGCCACGTCAACCAGCGCCGTGGCCGCCAGCGCCGCGTAGTAGTTCTGCGCCACATTCAGAATGGTGGTGCGCCGCGTATCATCTAGGCCCAGCCGCGAGGCCCGCTCCGATGCCCTCGCCGACCGAATCCCCTCCGACAGACCGCTCTGATACAGCGTCTGACTCAGCACGAGGTCGGTGCCCCAGGACGTTGACGAAGGGCTCCCCGTGGGCGCCCCTCCGCCGCCGCCCAAGGTCCCCCGCCGCCGGCTCGCGCCCGCGCTGCCCTCGAAGGCCAGGTTCGGCAGCTGCGCCGACCGCGCTTGCGTGACGGCGGCCGTCGCCTGGCGCACGCCGTTCTGTGCGACGAAAACCCCGGGGCTCACGGCCAACGCAATGCGCACGCACTGCACCAGACTCAGGGGCTTGCTCAACTCCATGCCCTCAGGCAGCGCGGGAGTCGCCGGTTGGCCCTGGCCCACTGACGCGACCAGCGCCAGCGCCGCCAGCGCCAGAGCCTTGATCGGGGGTCGTGCACGCGGTCCGTCTACTTCGGACGCACGGATGCGACGCGCAGGCTGCACGCCGGCCGCCGGTAGTGAGACTTCGCCCATGGCAATCCCCCGTGGAACTTGGCAGCCTTCGAACTCACGCCCCGAACCCCGAACGCCAAACCCCGAACCGCCGTCGCCGTATCAGGGCTCCTTCCGGCAGACCGGAGAGCCTTCCGTCTCGGCGGCCTGGACGACCACCTCATGCAGGCGCTCCAGCGCCGACTCGATCCGCTGCAAGTCTTCGTCGCTCAACGCGGCGAACACCGCCGCCAATCGCTGCTGATGTGCGCGCCGATGCTGGTCCCGGTGCCGGCGCCCGCCTGCGGCGAGCGTGACCCGCACGATCCGCCGGTCCTCCGCGTCCTCCAGCCGCTCCACCAATCCCCGCGCCACCAACCCGTCCACCAGCCCCGTCACCGTGCTCGGGCTCAGGTGCAGGTCCTCCGCCAGATCGCCCATCGTCGGCTGGCCCAGATCGGTCACCCGGTGCAGGCAGTGGAGCTGGCCCAGTGTGATGTCGAGGTCATGGCCGTGGTCCGGCCCTCGCCCCTTCGGACGCAGGCCCCCCATGATGCCATGCAGCAGCAACCCGATCCGCTCGGCGCCCTGTGCTCTGTGGTGATCCATGGCCCGACCTTCGTTACGCTCCCCGAACATTTCGGGACCCGAAGCATATTACCCCGACCCCAAACCCCTTGTCAAGCCGCTCCGGACTGTCCCCCGTTTGCCGTCCGCCTCAGGCCGTGTTGTTGGGAGGGGCCGCATGGCCGAAGGCCATCCGGCCCCCGCCGTCTCACCGCGTCAACACCACCCTCACACCCACATCGAAGTCCTGCAGCCACGGGAAGTTGAACGCCCGCGCGGCCGAGCGGCACGTGTCGGCGTAGTTGAACCAACTCCCGCCGCGTAACACGCGGTTGCCGGACTGCTTGTCCGTGCACTCCGGGTTCCGGTGACGCGCCTCCCGGGTCTCGTAGAAGCCCTTGTCGTACCAATCGCGGCACCACTCGGCGACATTCCCGGCCATGTCGAGGGCGCCGCACCAGCTTGCACCCTTGGGGAAGCTCCCTACGGGCGCGGTCTTGGAGTGCCGCCTCCGGGTTTCCGCCGACCGGCACAGCGTCGCCGCCCACCAATCGCCCCACGGGTACTCCGAGCCCTCGGGACCTCGCGCCGCGTACTCCCACTGCGCCTCGGTCGGCAGCGCGAGCCCGGCCTTCTGGCCGAACTTCCCGCACTCCTCCCAGCTCACATCGACGATGGGGTGATCCTCCCCCTGGTCGTTGTCCGGCCCGAGGACCGATCCCGTCACCGCCCGCCACTGCTTCACAGTCACCTCGGTCCGCCCGATCCAGAACCCATCCAGCTCCACTCGGTGAGCCGGCTCCTCATCCTTGCAGCCCTCCTTCGACCCCATCCTGAAGGCCCCGCCCGGTACCCACACCAACTCGATCCCGCTCCGGTCCTGTCGGATCGTCAGCGGTCCGTTCCGCTTGACCCACGCCTGATAGGCGCGCGCGTCGGCCGCCGGGCACTCCGGCGCCGCCTCCGTCACCCACGAGCATCCGCCCGGCAACGGCGGCGGCCCGAGCGGCCCGGTCCCTCGGCGCACCCACCATAGCGCGACGAGGACCACCAGAACCGCAAGGCCGCCCACCATCGCCGGCAGCCGCAGACGCCGCCCCCACCCGCCCTCGTGCGGCGGCCCGCTCTTCGCTTCCTGCTCAGGGGATGGAGCCTCGGGAGATTCCACGTCGCTTCGCCTCGGCTCTGCACTTCGCGCTGCCGGCGCGCCCACCTCTGTGCTCGCCGCCGCTGGCACTCAAGGAGCCCGTCTTCCCGGCGGCGAAGGGCCTGCCTCCGAGGATGTTGCTCGACGATCGCACCTCCGGCCCCAAACCCACGCCAACAGGAGACTCACCATGCCGGCCGGCACGGCTACCGTTCAGGAGCACGAGGGCCGTATCGCCCTGGCGAACGCCCTGGTGCGCTTCGGGTTCGACCCGGCGGACCAGGGTGTTCTCGTCTCAATCGCGGACCTGACCACTGGCGCCGAGCTGGTGCGCGACCCGGACGCGCCACGGCTCCTCTGGCGCCTGGGCCTGCGCCGGCCGGCAACCGGGGAGACGGAGTGGCTGACCAGCGCCGAGGCGGGCCGCATCGAGTGGGAGAGCCGCCGAGAGGAAGACGGCGCGACGCTCACGCTCATCAGTTCCGGCCTGCCCGGCAGTAGCATCGAGGTGAGCGTGCAGGTGACGCTGCCCGACGATTCCGCACTGTCCTCGTGGCGCATGGCCGTCAGAGGCATCGGCGAGGACGTGGCCGTCGCGCAGCTCACGTGCCCCATCCTCTCGGGGCTCGTGAAGCTGGGCGATCCGGCTCCCGGGGAGTCACTGCTCGCGCCCGTGCAGGGCGAGGCCTACCTGTATCGCGACCCCTTTCCGGTGCGCGACGGGCTGCCGCTCTGCGCGGGTCCCGGGCCGGAGATGGCCGACGTGGGCGTGGGCAGCGTGGGCGGGCGCTATCCCGGCGCCATCGCCGTGCAGATGATGGCTCTCTACAACGAGCGCGCGGGCCTCTACTTCGCAGCTCACGATTCCGGGCAGCATCCCAAGGACCTCCGCATGGGGCCGTGGCCGGACCTCGGCTCGGCGCCGGTGCTCTCGCTGACCCACCTCGTCAGTGAGCACCCGGGCGAGGGGGTGGCAATCCCCTATGAGAGCATCGTGGGCGTCTTCCACGGCGATTGGTACGACGCCGCGGCGATCTACAAGGCGTGGGCCACGCAGCAGTGGTGGTGCGCGCAGAAGCTCTGGGACCGGGACATCGCCGGCTGGATGCGCAAGGGCGTCGGCGGCTTCTTCCAGATGTCGAACTACCACATGCCACGGCTGACCCTCAACCACTCCCTCGCGCAGATCGCCGACACGGTGAACGCCATCTCCGCCGACGCAGGCGTGCCGCTGCTCGGCCTGCTCTTCAACTGGGAGGGCGGCGGGGCGTGGACCGGACCGAAGGGCTTCTTCCCTCCCCGCGAGGGCGAAGCGGCCTTCCGCGACGCGATGGCGAAGCTCCGCGAGGCCGGCAACTTCGGCTTCGTCTACATCACCGGCAACAACTGGTATGTGAAGACCGGCTACGATCCCCCGTGGGACAGCTGGCCGCAGTTCCGCGCCGAGGGGGAAGCGCTTGCCCTCCGCCGGCCCGATGGCGAGTACACGGTGATGAGCTGGTACGACACCTGGGAGGTCGTGCGCCTGTGCCCCGAGCCACCCGCGGCGCTGGAGCTACATGCCGACATCCTGCTGCAGTGCCTCGACCTCGGCTGTCCCGTCGTGCAGATCGACAACTTCCCCTGCGGGGGCAGTGAGGCGTGCTACGACGCCACGCACGGCCACCCGCTCGGGCACGGGCCGTGGTGGTCCGAGGCCTGCAGCCGGATGCTGGCCGAGATCCGCCGCCGGGCCAAGGCCCGCGACCCCGAGTGCGCCATCACGACCGAGGGCATCGCGGAGAACTTCATCCCCTGGCTCGACCTGTACGATCAGCGCGCGGGGAACATGGAGTACTTCGGCCACTACTGGCGCGGCATGCCGATGGGCGGCGAGACCGTGCCCCTGTTCAACTTCATCTACAACGAGTACATCGGCTCGTACTACGCGGCCTATCCCGAGTGCAACCGACCTGAAGTCCTCTACTGGACGCGCGGCCTCGGCAAGGCGATCTGCCAGGGCGTGCTGCCGACCGCCGGCCGCTACTTCCCCGATCCGCCGGATCATAACCCCGTCACGCTGGCCTTCTTCAAGCGCGTGATCCGCGCCACCGGTCGCGAGCTGTACCCGTACCTCATGTTCGGCGAGATGCTGCGTCCGCCGGAGATCAGCGTGCCCGCCATCACCGCGCAGTACTGCAAGTTCCTCTATGACGCGGTGAACTTCCGGCACCACCTGGACCCGCAGCAGCGCCACGAGGTCACCGACCGCGCCGTGCAGCACGCCGCCTATCGCGGGCGGGACGGCAGCGTGTGCCTGGTGTTCGTGAATGTCTCGGATCAGGCGGTTGAGTTCCCTGTCGAGCTGCCGGCCTACGACTTCGCCGGGCCGGTGAGGGTGGAGCGGATCACGTATGACGAGGCAGGGGATTCGGGGACACGATCCCAATCCGGTAAGACTGGATTGGGTCATGTCCCCCGATTTCAGCTGGCGATGGAGCCGTTCTCGATCACGCTGCTGATCATGCGGGAGGTGTCGGCGTGACGGCGAGAGAGCGGTTCATGCGGGTGATGACCTTCGAGCCGGTGGACCATGTGACGAACATGGAGATCACGGTCTGGGCCCAGACGCGCGAGCGGTGGCTGGCGGAGGGAATGCCGGAGGACCTGAACACCTCGTTCATGCAGGTCGGCGAGCCGAGCCTGGGGCTGGAGGGCTACGAGACGCTGGCGCTGAACGCGACGGGCCCCATCCCCACGTGCGAGGAGCGCGTCCTCGAGGAGACGGAGGACCTCTTGCTGTTCGTGGACGGCTTCGGGCGCACGCGCCGCGCGCGTAAGAGCGGCACGGTCGGCGGCACGCGCCTGAGCATGGACACGTACCTCGACTTCCCCGTCAAGGACCTTGCCTCGTTCCGCGCATACCGCTTCCGCTACGAGGGGTCCATCGAGCAGCGCTACCCGCAGGACTGGGAGGCCGAGAAGCAGGGACTGCTCGCGAGCGATCGCCCGCTCACGCTGATGAACCCGCTCGCCGGCACCTTCGGCTGTTACTCGATGCTTCGCAACTGGATCGGCACGGAGAACCTCTCGTACCTCTGGTACGACGACCCCGCGCTGATCCACGAATGCCTCGAGTTCCTGACCGACTTCGCGCTGCGCTTGCTGGAGCGGGCGGTCACCGAGATTCCCTTCGACTTCGTCATCATCCACGAGGACATGGCCGGCAAGGGTGGCCCGCTCATGGGGCCGAAGCTCTTCGCGGAGTTTCTCCTGCCTCACTATCGGCGCTACATCGCGTTCCTCAAGGGCCACGGCGTGCGGCTGGTCCTCGTGGACACCGACGGCGACCACAACGTGCTGACCCCGGTCTTCCTCGAAGCCGGCGTGGACGGCTTCTGCCCGCTGGAGCGCGCGGCGGGCATGGACCCCGTGCAGGTGCGTCGCGAGTATGGCCGGTCCGTCTGCATGATCGGCGGAGTAGACAAGCGCGAGATCGCGAAGGGCCCGTCGGCCATCGACGCCGAACTCGCCCACCTGGCGCCCGTCGTCGAGACCGGCGGCTACATCCCGACCATCGACCACGCCATCCCGCCCGACGTGTCCTACGCCGACTTCCTGTACTACCTGGAGGCCAAGCAACGCATCCTCCAGGAATTCGGGGACATGACCCGATTCAGTCGCACCGAATCGGGATCGTGTCCCCGAATTCCGTGAAGGAGGCCGCACGTGGACACCTCAACCCCTCGCCGTCCCGTGCGCGTGAATCCCGTCCTCCTGCATCCCCGCGAGCAACGTCTCAGCCTCCGTGGAGACTGGCGCTTCCGGCTCGATCCCGATGACGCCGGCCTCGCGGGCGAGTGGTTCCGCAGGCCGGAGATGATCGCCGACCCCATCGGCGTGCCGGGATGCTGCCAGGGGCAGGGCTTCGGGCATGACGGGGAGGATGAGGTGTGGGACTTCCGGCTGAGGGCACGCGTCTTCCGGGCCACGTACCAGGGCACCGGCTGGTATGCGCAGACCTTCCGCGTGCCGGACGAGTGGCAGGGCCGGCGGCTCTGGCTGAACTTCGGCGGGGCGCACCCGAGCGCGGAGGTGTGGCTGAACGGCGACCGCCTCGGCGGCAACGACCTCCCCTTCGTGCCCTTTGGCTTCGAGGTGACGGGCCGGCTGCGCACCGAGAACGACGTGGTTGTGCGCATCCACGAACACAACCGGCTGTACGGTCTCGCCTACAACTGGCAGGGCAACTGGTCGGGCCTCTACCGCGATGTGGAGCTTGTGGCGACCGGCCGCGCGGCGCTTGCCGAAGTGCATCTCCTGCCCGATGTCGAGACCGAGAGCCTGCGCGTGCGGGCA